>Ga0123353_10012425_pt1 | contig 12104 bp, 8 predicted proteins | sample TergutLab28metaG_3_FD_92763 | JGI IMG/M metagenome (GOLD analysis project Ga0123353, IMG submission 92763) | Labiotermes labralis P3 segment gut microbial communities from Petit-Saut dam, French Guiana - Lab288 P3 | ecosystem: Host-associated > Arthropoda: Insects > Digestive system > Gut ... | reverse complement strand
TCATTTCTGTTAGAGGCTGAGTCGACCCCAGGGCCATAGTGCGATCGGAAGGATTATGTCAATGAAAAATTCCAATGACACCATCTGGAATCGAACCAGCGACCTTCCGATTTGTAGCACAGCGCCTTCACCACTGTGCTACAGCGGTTCTCACTAAAATATGCTACTTGCAAGAATATCGAACACTTTTTTAATACCAACCAAATGCACAGTATTATGTGCACACATTTTATGTGTTTCTCCTACTTGTTTAGGTGCTTGTGCACCATCATCAAAGAGAACAACTATGCCAGTTCCTTTAAAACCCAACTACCATTATGACAGATATCAATGTCGTTATAGTAGTTGGTTTTTCAAGGAACTGGAACAGTTGTTCTCTCTGATGATGGTGCACAAGCCACCGAAACATGTAGGAGATACGCACAAAATGTGTGTATATAACAGACAGTGTGCATTTAGCTCGCATAAAAAATTTGTCTGTCATCAAGAATGCAAGGAATAGAAAACTTAAGTGCATCAATATGTCTGTTTATGCAATGAGTTAACATCAGTAAGAATGAAGCAACCAGAATATCAAGTAAAGAATTTGTAAACTGTGTAGGCTGAAGAAGCAAAAACGATCCACTTTGTACGTCTGTCCTGCCTCAACCCCCACCCCTCCCCTCCTTTCGAACATTCGATTATCTTTCAAGTTCTGAAATAATCCGATTTTCCTCAAAAGCTTGAAATATTGTGTAGAAACTCATCGAATGTAGCAATGCTATATTTTTATTCCCTTGATCTCCCCAATCTCCTCCCTCAGTTATTAAGGGGTGACAATATGAAACGAATTTTATATCCCGTGTGCTAAATTATACTCTCGATTCTTGAATGCTCCAGATTCTGTTTCCTTAAAGCTGTTGACAGGCTTGGAAAATTGTAACTCTTTTAAAGCTTAAATTTATTCTAATTATATTTTAAAATTTCGCTTCTACTTCGCAGAAAACATACTCCTCCCCATGACAGAGACCGCTCTTTTGATGTCATTAACGAAATAATGTCTGATTTTGGAATATCATATGAATTACTTAAATGTACAATTGTAACTCAGTTGGTGTATATATATATATATATATATATATATATATATATCGTAACCAGTGCGCTTTGAAATGTAAACTAATCTCACAGTCTATAGAGGAACCGGGATAACGCAGTCGGTATAATGACTAGGCCACGGGCTGGACGTCCTAGGAATCGTGGTTCGATTCCTGGCAGGCACAAGAGATATTTCTATTCTCCAATAAGTCCAGATCGGCCCTTGGGGTCCACCCAGCCTCCTATTAGATAGACATCTGTTGTTCTTTCCTAGCGGGGTAAGGAGTCCGAGGTGTGAAGCTAACCACTCATCCCCATCTCTTTTCAGAAATGAAGAATGAGCAGATATATACCTCCACTCTCACATTTACCTTCATGGCGCCGCAGAAACAGTGTCTACCACTTTACCTGTTCTTGAAGTGTTAACTGTGTGCATAGTTCATAGCCCCTTGTGTTACCAACTCGTGCTGTGTTTGTTATCTCTGGCACAAGTCTTGCACTGCATCACTGTCATTGCACGTGCTTTGCAAGAAGTCACTTGGTGTACTGTAGACTGAAAACTTTACTGAGGATTCGGAAGACAAACTATATACAAGGTATGTTCAGGTTCGAATCCTGGACAAGTCATGATTCTTGTGTAACAAAGACGGACATAAAAAGAATGATGAGAAAAGGAACTGTGGTGTAGAAAAGTCAGACGGCATGAATGATGGAACAGTCTCCCTTTTATGACGACGAGTCTGCTGTCCAAGCAGGTATCAGGTACGGAATGATGTGCCTTGGAAGAATTACTCTACTGGAGGCCTTGAAACCATCTGTTTCGCTTTGTTATACACGCAGATGTATTGAACATATTGTCTCACATTTTGGTCACAACCCTAAAGCAGAAGCCTTTATTGACGAAGCACTTTTCCAAGAACTTTGTATTTACAAGTCTTTTGAAGCATGTACAGTCGCTATTTGTCTGCTTGTGTGTGCTACTTGGTCTATTAGTGTCCGTCGTGTTTTTCCTCCTTTGAACCATTCCATACATTTTAATTAATTTTGTTATGTCAAATCCTTATTGTAACTTAGGCTTAAATTATATGACTTTTGGCATTCTCACGAAAATTTCAATTGTCACTGTACTTGAAGTGTTAAATTAGTTTGTAGTTTAATCCAGAAAAAAAATAGTTATAAAGTGCTGAATGATGTAAGGGACACTGCGAGCTATAAAGAATGCAGATTTATTGAGATTACAGATTTCTTCCAGCGGTGAGATTAACTCGAAAGTGATGCACAGTCCTTCTTGAGAAACTAACCGGTTCTCATCTAGTCAAGAAATTCCCCTCATTTTATGGAAACCGAAGGCTCTTCACCGCGTTTACAGAAGTCCGCCACCTGTCCCTATCCTGAGCCAGATCAATCCAGCCCATACCCCCATCCTGTTTCCTGAAGATCCATCTTAATATCATCCTAACATCTACGCCTGGGTTTTCCAAGTGGGCTGTTTCCCCGAGGTTTCCTCACCAAAACCCTGTATGGATCTCTCTTCTCCCTCATACGTGCTACATGCTCCGCCCAAGATTATTAGTTAAAATTACCACCAATTGTATGAGAACGTTTTTCAAGATTTTGGAAAAAAAACTTCGGCGCGATATTTATAAAATCCCAAAAATACAAATGAATCAATTTATTTAGTGTAAAGAAATTGTAACCATGAAGGCTGTACTCATTATATTAAAAAAAAACCGTATGTGCAGTTCCTGTGCCTTTTGCGTGAAAGAAATGAGGACTGAAAACAGAGCTTTAATCTGATATTTAGGCATTCCATCTCACGTGCTGTATCTGTCCCTAACTTCCGGTCGGGTTGATTCTGATTTCCGCCTTATGCACTATTAGCGATCCTGACTCTTACAAGGTAAGACCCAAACCAATTGCACCCTTATATAAGTGTCAAGAGGTCGCTTCAGTGACTTAAATTCCCCATACAGTCATTATCTACTCGGCTATATCACAATCTCTAATTAACAAATAATCCTCATCTTTTTTACGATTAATTAAGCTTCACTGAAATAGTAAAAAAACGATAATAACAAGTTGTAAAAGCTTTGACGTGACTAAAATTTATTATTTTGTGTTGATCTCAAACATAGTTTTGTGTGTGTGAGGTTACCTCTATGTAATATGATTGCTGTTGATGGCTACTACCTTTAACATATTATGTATTTGAATGAAAAGGCTGTTACACCTGCGCAGAGATTATTTGCTTAATTGATTAGATGTTCCAAATTCCAAATGCAATGTTAATTGTAACCGTACCCATCTGCCGTAGCATTTCAACAGACATCTGCTCGTATGTTGACTATTTGCGTCTCTCTGTGTGCAGTCTGCATCGGGCGCAGTTTGCATTAGAGCGGTAGAGAACTGCTTGATGTATTCCGTGCAGACAGACACTGACGAACGGAAATGTAACCCGTATATCCAGAATTCAAGGTTACACGAGACGACGCCAACTATTTATGATTCAGGTTAAGAGTCGATATTACTGACTGACTAGTTCGGATCTGGTGCCCTTGACGACAGTCTTTATAATATAGTGATCAATCAAACACGAAAAATTCTGTGACCCTTTCCTATAGTTTGACTTCTTGATAGGGAGCGGAACTTCACAATATTCCTATCGAAGAAATCCCGCTGTGAAACACAAGCAGCACAAAGGAAGTACAAACCGTCAATCACAACTTAACTACTTCAAAGTTTCACTGCTTGCTACATGTTTCGACTTTTGGGAAAACCATCATCAGGCAATTAGAAATACACGATGATGAAAGCTAATTTAAGTAAAATCCATCAAAATTATACTTTTTCAGGAACCTGAGATCTCAACATTTAAAAAAAATTGGTGTTGGATTAGTCGCAAGTAGATAAATATAAGAATGCACATTAAAATGTAATAAATGTATATTATATCAAAATATTAATATTGTTTACCAGTACTTCGAGAGTTAAAGGGAAGTTATTCAAAATAAATAAACTTCGTTCCTAAGCCCCACTTCCTAAATTATTACCGAATGCATAAAAATGGGTATCAGTGAAGACAAGAAAGTCTTACTGTTTCTTTATTTTGATATTGATCAATGCTGGAGCGGCACAGTACACTACAGTTTTTTATCGCAGTTATTCGCTGTTCGTGCCACGTCAGTCAATTAGTGGAATTTCAAATGCAAATAAGACACTTGACTTGGGGATTATTATGTGCATTAATGCGTCATAAGACTGATATTATCATCCAATAAGTTTTATTTTATATACTATTTTAGGTAAGTAGAAACTTCTTCTTACACTCCCAAGGACCCAAACTTCCTGTATGAAAAGGAAACTGCACGCAATTGGGGGGGGGGGTTTGAGTCCATTTTTGTTCCCCTATGGGCAGGTTTTACTGCCCAGTGTCCCAGATAAAAATGGCTGAAGCGCTTACGTCTTGCCCTGCATTTGGGGTGGGGTGGGGGGTTCTGCTGGGTTACACCCTTGGACGGGACATCGACTACCTTAAAGTGGGGTTTTTTTTATTTCCCTCAGTCAAGCCGGAGCAATCACGAATATTACGTTAAGGGAGACCACGATCGACTGACTACTGCCTCATCCGCAATTCATTGTTCTTCATCATGTTGCCAAGTGACACCATATATTTTAGCTGCCGACAGATAAATGAATACGTACTGCATCGTATTTCAACCGCAGAGTGGCGAGATGAAGGGCATAATTAATTTACTATGGCTCGTATCATGCCATTCTATCGGAAGATTTGGGAATGGGGTCTGTCATTGTCAGCCAAGTTCGTTTCAGAGTGCGCATAAGAGAGGACGAAAGAAATCCCAGTGTCTGTGATTTCTGTCTTGCTGAAATGTGCAAAAAAAATCGCTGCAAACGTCTGTAAGGTATCACAACAGATAAAACGCAAGCTACTTTTATGCCACCGAAACTAAACGACCAATATCGCTTTCCTGGTTGCAACTGTAAATGGCAAGCCAAGTGGACGGCACAGTGAAGGTGATGTAGATTTACTGTGTTAGATTTCCAAGGTGTTGTGCATTATGAGTTTACATTGCAAGGTCACATTGTAAACCTGCACGTTTTTAGGCGCGGTATTGCGAAAAGCGACAATTAACTTCGTTATGTCTGTCTGTCCGTCTGTCCTTACGCACGCAATAACTCAGCTCCCTCTGGGCGGATTTTCGTGAAATATGATATCTGTGTATTTTTCTGAAATCTGTCGAGAATATTCCAGTTGCATTAAAATCAGACATGAAGACCAATGTACATTTTTGATCATATCTCCTTTAATTCTTCTTAAAATGATAAATGTTTCACGCAAAGATTGTAGAGAAAAGCAAAACGCACATTTGATGTTCAATAATTATTTTCGAAAATCGTGCCGTTTGTGATAAAGTCGAAAAATATTGTACAACCGGGCAGGCCACAGATGACAGTATGGCGTATGCGCATTGCATGCTGGATACATAAGGCCACAAATACACACTCAGAATATGTAATACTTATTGCTGTTCCATAGCAACAATTGCTGCACGAACGCGCCTCGTTGTTACGTTAAACGAACATCCCCTGTCTTGTTTACTAATGATAAGACGTCTGGATGGGGCAGTGCGTCGTTAACAGGTGACCGAGTAGCTAGCGTCGCGGCAGCAATCTAAACTTGCATTCCGGTGGTACTGGCTTCGAATATTTTCGGGAACACCGGCTATCCCAAGCTGTTCCGTAGTTTTGCTCAGACAGTCCAAGCATATGCCGGCATACTACCTCGATCAGGCAAGGAACAATTTCAAAATTTCCACGCGAGTATAAAATTTGGAACCTAGCAAGTGGTAAAATCTCGACCGTGAAAATTCACACAGTGTTCTTGCCAGAACTGGCAAGCGAGACAGGCCGTCAGACACGGCTCTTTGTGACTCACAGGCAGACAGGCGCGTCGTGCAAAGAACACATAACAAACCGTCTTTGTGACAGTAGACTGACTGTAGGCTTTGTCTGGACATGGGTAAAGGGTAATAAAAGGATGAACCGTCGGAAATGAGATGGCAAGAGAATGAGGGGCAGAATGAAAGAGAATTTCATGGTGGTGAAAAAAAAAGAAAAGAAAAGAAAAAAGAAAAACAGCAATAGTTCTACACAACTCTTAGCGCTTTGAAATATTAACTACGGGATCAAAAGAAAGTTAATGAATTTTTTTAGATAAAAGTGTAAAGCTGTTAACGATAAAAGGAACTCATTCTAAAATTGCCTAAACTGAAGAAAAAGTACAAAACTAGAAGAAATTTGCGGATTTCAGGTGGAAAGTTATTTAGACAGCCTCCGTTGTGTCACGTGACCTTGTAGTTTGGCAAGTGACTCGAAGTTTGTGAGGAACCATCCGCCTCCGTCGTCATTATAGAATGTGGTAGCAGGTTCCTCTGGAACGTGTCTAACAACTTACGAAACTACAGGTGTCAGAACCCAAAAAACTACGATCTTAAATACGGATATGATTTGCGATGACTTCGTGACTCAAACCCTAAGACAAATCTGTTTTCTCATTTTATCGTACTTTCAATAGACCTTCTTTCAACCGACGTTTGAACGGACTCCGCAGTTTTACTTCACAGGTAATTTATTCCGTAACTATAACATGAAGGCAGCACTTTGTCTGTCCTTCCCAGCCATGCTTTCTCCCTTCGCGTCACTTAGCTAATCGCCTCACAGTAATCCTCTTTTCAGATCTTCCACTCACTCAAGTGCCTTCCTTTTTAAAGGCTGCTTTACGAGGCAGGACAGGGGGGAATGTTCGAAGCTGTCATATATCTGTGTTCGTCCCTATCTTAACTTTCAAACTTAAGCATCCATTTTAAACAAATCGATGGCTGCATGTCATAACAGCATTTGCAGCAACTTTTTCTGGGCTTTCGATCTGCGTCTAGCCAATTCTCATTACCGTTACTCAGTGCCATTAAAATACCTCTTGAAATGTACAAGCAAAAATTTGCGTATTTTCATTACTTGCTGTTATATCCACACCTAAACCTTCCATTGATTCACTCTTACATATCATAACACTTGAAAACAATATATCGTTGACTATAAACGCCGTGTGCTCTTTTCGGCCAAGGTCAGTACTGTAATGCCGACTGAATTATAAGCACCGTAACTTCTGGTCACATTCGTAGCTACAAACAATCCCGACTGCTGCGTAACGGCAATAAGAGACTCTTAACCTTCATACATGTATGGATAATGTTTTGCTGAGTCATCGACACTTAACAATTATTGCAATAACGTAATCCTAAACGTGCTTTGCAGGATTTTGGGTTCCTGTTCTGTTTACCAATGCTGTATCAACTAGAAATATTACATACTCTGCATCATAGACAATTCTCGTTCACCAGATTGATGTGTCGAAATATAAATAGGTTTTCAGTCGTTAATTCATACGTTACAGCAGTACGTATCAAGGTGGGGACTGCGAGGCTTGGCTAGGGATTTCGCGACGTTAAGCATGTGTTCCAGTGAGTCAGGATAAAGAATATTGTATTGAATATTTTTTAAGTTCTTATAACTTCCGCTTATCTGGAATAACTGTTCAGCACTGTAGACTGTTTCTTCCCTTGATTTTGCCTAATCTTATTGTTATTTAATGACCCTTGGAAAGAAAATGATGCTTTGTTTTTGCAAATGTTTCCAACGAGAGTGGTACAACCATCTATAATGGACTCGGCCGGCAAATATTCACCTCGCGACTTGTGACATCCAATAAAAATGGCAATTTAATCTAACAAATTTGATCAGTTGAAAAGCATGCAGTCTGGTCTGCTGCAAGGTAGCCGTTACATTCATATCCGTCAAGATGGTCATCTGGTAAACCAGATTCGAGCCAAGCACCTCCACAAGATAAGGAGCGTGCGTTACATCACGGTCTCACCGAGCATGTTGGTTAGAGCATTAACGCTGCTCACGTGTATCTAGGAGGTTACTGGTTCAAATCTCGTGCAAGACACGATTTTGACGAGCAGTTTTCGTGGTTTCCCTCAGTCAGTCCAGGAAAATGCCGGAGTAATACCTGATTTTAGACTAGCTCTTCCTTTCACATTGTTTGCAATTCATCAGTCTTAATGTCAAGTGATACCACACGTCAGTGGCACACCAATCCCAAGTGCCTGGTAGCCGTGGCGACTGTATTTGTACTGTGGTGCCTAATATTTTTGGACGTCCTGAATGGAACTTGCTTCGTATCACCTTTCTGGCGCCTACAATTTTGAGGTGGCGTCTGGACTTTCGGCGCGGCTCGCTATGGGCTGGACGGGCCAGGGCGGCAGCATTTTCCGCAACCGTCCATACCGACCCTGGGGCCTCCTATGCAATGGGTACAGGGTTTCTTTCCCGGTGGTAAAGCGGCCAGGACGTGGCGCTGACCATCCACCCCCATCTACAGCCGAGGTTAAAGAAAGACTAGAGCTATACACGTAGTCTGAGATAAGCGACAGCGTCGTAAGATAAAATGAAAGAGTCTAAGCAAACACTAAATGACAGGACCTCTCTGCACAGAAGCCAAAAACACAGCTTTTGTTCAACCATGTTTGTAACCGACAATACAGAATAGCTATGTCGAAGAAACGTGACAGAAACAAATATAGGTCTTCTTGTGGATCTAAGGTTAATATTGCTCGATCGAAATGCAAACTGAAATTGCTGAAGAGGTTTTCTGCCAAATTTGCTTTCACAAAAGTTTTGTTACATGCCTACAGGCGGACGGACGGACGGACGGACAGCAATTTTATTAGGCGCTCAGCAAGGATGCGAACTCGCCTAAAGAGTGGTTTTATTAATTTGATAATAGAAGGAATACGCCAAGACCTTGTTGTAACAAAGTAGACAGATATGAACCGGATAAGATCGTGATATTCATTTGAATCGTGTAACACAGATGTTCTTAACCTTTCTGTACTAAGGCCAAGGTGAAGGTGCAGCAGTCTGCAAGAAAGTTGCCAACTGTAGTTGAGATCTAGAAACAGTCGAGTGTGAAGTCTGCCCCACGTCATACACATGTGTGCATATTTTGTATTCTCCTTTCAAAGGCACGTAAAACTGTGTTGAGTTTAATAACTGTAATCAAAGCACAATGAATTCTCCTATCAGTTTCGTAACTGTCTCCTTTCGAGGTTTCTACAAGTAAGCTGTACTGAAATAACTAATTTGCTTCTTTATTATGACAATCTTACGGACTTGGAGTTTTGTTTTCTAAAAAGAAAAACACCAAAACACACATTTTACACTATTTATTTATTGTCAACATGAATGTTATGCTGTCATCTATGTCTATTTTTCCCAAGTAGTCTCTTTCCTCCGGGTTTGCGACTAAAATTCTATATGCGGCCACAAGACTGCCTCCAAGACACACACTTAAGTAGCTTAAGAATATTCTCTTTTTCGGAATATTGTACTGTTGTATGGTTTTAAACGCTGTCTCCATCAGGGTATAAGCCATTCAAGGCTTGTTTCTTCTTCATGGGTGTTACTTTCTCCTAATGACATTAATATTTTTATTTTGCATTTTGTGTTCTTTTTTAATTTCGAGTTTTTTTTAACTCCATGTGTATATCTAGTTTGCCCCCCGCCTGCCAGCATTGGTCTCCCCATACAGTCTCTTGTATTCGTCTTTTCTGCTTCTGTTCTCTTCAGCCTACCGAAGTATCCATGCTTTGAATTTGGCCACAACTGTACCCTTCCGCATTCTATCCATATTCGCTTTATCATTTCCTGCTACATGTTACATAACGTACGAAATAAAATAATGGGTACGGCATGACCTGGATCATTACATTGTGTCAGAAGGTAATCAGGTCTGACTGTAGCTTACTCAGGCAAGGACTGCGGGTTCAGCCCCAGCTGTGCGTGATTTCAGGCTTCCGCCACGAAGTAGCAAAGAACTGTGTTATTCTGGGTTATTACGCAGCAAGTAGTGGTAATTTTTTACCGACATTTCGGGACAAATTATCGGCCCCATCCTCAGGGTCAAGAATCCAAAAGAAAGCCTCCACAAGCTTTCTTTGTCCCGAAAAAGAGCTCAGTTCTCAGCCCCAGCTGTTATTTGAGATAAACCATGAATTCCTTTTCCTTAGAGCCCATAATGTCTTCTCATTCAGTACACTGTACATAACTAACCATCTATGCATGCTATATGAGCAATAAATTTAATATATAAGGAAATAGTTTTACATTCTCTGAGCCGTGTGTCGTGATACATACACGCGAGACAGACCAACAAGCTGTACACTTTTTCTTATTAATTTATTCCAATTAAACTATCCACTACATGGTAAAATACTGTATGCTGCGTGTACAGAAATAACCTCCTGATGGTGAACAATTATTTGTTCGAAACATGTAGAGGATAGTTTGACTGGAATAAATTGATGAGAAAAGGTGTGCATCTTGTTGATCTCTCTCGCGTATACGAAAATAGGTTTATGTAGCTTATAATTTCATAAGTGAATAAGCTGTACTCTTTGTGATTGTATCTAGAGCGATTAACCCCTCTTTCTAGTGCTGAAGCAAAATATTGACGGCGGGAACAGCTGTGACACGGCAGATGATAACACAGGACATGGACTTTATATCAACAGGGAACAGAAAATCTAGTCCCACGGTGCGACAAGTGCCTCAGCTAGGTGCAGACTATATGAAAAATTAGTGGGATAGCAGTACATTTATATCTGAGGTACTCTTATTTTAGGTGGCAACTACAAATACATAATGTAAACTTATTTTCTGTCCCACTGTAATGGAGCCAAATTTAATGCAAAGTTTTGACTTTATACCCGACAAATTTAACATACAAAGAATCTGGCATTTATTAATAAGCTCTTCAAACAAAAAGTCAAAAGGAACAAACATTTTACTAACAGACAATTATGATTTGAAAGTCTGTGCAATACGAAGGTAAAGTTGTGTTTGGACATCCCTGTTTTAACACCTTAAAACCTACCAGTTATTTAAGTACGACTAGGTTTAACATTCAAATTACTACGTTCTGCCCACACAGTACATTATATGTTCTGTGTGGATCTCAGAACAAACGCCACTATTTCCTATACAGCGTTAACTGGTTTGTTTTTATAACCGAGACGGAGTGTTTGTCATCTGTAATGGGCCATGTCAAGGCTCAGGCGGTTAGTCGCCGATCTCTTACCGCTGAGGCTCGGGTTCAATCCCTGGTGATATGTGGACAAAATAGCATTGCGACATATTTTTCTCCGAGTATTTCGGTTTGCCCCAGTCTATATCATTCCACCAACGCTCCATATTCTTGTTCATCTGCTGGCTCTCCTTACCAGAAAGACAAACGGGCGAAGCATAGGAGCCTTCCAAAAAGCAGCGCTCTTTCGGAATTTTCGTCTTTAATAATGTCAGCATTAATTTATATTCTTCGCCAATGAAGAATGAGATGAGCGGGGTGAATAACACGTAGCCGTTAGAGAGTACATGTACCGACAGGATTGTGGTTGGAAAACTTCATACTAAGGTAGTACTTGCGAGATTTGGACGTAAACGAGTTAACAACGATGATAATAGGATTTCAGTCACCATTTATTATTCCGTTCCAGGCACCTGTTAAGTCCTGAGCGATGTACGAGGCTTATTCAGAAAGTAAGTACCGTTTCGCTATAAAAAAAATCGAGTAAGGTTTCCTATAAAATTTTATTGTTATCAGATTCTACATTCTTCAAACTATTTTTCCACATATTCGCCGCCATTATTGAGGCACTCATCGTAGTGGAGCACATGTTTTCCTCGTAGAATGCGGCCGCCTGCGATGTTAGCCACTACTGACAATGTCATAGAGTAGAGTCCTTGAAATCTGAGGAAAGAGCAGGGACAGATCAGAAATTGTGAAATGTCTGTCGTCACGCACTCTTTCGTTGACCTTACGCACCAAATCATCATTCACCAAAGATGGACGCCCACTTCGCGCCTCATCGTGCACGTTCTCTCGTCCT
>Ga0123353_10012424_pt1 | contig 12104 bp, 11 predicted proteins | sample TergutLab28metaG_3_FD_92763 | JGI IMG/M metagenome (GOLD analysis project Ga0123353, IMG submission 92763) | Labiotermes labralis P3 segment gut microbial communities from Petit-Saut dam, French Guiana - Lab288 P3 | ecosystem: Host-associated > Arthropoda: Insects > Digestive system > Gut ... | reverse complement strand
CATCTGAATAAATCTTCTATATGAGTCGTAGGCAAATCTGGGATTGCCTGTCTTCCGCGCAAAGCTTTCGACGACCGTGTCGTTGAGGCCGAGATTCAGTATCGTGTCCATCATGCCGGGCATCGACGCGCGCGAACCGCTGCGCACGGACACGAGAAGCGGGTTTTCCGCGTCGCCGAATTTCTTGCCGGTGATGTCTTCGAGTTTCGCGATATACGCCAGGATCTCAGCGCGGATTTCGTCGTTTATTTTTTCTCCGTCCTCGTAGTATTTCGTGCAGGCTTCCGTCGTGATCGTAAAGCCCTGCGGCACGGGCATCCCGAGCCCTGTCATCTCCGCGAGGTTCGCCCCCTTGCCACCGAGAAGGTTCCTCATCGATGCGTCGCCTTCGTGAAAGAGATACACATATTTAATTGCCATAACTGTCCTCCTGTTTTAATTATAAAAACACATTAATTATTCCTCAGAGAGTATAACACTTTTCATCGTTAAGATGACGTTAACAATACCTCCTCTGTCTTGTCGATGAAGAATTGCATCTGTTCGGGCGTGCCCGTGCTGATGCGGAACCACGTCTTCCACCGCTCGCCCCAGAGGAAGCCCGGCCTTATGATGACGCCGCGTTTTTGCAATTCCTCGAAGAACCACTTTGAGTCGAGCCCCGTGTCCGTAAAGATGAAGTTCGAATATGACGGAAAGCTCGTCCAGCCCTTTGTCTTGTAGAAGGCGAGCAATGTGTCCCGCGCCGCCGCGTTCTCCTTCGCGTACCAGTCACGGTATTCCGTGTCTTTCAACGCGCCGCGCGCCGCCGCGATCGCGAGCCGGTTCAGCTTGAACGAGGGGCCCGTGAGACTGAGCTTGCCCGCTATCTCGGGAGAGGTGACGGCATAGCCGAAACGTACGCCCGCCAGCCCGTAGGTCTTCGAAAACGAACGCAGCACGAGCGTATTCGGGCGCGTGTCAATTATGCGAATATTCTCACGCGGGTAGTCGTCCGTGATCGAAGCCAGCTCGTAGTACGCCTCGTCTATCACGAGCACGACGTCCTCCGGGAGCTCTCTTGCGATCCTGTCTATCTCCTCCTGCGAGGCTATGTGTCCGGTCGGGTTGTTCGGGTTGCAGAGGAAGAATAGCTTTGTCTTTTCACCCACGGCCGCGAGCATGGCGTCCACGTCGAACTTCAGATCCTTCACGGGAATCTTCACCGTGACCCCCCCGAGCAGCGAAGTCGCGATGCGGTACACGTCGAACGTCGGGTCCGCGACGATGATCTCGTCGCCCTCGTTTATAAAGGTAAGCGCCACCTGCCAGAGCAGCCCCTCCCCGCCCGAGCCGACCACAAGTTGCTCCTGCCTGACCCCGAGCGCCGCCGCCAGCTCGCGCATCAAATCGAAAGGATATGACTCCGGGTAAAAGATGATCTCATCAAGCTCTTCCCTGATCGCCTCCATCGCCTTCGGCGACGGCCCGAACTGGTTCTCGTTCGACGCGAGCTTCTCGATCCTGTCGAGCCCGTACTCCCTCCGCACCGCCTCGATCGGCTTGCCCTGCACATACGGCTGAAACGCCGCAAGCTCATTCCTGAAAATTGATTTTCCCATTGATACCTCCCGTGATACCTCCCGTGATACCTCCCATTATTTCTGTCCCTGCATTATAACAGAAGAGAAGGGCGGCCCCATATTTGAGTACCTGCAACGCGAAAAAGAACTTTATATCATCTGCCCTGTTGACCCGGCAGAACAGCGCTCCTCAGCCCCGAGAGTTCTCTTCATGTAAATCTTGTCTTTGAGTTGGACGCCGTCTTCGATGATCGGTTCGGCATAATGCTCGGAATCTGAAAACGCCCAAAAGCTATTGTTTGAACGCCACCGCATCGATTTGGAAGCTGATTCCCTCCCTGATAAACTTCGTCTCGAACGCTTTTCTTGCGGGATAGCTTCCGTTAAACCTTTCTTCGATTATCTCGCCCAAATAGTAAAGATCCTCAATGTCTTTAAAAAGGCAGTCCATTTTTACGACCGAATCAAGCGTCAGCCCGATCATTGAAAGCCTTTCGCTTAAAACGTCAAAAGCTCCTCTTATCTGTTCCTTGATCGGCTGCCCTTCGTTTGCCATGCAATAGCTTACGAAGACAAAGTCCCCCGCCTCAACGACGCCCGAATGCACCCATTCGGTGTTTACCTCGTGCCTCTTAATTGTTTTCATTACATCTCCCCATAAATATTCTGTGTCGCAAGGTGTTTCCGGATCGTTTCACCATAGAGAGGTATTATACGCTTTTGAAGGGGTGGAAAAAACCTCCCCCTACTTGGGCATTTATGGCTGATCAACAAATAAACGTCGTTGGTTATGGTAAGCTTGGCAACCCCGCAATAGATATAGTAATATTGGCCCCTATGCAACCGAAAAATTCCTTCCTAAGCCCGATTTCCGAAAAAACGTGCGTCTGAGTGATTTCACAATGGATGTTTTTATCACACACGAATCGGCATTGGAGTTCTGGCGCTTGCACCGCAGGTCACGGGACAAACGAGTATATCGTTTATGCCGGAGGCGGCCACCCGGCGAAGCCCCGGCTTCCTATACGCTGCGTCATGGAGGATCTCTGGGGTTGACGCTCCCTTTGGATATCATGTTGAGCGAATTGAGAGCCCGGCGGCCTTCGAAAGCTATAACTCCCCATGTTTGCTCAAAGCCTTTGCCGGATGGAGCTTTCGTCGATGCGGGAGACGGCCTTTATGTAAGTTCGCCGGAGTTCTGCTTCTTCCAAATGGCCGATGTATACCCGCTTGCCAGGCTTATAGCGATGGGGATCGAATTCTGCGGATCTTATTCTTTGCAGGGCAAAGCTGCTGCAGGTAAAAAGCAAGGAGTATCCGCAGACACGAATTACGGGACTGATTATCAGGCCATGTACGATCTCCCGGCGCTCATAAGTAAAAAGAAGCTAAAAGCTTTTGTCGATCATATGAGCGGATGGTCCGGGTACATACAGGCAAAAAAAGCCATGCGTTATATCGCAGACGATTCTGCCTCTCCCATGGAAACGATCCTTTGCATCCTCCTGACTTTACCGTACAGGTATGGTGGCTATGGCCTCCCGATGCCGGAACTAAATGGTCGTATCTACCCCGGGAAAGGCGTGAAGAAGTTTTCCGGCAGAACTTTTTATCGGGGGGATCTGCTCTGGCGAAAAGCCGGCGTTGTGGCAGAGTATAATAGCGATTTAGAGCATACAGGACCTGAACGTATAGCCAAAGACGCAATCCGGCAAAGTGATCTGAACCTTTGCGGCATATATGAGATCCCCGTGACTAAGGAGCAAATAAAAAAAGAGGATCTGCTCGATAAGGTCGCGCGACAGATTGCCAAAAGAATCGGAAGAAAGCTACGTTACAAAAATCCCGGTTTTTTGGAAGCACGACGCGAACTACGCAGCGTTTTATTCTGAACAGCGCTCCTCAGCCCCGAGTGTTCTCTTCATGTAAACCTTGTCTTTGAGCCGGACGCCGTCTTCGATGATCGGTACGGCATAGTGCTCGGTAAAATAATTTTCGAGCCTATGCGAGATCGTAAACCCGCTCTTTTCGTAAAACGCCAGAATACCGGGAACGTCCCCGGTCCCCAGAACCATAGTCGTGCCTTTGTCTTTATAGTGATCGCAAACGTGATCGATCAGATAACGACCGTATCCTCTGCCCTGGAATTGCGGATATGTCGCCAGGCTTTGTATCTCAAAGGCGCCGCTTCCTTCATTCGTAACGACGCAGATGCTTTTTAAACCGTCGTCATACAGGGCAAAAAGCGTGCCCCTCTCCAAATACATATCAATCATGTCCTCCTGCTCGTCAGCCAGAAGCAGCAGTTCAAGAAACTCTTTTTTGTTATCGTCAATTATTCTTACTTCCATACATATTATACGAAGTGCCCTGTTTTTATCCCGGTGAGTATCTACAATCGCGGATCTACGGGTTCGCTCTCCATTGCCAAAACGCCGAAGACGCATTCGTGCACGCGATAGAAGGGCTCGTTCCTGCAAAACCGTTCGAGGCTTTCAACGCCGAGTGAGAACTCTTTTAGCGCGAGCGATTGTTTTTTCGCGAGGCTGCGCTTCTTCAGCCGCTCGAGGTTTTCGGGCAGCAGGTATTCCGGGCCGTAGATGATCCTGAGGTACTCTGCGCCCCGGCATTTGACCGCAGGCTGTAAAACCCCGCGTGCGCCGCAGGCGATAAAATCATAGGGCTTTACGACCATGCCTTCGCCACCGCGTCCCGTAAGCTCCTCCCACCAGGCTATGCCGGCGCCGATACTGTCCTCGTTCGTCGTGTCCACGACAATATAAGGCGTTGTTATCACAAGGCCTTCATTTCCCGCGCCTGAAGCAGGTTCGGGCGCCGCATACTTTCGGATAGTTTCCATATGCCAGACGTGGTCTTTGTCGACGTGCGCCTTCCCCTCGGTCGCAAGCAAGTGGAATGGCGCGAGCCTGATCCCTTCAAGGCCGGTCACGGGCCAGCAGTATTCGCGCCAGGCGTCGATATAGTGATCGAACGCCTCCGCTCTCTTTGAGTAATATTCAAGAAGCGCGGAAAGATCGGCGTTTTGTCCCGATGTGACAGATGTTACGTCGAATTTCCCATACTCCCGTTTGATCGCTTCTTCGAGCGCTGACACGGCGGCGGCGAGCCCTTCCCGGCCCGCCACGCCCGTAGGCGCGTATTGTTTTTTCAAAAGGCCCTGAGCCTTCGCCGACCACGGCATCAGTTCGCAGTCGAGGCAAACCCAGTCAGTATTAAAATCATCGAAGAAACCTGTTTCGGTCAGACGCGCACGAACGCGGGAAAGCAATTCCTCTTCGAGCGTTTCGTCGTCAAAAAACCGCCTCCCTGTACGAGTGTAACAAATACCTGACTCGCCGCCCGACGTCCCGAACCGGGTTCTGGCGGCCGATTCGTCCCGGCACACGATCACGACAGCGCGCGAGCCCATATGCTTCTGTTCGCAAACGACACGGCCGACTCCGCGTGAGCCGAAATACTTGAAAGCTTCCGCCGGATGTTCAAGCAGGCCGTCTTTCGCAGACGTTTCGCAAGGCGACATGGTCGGCGGCAAGTATATGAGCCATCTAGGATCGGCCGCGAAACGACTCATGGTTTCAAGCGCGGCCATCGCGTTTTCTTCCCTGATGGTTATCGTCGGCGCAAGCCGCGTATTAAGTAAACGCTTACCGAGGACGTCTTCGATTTCCGGTATCTCTTCAAGACGGCTTCCGCAGTCAGCGAGCGGCTTGTCCCGGGCCGTTTCAAGCGGGCGGACGGGCTCATAATACACAGCCGCCGCCGGAACGGACACGAGTTCCCCTTCCGGATAACGCAGGGCTGTCAGGCTACCGCCGAAAACACATCCCGTATCGATACAGGCAGTACGATTAAAAATCTGAGCGTCGGGAACAGGGGTATGGCCGTAGACGACAAGAGCCTTACCGCGATAGTCAGACGCCCAGTCGTAACGAACGGGAAGTCCGTATTCGTCGGTTTCGCCGGATGTGTCGCCGTAAAGGCAAAAATCCCTTACACGGGCAGAGCTGCGCCCCTGATAAGGCTCGATCAGGCCTGCGTGAGCTACTACAAGTCTGCCGCCGTCAAATACATAATGGCTTATCAGGCCGTCCAAAAATCCCTTAAGGCGATCGGAAAACTCAGGCGGCATAGAGTCAATTTCCTCTATCGTCCTGTCGAGGCCGTGCGTGATCTGCACGTTTTTCCCATTCAGCTTGCGCAAAAGCTTCGCGTCATGGTTACCGCACACGCAAAAAGCCGAGTTGTTTTCGCAGACATCCATCACGAACTGAAAACAATCCGCATTCTTCGGCCCCCGGTCACCGATATCGCCGAGAAAAACAGGGATTCGGCCATCGGGGTGCGTTAGGTTCCAATGTCCCTCAGGGGGAATGAGCAACACTCCTTCCCCGGACACAACGGGAGGGGGTGTACCGGCGGACACTCCGGCAGACAGGTTTGCTTTGTACCCGAGCTTTTCAAGCAACTCGATCAGTTCGTCAAAACAGCCGTGCACGTCGCCGATGATGTCAAACGGGCCCGTGACGCTTCTCTTGTCATTCCAAAGCGGCTGCCGGGTTATTTCGGCGGCGTCGATTTCCTCCATGCCTTTTAGCACAAATACATAGCGAAAACCCTCGCGCTTAAGATGCTTTAACGAGGAGCGAAGCTGTCTTGCATGATTGCGTATCGCGTGTTCGGGGATCTGCTTGTCCCCGCGTTCTTTGTTTCGCGCTTGACATTCCCTTTCCGGCAGATCGAGAACGATGGCGACAGGCAGGCAGTCCTGCTCTTTAGCGAGCGTAATGAGCGGTTTTCGCGCGGCGCTTTGCACATTTGTAGCGTCAATCACCGCGAGCTTGCCGAACGCGAGCCGTTTTCGTGCTATCTCGTGGACGAGCTCAAAGGCCGGCGACGTCGCGGCCATATCCATATCGTCGTCCGAAACAAGCGCGCGGCAGACATCCGAAGAAATCACTTCCGTCGGAAGAAAATGCTTTTTGGCAAAAGTGCTTTTACCGGATCCTGAAGCGCCGACGAGAGCGACCAGACAGAGTTCGGGGATCGCCAATTCCTTTTTCATTTTGTAAAAACCCCCATTTGCGTCGGCGCCCCGTATTTGTCGTCATCGGCCCCGATTCCCGAGAAAGCGACAGTGTAACCGTTTTCGGAGGCAACACGTTCCGCCCAAGCCCTGAATTCTGCCCGAGTCCACTCAAAGCGGTGATCGCCGTGGCGCAGCCGCACCGTTCCCGCCGGATCGCCGACTTCCTCGCCTACGAGCCCGTATACTTCGTTGTACTCCTTGTTCGGCGTCGTCAGCACGATCGTCCCGGGTGAGGCGAACCCAAAAATGACTTTTTCGAACACTGCGAGCCTTCCGGGATCCATATGCTCTATTACTTCGACGACGGCAAGCGCGTCATAGCCTTTAAGCCTCTTGTCTATATAGTTCAGCGAGCCCTGAAAAACGTCGATGCGCTCTCGCCTGCGTTCAGGCAAACGGTCAAGACGCAGCCGGCTTTTCGCGCGTTCAAGCGCGTAGTAAGAAACATCCATCCCCGCGATCGCCTCGAATTGGGTTTCTTTCAACAACAAATCCAGCAGGCGGCCCTCGCCGCAACCGACGTCAAGCACGCGCCTCGCCCCACTGTTTTTCAAGGCTGCGACTACGCTGCCGAGCCTCTGTTGATTTAGGCTTAGGTATTCCTTGCCGGATTCTCCCTCCGAATTTACGGAAACAGAATCGTTGTCCTGTTCTTCCCCGTCCGCCTCTTCTTCCTGTTCTCCTTCATTCAGCTTAGCCAGTGCCTCGTTATAAAACCGTCTTCTTCTGTTCAGGTAACGAAAGGCTATATACTCTTTCATCGGATGGCTTTCGAGCCAGCCCTCGCCGTGTCGTAGCAGCTTTTCGATCTCCTCCGCGTTCACCCAATAATGCTTTGCGCTGTCGAGTACGGGGATCAAAACGTAAAGATGCTGAAGAAGGTCGCAGAGACGCTGTTTCCCGGAAAGCCTTATGTTGAAATACCTGCTTTGCCCCCAATCCTCAAACTTTGCGTCGAGGGGAAAAGACTTGCATGAAACCGCATATCCTAAAGGCTCAAACAACTCTTCGATTAATTCCTTACCGCGATAACAAGGCAGCATTGCGACGGCGGCCTCGATGGCAAGCTTCATATCCACAAGCTCGGGCCGTTTGTCGCACCTGCCGCCGAGTGCCGTGCCGAAGACACGCGCAATCGCTGTGCTCATAAAAGACGAAGCGACATACGGCCGGTCGTTCACGTAGTCAAAAAGCCCCGCCGGCTCACCTTTGCCTTTGCGGTCGCGCACGAGCTCAACGGGATTGAGGTCAAGCAGCAGCGCGGCCGTACATGTTTCGTCCTCAGCTACAGGATAAAAGACATGAGCCTTTCCGTAGCTGAGCTCAAAGGTCTGCGGTCTGGCCGGATTCTTATGAAGGAGGAAACCGAGATCCTCTGCTTTTTTCCCGCGATAAGTAATAGTCAGCAGCAATGTTTTGTCCTTTCCGGCAACAATGAGTGTCAATGTTCGATAATTCTATCACAACAATACCTGCTCGGCGTCCGAAAAAAGACACATTGGACGCCGGTGGAATTATTTCGAGTTTAACCGTATAGAAATGACGCTCCCGTTGCGGTTGCAACGGCTACGAGGGTTTTTTCCGGTACAAAAAATGAAGTCACATAAAAGCTGTTTTATCGATTTGGTATTTTAGCTGCCTCATTTGTCTTACGTATTTTATATCTCTGCCGAAAAAACCAGCAGCCGCTCGTTGTCGCTGCCGCCGGTGGTGCAGGTGGATAGCACGAGGACCCCACCCGACCCTGACGGCTTTCCGAGCCCTGCGCAATAGGAAAAGATATCCTGCCTGCTGCCGCCCCTGAGCTCAAATATTTCATCGTATACGTCCGTCAATAGTACAGCGAAAATACGGTAAGTAAGGGGTTTGCCTTCATAGGGGGTCACGGTGATGTCGGAATGGTCCAGGAAGTAGGTAGAATTACGGTAACTGTGGAGAGCGGCAAACATGGAACCGTCGTGCATATTGTGACCGTAGACGATCGCGAGCGGCGCTTCCAGCCCGCCCGGGCACCTTATGTCCATAAAAGGCGTACCGGCTGCGTTTTTCTCTCCGCGAAAAGTACGAAACATATAGTATTCATTGTCCTTCCCTTGAACGACCGGATAATCAATTTCAGTACCGTTAATCTTTAACCAGAAGACATAAGAGGGATTGATTTCACGAAGATCCACATCGGGGGTGGGATCCATGTCAATTCCTCCAGAACCTCGGGGCGCCATAACGACGAGCGAAATACTCCTCAGCTCGGCATACTCGTCCTTTGCCGCCTGATAGCCGGCATTGATGTGGTAAAGGCATGCGGACGTAATAGCGCCGGCGCCGATAAGTATTGCAAGAAGAATGACGAATAACCGTCGCCCCGTGATCTTTTCAAAAAATCCTTTCAGCTTGGCCATTTTACTCCTATGCCCGATGCCTACGGCGCCATGCTATACTACGGAACGATCACAATATAGCAAAAGCAAGGATCAAAGTCCAGAAGAGGGGATGGCGTGTGTAATCTAAATAAAATTATATATACCTGCTGAATTGGTAGTATAATGAAAAACATCTTTTCAAAATAAAACTATCTTACGCTGAGAGGGGCGCTGTTATGAAAAACAAAAGCGTATTAAAAAATATATTAAAATCGTCAAGGAGGGCGCTGTCGGTCGCAGTCGCGCTTTTTCTTGTGCTGGGTATCTTTGCCCTGACGCCTGTGACGGCGAGCGCGGCGACAGTCGGCAGTCAGCTTGACTTTACCGGTATGCCCACAACTTCCACGCCTGGCGATGGCTGGGAGTGGGATTCAGACACAAAAACGCTTACCCTGAACGGTTTCGACATGAACACCACTTTTACTGCGGGAAATAATGTAGGAGCTATACTTTTACCGGCCGGGTCAACGATTATACTTCAGGGAACCAACAGCGTTACTTGCACAAATTATACCTCGGGGGTCTATTGCGCAGGCAATCTGGAGATTCAGGGCCCCGGGGAATTATCGATCAATTCTGACAAGCACGGTATCGATATTGATACAGGAAGCTTTACATTAAGCAGCGGGACCTTGAAAATAGATGCTTCTGAAGACGGGCTCTTCATAGATTTTATGGTAGCGGTCACAGGTGGCAATTTGAATATTCAGGCTGGTGAAAAAGGTATCAATGTAGACAATGTTAATATTACGGGCGGTACTATCAATATCAGTGCGGGCGATTTTGGACTATATGTATATGAGGGCGCTGAATACGATCAAGGCAATTTCACGATCAGCGGCGGTTATCTGACTATCATCGCGCAAGCATATAGCGGTATATATGCCACCTATGTAACGATAAACGAGGGCACGGTAGACATTCTTTCCAAAGGAGAAGGTGGAATATTTGCAAGGTACGGAAAAGTCACCATTAACGGAGGCTCGATAATCATAAGAGCCGAAGGGAACGGTATTGAGAGTTTCATGGGAACTCAAGAGGAAGGCGAGGGAAGGGTCACGATCAACGGGGGCCTTATAGACATCTTGTCCGGAAAATACGGAGTATTTGCGTCATACGATTTCGTGCTCACCGGAGGCACAGGCACTATCAGATCCATAGGCGTGGGCGCTGATAATTGGGCTGTGATAATAAATTCTACTGATACGATCACTGTTGCTAACGATATTATCGTAAAAGGATGGGATGGCACAGACTACACCATAGAGGCCTCAGGCGGCGAATTTGAAGACAGTGAGTTATTGACGTTTTTAGACGCGGCTACAATGGCCATACCGATGACAGGGATCAGATTTGGCCCTGAAGATGATGACGAAGACGACGCCGGAACCGGCAGCTCAGCTAACGGCGTTCCTCAAACAGGGGACAGTTCAGGTTTTCTGCCGGGGGCCATCGTCCTCATCGCAATCATCGGAGGGCTTTGCGCAATGGTTGTACTGAGAAGGCGGTTCATAGACGGCTAATGACAGGGCGCGAAAGGGCGGCGGTCAGCTCCGAGGAAAACCTCGAAGGCAAATTTTTTTACGGGATTTCAGGTTATCAAGTCGTAATATAGCGAAGGAGTTATTGCGTTTTTATAATGTGGCTTATGTAGTCTTCGGCCGTATGGAATATTCGCAGGATTTTTACAGTTTTGCCGTCGTACAGATAAAGAGCAAGATAATTGCCGCAAAGAAGAACCCGGACGTTTTTTAATCGCTCAGGGACTTCGGCATAGCGGGAAGTAAGAGGGGCGCCGAGCTCGGGCCCGTGTTTTAAAATCTCGATTTTTTCGCGGATCGCCTGAACCGTATTTGCCGCACCGGCAGGGTTATGTAGCTCTTCGGAAATGTATCTGTAGATCGCCCCGAGTTTTTCAAGGGCGGCCGGGGAATACTCAAGTTTAGGCATTTGCTATCAACCCGTCGATATACTCATTGGCCTTTTCTTCGTCGATCCAACCATAGCGATCAGCAATCGCAATAGACTCATCCAGCTCGGCAAACAGGCGCTGCCATAGCCCGCGTTTTAACGACTCGTATTCTTCTATGTCGAGTATCGCGTAGCGGCCTTCGCCGTTTTTTGTCAGATATACAGGGTCGCCGTGCCTCACTTCATCGAGGACTTCCGAGTAATTTCTTAGTGCTGATAATTTCATTATTTTCGGCATCGTGTCACCTCCGCTATTATTATATTAAATTGCTGCAAATATGACAATAAATTTACAGCAAATCACCGCATCCGAAATCCTGCCTGTTTTTAAATAAACCCCACGCGTTTTTCGGGCTGTATCGCGGACAGGTTGATCTCCTCGAAATCCTCCGCGATCAGCGTGGTCGCGACCTGTTCGGTGACCTTGCCGGGATCCATGCGCATAAGCCTCGTTGCCTGCCGCATCCTCGCTTTTTCAAGAAGGTTTCGAGCGTAACGGCCGTTCCCGAACTCACGGATTCCGGCGGCCTTTTCGAGAAAAGGCAGTACATGTTCCATTACATCCGGTGTGAGCTTCAGCTTATTGTCCTTCGCAAGAAGCTCAAGGATCTCGTAGAGTTCGTCCGGCGAATAATCGGGGAAGGACACGTGAAAGCCGATACGGCTTCGAAGGCCGGGATTCTTTTTTAGGAAACCTTCCATTTTATCCGGATAGCCGGCAAAGATCACTATCGTATCATCGCGGCAGTTCTCCATTTCCTGTACTATCGTAGCGATCGCTTCGTCACCGTAAAGCCCGTCCCGGTCGTCGACGAGCGAATATGCTTCGTCGATGAAAAGCACAGACCCTTTTGCTTTTTTGAAGTGATGCTTCACGAGAGGCGCTGTGTGGCCGACAAATTTTCCGACAAGATCCGCGCGTCCGACCTCGATCAAATTTCCAACGGACAGAACCTCGTTTTCTTTTAGGATTTGCGCCACAAGTCGGGCGACGGTAGTCTTTGCCGTTCCGGGATTGCCGGTGAAAATCATGTGCATCGCCTG
>Ga0123353_10012423_pt1 | contig 12105 bp, 11 predicted proteins | sample TergutLab28metaG_3_FD_92763 | JGI IMG/M metagenome (GOLD analysis project Ga0123353, IMG submission 92763) | Labiotermes labralis P3 segment gut microbial communities from Petit-Saut dam, French Guiana - Lab288 P3 | ecosystem: Host-associated > Arthropoda: Insects > Digestive system > Gut ... | reverse complement strand
GGGGTACCGGCAAAGAAAATAAGAAACCTGCTGACAGGAGAAAGAGTTTATTAAGGGCATAAGGCTTTTTGATGGGTTTATGATTGGCTTTGTGCCGATGCACGGCGGCGGAATGGACGATTAAAATGAAGAAGAACGCTTTTATTACTTTTGATATTGACTGGGCAAGTGATGATGTTCTCAATGGAACTCTTGATATTATGGCGGATTTTGGTGTAGGAGCAACATTTTTTGCAACACACCAAACACCTGTTCTTGATAGAATCCGCAAGAATAATTTAATGGAGCTTGGTATCCATCCTAACTTCAATAAAGCATTATCGGGTGAGGAAAGCAAGTCTTATAAACAGATAATTGATGAGATGCTCCTATTAGTACCGGATGCCGTCAGCGTAAGGGCTCACGCACTAACTCAAAATTCACTTATATCACACGAATACAAGCGGCGGGGTTTATTATACGACCTTAACGTTTATATCCCGTTGTCGGCAAAAATGCCAATATATCCGTATCGTTCACCAAGCGGACCGTTGATAGTGCCATTCTTTTTTGAAGATGATATATATTTCTTCAGTGAAGAGGAAAAAAATCCAGTGGAAGCTTACTACAATCCGAAGCCTGAGTGTCTGAAGGTATTTAATTTCCACCCTATCCACGTCTATTTAAATTCTGATTCCCCCGGACTGTACGAACAAGGAAAGACAGTATCAAATGATACAGATAAGTTGAATAAACTTAAAAATACAACTTCATTCGGCACGATGGATTTTCTCGTTGAAACAATTGAATATGGGCTAAAGCATGATTACAAGTTTAATACAATAAACCGGGTAGAAATGTAATAAGGCAGCACAAAAAAGCAGTGCTATAAAGAAGAAGTTCTTTACAGCACTGAATTACTTTAGAATTTTAGTTTCTAACGATAAAATCCTTTTATCGCCGCAATCACCGCATCGGCTTCTTCATCGGTAAGCTCCGGGAAAATTGGAAGGCATACCGTTTCCTTTGACAGCATTTCGGAGACCGGCATGTCGCCGCCTTTATAACCCAGATAACTAAATGCTTTTTGAAGATGCAGCGGGACCGGATAGAATGCGCCGGTTTCTATTTCTTTGTCTGCCAGAAAAGCGCTTAGCTCATCTTTTTGCTTTGTGCGAATCACATACTGGTGATAACAACTGATTCCATCCTTTGGTGGCGTCGGTGTTATCACGATGTCTTTTAGCCCTTCATCATAGAGCTTTGCGATTCTTGCGCGTTTACGGGTAAACTCGTCCAGATATCTAAGTTTGATGCTTAATATTACCGCTTGCATTGCATCCAGACGCGAATTATATGCAATCAGATAATTGTAATACTTATATGGATTATACAAAGCATCGGTGTCGGCTTCCATAGCAAACTCGTCCTTTTCACCATATAGGAGCTCCCGAGCCTTTGCGCCGCTCTTAGCCATTCCATGTTGCTTCATAGCACGGGTTATCAATGCAAGATCATCATCATTTGTTGTTACCATTCCCGCATCACCGAACGCTCCGAGATTTTTTGTGGGATAAAATGAAAAAGTAACAAGGTTGTCTGATTGTCCTACCTTTGCCCCATTGTATTCACAGCCAATAGCCTGTGCAGCGTCCTCTACAACGTGAAGGCTATGCTTTTTTGCAATAGCGTTGATTTTGTCCATATCACACGGGAAGCCGAATATATGTACCGGTAAAACCACCTTCGTTTTGTTCGTGATTTTTGCCTCGATCAAAGATGGGTCGATATTAAAATCAGATTCCTTTACATCGACAAATACAGGTATAGCTCCTATAGCTGCAATTGCTTCTCCTGTAGCAAAAAAAGTGAATGGAGTGGTAATCACTTCGTCGCCCGCATCAACACCGCAGGCGCGAAGGGCAAGCATGATTGCATCAGTGCCGTTAGCACAAGATATAACGTGCTTTACGTTTAGATAGTCCCGCATTTGAGCTTCAAAAGCATCGACATACTTACCGCCGATATACGCTCCGCTGCGCATTACCTCAATAACCTTTGGCTCCAGCTCTTCTTTCAATCGGTCATATTGTCGCTTTAAATCCAGAAATGGTACATTCATGTGGGTGTCTCCTAATAATTATGATTATGAATTATATAAGTATAAAGTAAGTACGTCAAGCTTGATAATCAGAGTAAGGATACCGCTATTGTAATCGAACAAAACCAAATCGTGCGACATACACCACGATGAGTCGGATAGGTAAAACACCACGATGAATATGATGATGTTGCAAATATGTCTAAATTGTGATATTCTTTGTTGCAGCTTGGTGCCATCAGAGTAGGCAGGAAAGAGCTATTTAAAGATAAGTTCTATGGAGAGAAAGTATGAAAACCGTTATTATGGCAGGGGGCAAAGGCACACGAGTTGCCGGAATCAACTCAGAGATACCAAAACCTATGTTTCAAATTGCCGGTAAACCCGTGCTTGAGTATCAAATCGAGTGTCTGCGACGCCAAGGGATTGAAGATATTACCATAGCCATAGGACATCTTGGCGACGTTATTAAATCATACTTTGGTAATAGTGTGAAGTACATTGAAGAAGAAGAGCCGCTGGGAACAGTTGGCGCTCTTTATTATCTCAAGGATAAAGCAAAAGACGATATTCTGCTGATTAACGGAGATGTGATTTTTGACATAGATATTAATAGGTTTATCATCTCGCATGAGAGCAATGACGGGTTGGTTACCATTTTTACACATCCCAATGACCATCCGTATGACAGCGGTATAGTTGTAGCAGATCCGGACGGAAAAGTGACGAAATGGTATACAAAAGAAGATGAGCGCGGTTGGTATAGGAACAGGGTGAACGCGGGGTTACATATACTATCAAAAGAGATTGTAGGACGCTTTACTGAAGCTAAGAAAACCGATTTGGACAGAGACATCCTTAAGCCTCTGATAAATGAAAATGCGCTTTATGTCTATGATTCCCCTGAATATGTAAAGGACATGGGTACACATGAACGTATAAAAGAAACAGAGCGTGACATTTTAAGCGGAGTTGTTTCGGCTAAGAACCTGGAAAAAAAACAAAAAGCATTATTCATTGACAGGGATGGCACTATCAATAAATACGTTGGCTTTCTAAGAAGCATAGACGATTTTGAACTAAACGATGCAGCAGTGGAGTTGATAAAGAGCGCAAACCGCGACGGGCGTTTAGTCATTGTTATAACAAATCAACCGGTAATAGCAAGAGGCGAGGTCACATGGGAGCAGCTTGATGAAATCCACAATAAAATGGAAACCCAACTCGGGCAGCGCGGCGCTTATGTGGATGGTATTTTTATTTGCCCGCATCATCCCGATAAAGGATTTGCAGGCGAGCGGCCGGAATATAAAATCGATTGTGAATGCCGAAAGCCAAAGCCGGGATTGTTATTAGACGCGGCTGAAAAGTTTAATATTGACTTCAATCAAAGTTTAATGGTCGGCGACAGTGAAAGTGATATCGAGGCAGGTAAAGCAGTCGGGTGTGACACAATGCTTTTTGATCCTGATTAAGTGTTATCATGACGAAGCGTATAGGTGGTCTGAATCACACATGTCAAAAGATATAAGCACATGAGAATCTAATCCTCAAGTACTTCAACGAGGTTTATAGTGCAGCCTTCAAGAACGTTGACAGGGACTGTACCAACGTTCGGCTATTAAATTCTCACTTAACTGTTGACGAACTATCACTGTGGTGATACAATTATGGCAGAGGATTATATAGTGGAATTATTTAAAACGATTTACCATGGCTCTGTGCGAGTCATAGCAAAGCCTGAATATGGAAAGGGTAACGCCAGAAATGATTATGGTTCGGGATTTTATTGTACCAATGATCCGGAACTCGCAAAGGAGTGGGCTTGTGCAGACAATCGCGGAGGGTTTGTAAATTTATACACCATTAATACAGCAGAGTTGTCATTACTTGATTTATCGATGCCAAAATACGGTTTCTTGGATTGGTTGGCAGTACTTGTAAATAATAGGGTTTTTACAATCGCGAGTCCTATGGCAGCCGAGGCAAAGGAGTATCTGACTGAGCATTTTTTGCCTGACTTAAGCTCTACTGATGTAGTTACCGGATATCGCGCCGATGATTCGTATTTTACATTTGCTATGGATTTTCTAAGCAATACAATATCCTTACGCCAACTCAGTCGTGCAATGAGGCTTGGCAACTTAGGAGAGCAGTTTGTATTAAAAAGCCGAAATGCATTTGAATTAATCGAATTTAAACATAGTGAGGCTGTAGATGGGGAGGTTTATTATCCAAGAAGGAAAAAAAGAGACTCAGATGCACGTGATGAGTATCTGAACAGAGAACGTAAATTGTCACGTACAAGCGATGATATTTTCATGATAGACATTCTCAGAGAGGAGATAAAGCGGGAAGATGAACGCTTACAAAGAGACTTATTTGAATAATGCTGCCGATACGTTCGGACACATGATGAACTATGCGGTAAACGATTGCGGACTAGATGGTGATACCTTTTTGCACATGTTTGTAACTTCCGGTTTGGCAGAGCAATTTGCTCGAGGAAATCCAAAAGTAATCGCAGGAATGAGTGGTCTTGACCTTGCAAGTATGGCAATTCGTAATGGAACAGGACAACCTCCTTCTGTCAAACCTTCATATACTGTAGAGCATCGGACACCGGAGTTTTGGGCGGGGTGGGCACTGGCAAGGTATCAGTGGTATTGTGCGAGAAGTTTTCCTGCAATTCTTCGCGCCTTTCCATTTTCAGAAATCACAGAAAGATATCACCCTTTACACGAGGCAGATATCAGCAAGTTTTATTTTGTGGCAGACAGTGTTATCGCAGATACAAACCCACAAACTAATTTAAGACGGCTGAGGAGTGCAGCCGAATTTTCACAAGCACAGCTTGCGAAAGAAGCCGGGGTATCATTGCGCTCAATTCAAATGTACGAGCAACGTAAAAAAGATGTAAACAAAGCACAAGCGATCACTCTTGCTAAAATTGCGCGTGTGCTCGGATGCGAGATAGAGGCTTTGCTAGAGACCGAGAGTATGAATCAAGGAAACACGATGGCGAGAATACACGAGAGTGTTGCAAATAAAGCAAAACTCTGATACTATGCACTATAGTTTTGTATTACTTGAGTGATTTTTAAAGAGAGCAAAAATAATGAAGCTTATTATCCAAATCCCATGCTTCAACGAAGAGGAAACGCTGCCGGTAACGGTTGCTGACTTGCCGCGCAAAATTGAGGGTATTGATACTATTGAGTATCTAATAATTGATGACGGAAGCATTGACCGGACTGTTGAAGTTGCCCGCGATGCAGGCGTGCATCACATTGTCAGCTTCAAGATGAACAAAGGGCTTGCTTTTGCTTTCACAGCAGGGATCGATGCATGCTTAAGACTGGGCGCGGATATAATAGTAAACACAGATGCAGATAATCAATACTGCGGAGCAGATATTGAAAAGCTGGTAAAACCAATACTTGAAAACAAAGCGGAAATAGTTGTCGGTGAGCGCCCGATAGATAAAACAGAGCATTTTTCTAAAACGAAGAAAAGAATGCAAAGGTTAGGGTCATTCGTAGTTCGCATAGCATCGGGTACAAGCGTACCGGATGCACCAAGCGGATTCAGGGCATATACACGTGAAGCAGCACTGAGGATAAATGTAATTAATACATACACATATACACTTGAGACAATAATCCAGGCAGGACACAGCCGCATACCGCTGACAAGCGTACCGATAAAAACAAATCCGGAGCTTCGAAAGTCGCGTTTATTCAAGAGCATGACATCGTATATGAGGCGCTCTGCGGTAGTCATAGTAAGATCGCTTATGATGTACAGGCCCTTGAAATTCTTTAGTATACTGGGCGGGCTGATATCTGCAGTTGGTGCTGCATTTATTATTCGATGGTTAATTCTATATATAGGTGGCAGTGGTGACGGAAATATACAGTCATTGATTCTTGCTACTATGATGATACTAATTGGTGTTCAGTTCATTGTAGCGGGACTGCAAGCTGATATTATAGCCGCGAACCGGAAGATACTTGAAGATGTGCAGTATAGGGTTAGGAAGATGGAGTACCGGATAGGTGATACTATAGAAGAAGAGAAGACAGAAAATAATGAATAATCTCAAGTTCTCCGTTTTAATTACTGTCTACAATGCCTCATCTATATATCTTTGCGAATGCATAGACAGCGTTATCGGACAAACTTATGAAAATCTTGAAATCATTGTTATTGATGACGGAAGCAATAGCGATGAGACACTATCTTGCTTGGAAAGGTATAAATCAACTAATAACGGGACAAAAGAGCTTATAATTAGACATCAGCCGAATGGTGGGCAAGGAAAAGCACGAAATGCAGGGATGTCTATTGCAACCGGTGATTATTGGGCTTTTTTAGATAGCGACGATTATTACATGTCTGACACATTATTCAGCGATCTGGCTGTGTTACTGGATGAGTCCAATGCTGATTTATGTGTATTTGAATATGAAGAATTTTTCGATGACAGCTTGCCTCCGAAAATTAAAGAAGGTTCTCTTTCTCGTGACAGAATATTCGGAAAACCCACAGACGAAGCATTAAAAATACTGTTGTCTGCACCAAAACATGTTTTTTCCGCCGCAACTCATACAAAAGTCATTAAAGCAAGCATGATGAAAGAACACAATATAATATCAATAGAAGGCTTAAAAAATGAAGATAATTATCTGACAGCTAAAATGATTTGCTATGCGAAAACCTTCGACAGATATAACAAAGTAGTCTATGCATACCGGCGCTCAAACATCTCATCATTGTCAGCACAACATGATAATTCGCTTCTGATTTCAAAAGATATACTATCACAGTTTGATGTACTGCTGTCTGATAATGAATGTAATTTAAACAGAAATGTCCTTGATTTTTTGGCTTCTCCGCTTGTATATGTTATGGGGAAAGTTGTCAGTGTTAAAGCAATCTCGCCCGATGCAGATATTAGGGAGTGCTTGTTAAAAATCAAAAAGTATTCATATATCTTGAAATATTCATCACGGCACTATATTCGGACAATTGGAATAATTATGAAAGTTTTCGGTCTTAGTGGTTTTTTATATCTCTTAAAAATTTTCCTGAAAATGAACAGGAAACATGTACTAAGCATTAATCGGAAAGTCAGCTGAACGGAAAGAAATTGAATCATGAAGGTTGCGTATATAACTACATTTGATATACTTGAATCTCCTCCACATGAAGGTGGTGTTGTTTGGAGTAAAAGAAATGTATTTTTAATTGAACAAGTCTTTGGTAAAGAGAACGTTCATATATGCGCAATTACTAAGCATAAAGAGTTGTTATCAAAAGCAAGCGGGAATACAGTCGCATTTTTCTCTGATCGAAGAAAAATCAACATCTTAAAAAATTGTTTGTCAAACAGGCTGCAATATAATAAAAATGTTGAAAGCATGGTGTTAGAGCACATAAAAAGTCTTCAATGTGATATTGTATGCTTAGACATGTCGAGAATGGGTTTTTTACAAAAACGACTTCCAAAAGAAATAAAACAAATCCTTTTTTTATGTGATATCGAGAGAGATTACATTAGGGATTTAGTAAGGATAAACCCATCCAGATTTATTCTTAAGCGTGCCTTTGATATAAATGAGAATTTATCTGTTAAACATTCAAATATAATTATCGCATTAAATAAAAGAGACGCAGACAAGCTTTTAGGATACTATAATCGCAATCCGGATTTAATTTTACCGATTACGATGGATGACACATATGTGGAATATGATAGAGAAGAGAAGCCACACCCGGCATCAAAGCTAAAACTGTTATTTGTAGGAGCTTTGTTTCCTCCAAACGAACATGGTCTTACGTGGTTTATTAATGAAGTAATACCACGTATTGATGCAGAGTTGGTTGTTGTCGGAAAGGACTTCGAGAAGCTTAGAAGCAAACTACAGCGTAGTAATGTAAGTATAATAGGAACTGTTGATGGTTTATCACAGTATTATCACAATGCAGATGCGGTTGTTGCACCTATTTTTCTGGGAGCAGGGATGAAGGTAAAGACAGCAGGAAACCTTATGTATGGCAAGCCTATGTTTGCAACAGATGAAGCATTAGAAGGTTACGAGGTGGAAGGGCAAAAGAATGTATTCCGTTGTAACTCATCCGACGAATTCATTTCTGCTATTAATTCATTTGCCGCAAATTCGCCATATATAAAGTTTGATGCGGATATCAGGAGCTTATTCCTTGAGAAATATAAAACAGCAAGATATATACCAATAGTTCGGGATCTGTTATTGAATACAAGCACAATGAGAAAGTGAGAAACATTGCTTGTTTAATGCATGTTTGATTGTTTGCAGAGTATATAGGAGCGGGTGTTTATGAGAATCGCCTATGTTACAGTTGAAGAAATCCTTGGTCCTCCAAACTCAGGAGGTATTCAATGCTGTAATAGAAATATTAATTTACTCAAACAAGCTTTTGGTGAAGAAAATATTTTCGTCTGCGCAATAACAAAAGACAAAAAATTTTTATCAAAAGTCGGCGTAAATACAAGAGCATTTCTTTCAAAATGCAATAAGAACCTCCATTCGGTATTAAACTCGTTAAATGGAAGGTTGCTATTTGAAAAAGAAGTGGAAAACAACGTTATTGAATATATTATCAGCTTAAACTGCAGCATTGTTTTTCTGGAGTTCTCAAAAATGGGAAGCCTACAAAAACGTTTGCCAAAGAATATAAAGCAAGTCCTTTTTATGCATAACATTGAAATAAACTTTATTAAGCATGTGCTCCTTAGACGCCCGGAATATTTGTTAAATGTAATCCCTACACTGCTTAGTGAGAAAAGAGCAGTAAAAAACGCCGATATTATTATTTCGCTTAATAAGCGTGACGCAGCCTTATTAGAAAAGTGTTATAAACGCAGAGCTGATATTATTATTCCAATAACCATCGATGACATGGATTCTGCATTGGTAGTAAATGAGAATGTTAACAAATGCGGCATCTTTCAACTGTTGTTTGTAGGCTCACGCTTTCCCTCAAATGAGCATGGAGTAAAATGGTTTATTGAAAAGGTAATGCCTCACGCAAATGCAGAATTTACAATAGTCGGCAAGGGTTTTGAAAAACTTGCGAATAAATTAAATCGAAAAAATGTTAAAATCATAGGAACTGTTGATGATTTATCGCAGTACTACAACCGGTCAAATGCAGTAGTTTCACCTATACTATTTGGAGACGGAATGAAAGTAAAAACTGCCGAAGCACTAATGTATGGCAAGCCAATGTTCGCAACAGACGAAGCACTTGAGGGGTATGAGGTAGAAGGACAGGAGAATATCTTCCGTTGTAATACATCAAAGGAATTTATCGAAGCAATCAATAGCTTCATAGCGAAAACACCGCATCTATCATTTGATGAAAAAATCCGGACATTGTTTCTTGAAAAATACTACACTCCGGTTTATGTGCAGGCATTGCGGGAATTGCTGAATGGTAAAGGTCAATATGGCCAAGAGTAAGATGGTAACGGAAAAACAACGGTTAAGTTATCAAATGGTAAAGATTTTGACATTACGGCAGAATTTAGAGAGAGTGTGAGGACATATGAAAAAAGCAATAGTCTTTGGAGGGAATGGTTTTATTGGGCAACATCTGGTAAAAGAGCTTTCTAAAGATCATGTTGTTATTGTGGCAGACATAAACAATAGTACAGATACTACGGAGAACATATCATATATTTATTGCGATTTCACAAAGCAAAAGGATTTTGCTTCTTTAATTGAGAATGTTGATTTAGTATTTCATTTAGTATGCAGCACTATACCGGAGGACGGAACAGACAATTTCGAACAGGAAATCAAAGATAATTTGTTTTCTACAATAAGGCTGCTTGACAGTAAACAATTTTCATCTGAAAAAAGAATCTTTTTTGTGTCTTCCGGGGGAGCAATATACGGGAACAGTCTCAAACAAATGCAAAGTGAAGACGACAAAACACTTCCTGTATGTAAATATGCTTTAATTAAGGACTATACGGAGAAGCTGCTGGAGCTATACCGAATTATGCATGGGATACAGTATAGCGTTATACGAATGTCGAATCCTTATGGAACAAAGGTTCGTAAGGGACAACGACAAGGACTCATTCCCATATTAGCTGATTGTATATGGAATAACAAAGACTTCAACATATGGGGAAATGGTGAAAACGTACGTGACTATATACATATCAATGATGCAGTAAAAGCTATACGATCTATTATGGAATATAACGGGACAGAAAGACTGTTTAATGTGGGAAGCGGAAGAGGATATTCCATTAATGATGTTATATGTTTAATGAAGGATTCCTTCAAATGCTCATATGATAAGATAGTGTATAAAGCTGCACGGTTATGTGATGTGGATCACAATATACTGGATATATCAAATTTATATATGCTTACAGGCTGGAAACCGGAAATCCAATTAAGCGAGGGCATACAAATACTTGTACAGCAGTACAAAGAACACGAACAACAATAAAGGATTTGCTTTCCGCACGAGCTCTTGATACTGCATCAACAGGAAGGGAAACACTATGAATATTGTATATAGTTGTGACGATAATTATTGTCCATATACCGGAATATCAATCACATCACTCTTTGAAAGCAACAAAGAACAAAATGAAATAAATGTATTCATATTAGGGCTCGATATCCGCGAAGCAAACGCAGAAAAGTTTAACAGTCTTGCTCAAAAATACAAAAGAAGCATTTCGATCATCGATGCTTATGAAATTGATAAATTTCTTGAGGATAATGGAGCACTATTATTCCATGGAGTAAGCAGAGCAACATATTACAGACTTTTTATAGAATGCGTTATTCCTAAAGGTATCGATAGAGTCTTTTATCTTGACGGCGATACTGTTATCGAAGGCTCTTTACAGGAGCTTGAGTCTTTTCAATTTGGTGAAAATAAAGCGTGTGCAATGACTTATGAGCGGGTTTTTAAGGGGTATAACAGTTTTATAGGACTAAGAGAGGAAGATTCATACTATCAAGTAGGCGTTATGCTTATTGATTTGAAAGAATGGCGCGAACTAAAATGCAGTGAACGTATATTAAAATCAATTAACAAAGGGTATGCAGACTTCCTTATGTGTGACCAAGACCTGCTGAGCCACACGATCAATGAGAACATACAACTGTTACCTGCAAAATATAATGTCTTGTCAGACTGGGCTGATATAAGAGTTAGTAATTTATATTCATATAAGGACGCAAATGAATACAACTTTCATTCTCTTAATGAAATAGAAGCAGCTCTACGTAATCCCGTGATTTTACATTGTAAAAAGGGTCCTTGTTCTGATGCACCTTGGATAAAAAACAGTAAAAATCCGTTTAGACACGAGTGGAAAAAATATAAAGAACAATCACTATGGCATGACAAAATGCCCATCAAGGAGAGGCTAAAACTAAGAAGCAGAATCAGGAAAAGGGTGTTTAGGATAATGCTGACTGTTCTACCAAGAGCGGTATTCTTAAAAATCGATAAAGCCTATAGTATATATCAAACTAAAAAATATTATCGAAAAAACGGACATTTCGCAATGCTGTAAGCAGACCGATCTGAAAGGAGCACTGCATAGATGGGAATAACAATGGTATCTTGTAAAAAAACCTGAGAGAGATACATGCGCGAACAGAAGTATCACCAAAATGGCCTAACGCAATGTTACATGTAATATCCCGAAAAATTGACAAGACACCGGAGCAAGTTAATATTTACCAAAGTGATTATGAAGATTTGTGGAAACAGACTACATCAACATCTTTTCTTACTATAAAGTGCCGGACTAACAAAATTAAGAGATTAATCCCATATTGTGTACGAAAAATACTACGCCGGATCATGTATTGTTATACATATCAAAGAAAATTTAGAGAAATGTTTACTCGAATAAAGATATAAAAAAGTTGTATGCATATGTATAAAGAAGGTTTATTGAATAGGTTAAACTCACCCGGTTTACAAAACAATCTCTG
>Ga0123353_10012420_pt1 | contig 12106 bp, 7 predicted proteins | sample TergutLab28metaG_3_FD_92763 | JGI IMG/M metagenome (GOLD analysis project Ga0123353, IMG submission 92763) | Labiotermes labralis P3 segment gut microbial communities from Petit-Saut dam, French Guiana - Lab288 P3 | ecosystem: Host-associated > Arthropoda: Insects > Digestive system > Gut ... | reverse complement strand
ATTGAGGTGCGCTACCATTCCACTCCAAAGGTCTGCGGCATCAATGTTATAGCGATAACGACAGGTTTCAAAGTAGTGAAAAATATCCATCATACCCTCGCGCATTAGTGCGTTAAACGAATATGACAGACTCGACACGGGCATAGGCTTGAATGCATTGCGATTAACAATTTCGTTCCATGGTCTGCCTTCAGTAACAGACTTAGGAGCAGCCGGAGCCGCTTCGTTAACCGCTCTTTCGTTGGCAAGTGCAGGAGCGGCAGTAACCGCAGCAGCGCCTAACAACGAATTGCGTAAAAAATTTCTTCTGTTTGACATATTTAAAAATTATTAATTACTAAAAAAATACTGATTAATTGATTATACAAATTCCCATCCACGTCGCGTGTCGCGATTAAGGAGTCTGTTTGCTACTTCGTCGTTGGTTATACGGCGGGTTGCGGGATCGTAGAGCAATTTTGCGCCATTACGCATCATTGATACTGCTCCGACATTGTACGTTTCGGTAAGTTCGCGAATATATTCATAAGATCCGGGTCCTTTCCTGCCTTCCTTCACGTTGGCAATCCAGTCCTGTAGCCATCGTGGTGTTCCTTCCGCAACAATTTCGCGTGGATCCGGCATTGGCTCGTATCTGACGTTGGCATACCGGCGCATGTCAGCGTCCGACAGTCCTACTAAAAATGGTTCTTGCAGATCCCTGCCGCCAACAATAACGCCTCTTTCGCCTACCAACATCATTCCCTCTAATTCAAGATCATCTTCTTTGTAACCATAAGGAACATTCGGCTTCATTCCGCCGTCATGCCAGTTGAAGAAAATCTTTTCGTTACTGTTTTTAAACGGAATTTCAAAACGGAATCCGCCTGCTAACGGGAACGACCAATTATTGGCAACCGCTCTTGGAACACTGTCAATATCAATTGTATATACTCTTGAAAATCGTGATGATACGGATATTGCGGAATCAAGTCCCAAACCTTTGAAGATAGGTCCCATGCTGTAGATGCCCACATCGGCTATTGAGCCTCCGCCAAATTCGAACCAGCCACGGAAATTACAGTGAGTGTATTGGGGCGAAAATTCACGCATTTGCGACGGTCCAAGCCATAAATCCCAGTTGAAACCTCGCGGAATTGGCGGTCTTTCGGTTGGAATTTCGGAAAATTGGGGCCAGTATGGACGCCCTGTCCAGTTGTGAATCTCCCGGAGTTTACCGATGGCTCCTGCGTCTATCCATGCCTTAGCCTTATTAATTTCGCATCTGCCCGATATGTTGTAAGCGAGCATGTGGGTTGCAATATTCGGCTGTGCAACAGCCATATCAACAACTTTCATTGCCTCGTGCAATTTGTTGCCCAGCGGCTTGTGCATAATCTGGTGTTTTCCTTGCTTGAAACAATCTACAGCCATATAAGAGTGCATGTGGTCGCAGGGTATGATTTTTACCGCATCAATGTCGCGCATGGTTGCGAGCAACTCACGGTAATCTTCATGTGCTGCGACTGTGCCGTTGTATCCCGGGCGATTCTTTCTGTAGTACGTTTCGCATACATACTTCATCACATCGCGACCGCCCGGATGACCCGATATACCTTCCAACCATGTTGGTTCGCCAATCAGGCTGCGCAGGGCGTTGCGCTGACCGTCGCGGCTCCACCAGAGGTAATCATTGGATTGGCGGTTGGGGTCGGCTACTCCTACTACCTCAAGCTGAGGACAACGCAGCAGATCGCCTATTTCGGCAAGCCCCTGAGAGCCGCAACCTACATTAATAATAGTGATTTTGTCGCTTGGCGCGATAAATCCTTTCCCAAGAACTGAGCGAGGAACAACCGTAGCCATGCCAACTGCAGCAGTTGTGGCTATAAATTTTCTACGACTGAAATTTAACTTTTCCATTATATTTAAAATTATAATAATGACGAAAAGCAATTGATAAAATTATAGGGTACATTCCAAATAATTTTAAATGCACCCTATAAAATTTATCATTATCGCTATTAACGATTGCGTTGCGGGAATATGTAACCCGGAGGACCAACGATATTCCAGCTGTTCAAAACGGCTTTTATTCTTTCTATCATTATTCCAGTGACAAGGTGTTCGTTTTGACTGGAATGACATTCAGCGTTGTAATATCCTCTGTATCCTGCTTCGCGCAGCATATTCATTTTAGCCAGCAACAATTCGGAGTTTTCGGTATATTCCCATGTAATATGCGTATGGGCTATCCATCTTGCGGCAGCCTGGTCGGCGGCATTATTATCCTGTTGATGCGTTTCTGGCGAATTTGGAGTCCATCCGCCAAAGTGTACGCAAATACCGAATCCGGGATGGTCAACTGCCTGAATCAGTCTTTGCATGTTGGGCCACCATTTTGAATATGTAAAGTGGTTTTCGTTGCCTACCATAAATCCCCAATCGTATGCTCTTTGAGCAAGTTCTCTGTAGCGTCTGACGAGATAATCGAAATCTGCCGGACTCCACGGATCTTTAGTGTCATTGGCGACACCGCCACCCTGCAACGGACCTGCATCAAGACGAAGGAATCCTACTCCCCATTTTCTGCATATTTCCATATATCTGTCCTGAATACCACGCAGTCGCGCTCTGTCTTCAGGGGTATCCCTGGTGGGTGCGCTAATCAGGTGAGCTCCGTCGGCAGCAATGCCCGGAACCACAAGCTGACGCTCCTGAAGGGCGCGATGTACCTTATCAATATAAGCATCATCGTTAACCTGTGTTATCATTCCGTTCCAAAGGTCGGCGGCATCAATGTTATATCGGTAACGACATGTTTCAAAGTAGTGAAAAATATCCATCATGCCTTCGCGCACTGTTGCGTTAAACGAGTACGACAGACACGACACCGGCATCGGTTTGAACGCATTGCGGTTAACAATTTCGTTCCATGGTCTGCCTTCAGTAACAGACTTAGGTGCAGCCGGAGCCGCTTCGTTAGCCGCTCTTTCGTTGGCAAGCGCAGGAGCTGCAGTAATCGCAGCAGTGCCTAACAACGAATTGCGTAAAAAATTTCTTCTATTTGACATATTTAAAAATTATTAATTACTAAAAAAATCTGATTAATTGATTATACAAATTCCCAGCCACGTCGCGTGTCGCGATGAAGGAGTCTGTTTGCTACTTCGTCGTTGGTAACGCGGCGGGCAGCCGGATCGTATACCAATTTTGCGCCATTACGCATCATTGATACAGCGCCTACGTTGTACGTTTGGGTAAGATCCTGGGCAAATTCATAAGAGCCATGATTTTTTCTTGTGCTTGTACCCTTGACGTCTTCTATCCAGCCTGCCAGCCCGGGGGTGGCTCTGCTGCCTGCTTGCACGGCAGGAGGCGTAATACTACCGTATCTCCTCATATCGGCGGCGTTAAGTCCTATCAGTTGCGGAGTATTTCCACGGAAACCGGCAACGATAGCGCCTCTATCGCCAATAAACATCATTCCCTCTAATGGAAGATCGTCTTCAGGATATCCGAAAGGCACGTCGGGCTTCATTCCGCCATCATGCCAGGTGTAGAATATATTTCCGCTTCCGTTCTTCAAAGGTAATTCGAAACGAAATCCGCCTGCTAACGGGTACGACCATGTATTAACAACCGCCCTGGGAACCGAATCCTGGTCGATATGATACACTCTGGAAAAACGCGACGATGCGGCTGTGGCAGCGCCAAGTCCAAATCTCTCGAAAACGTAAAGCATACTGTATATACCCATATCAGCGATTGAGCCTGCTCCAAATTCGAACCATCCGCGGAAATTGCAGTGAGTGTACTGAGGCGAATATTCGCGCATTTGCGAAGGTCCGAGCCAGAGATCCCAGTTGAAACCACGCGGAATTGGCGGTCTTTCAGTCGGTATGTCAGCATATTGCACCCAATATGGACGCCCTGTCCAATTGTGAATCTCTCTGAGCCTGCCGATTGCTCCCGCATCAACCCATGCCTTAGCCTGATCAATGCCCGGATTTGTGCCGTAAGCTGAAAGATAGGTGGCTATTCGGGGATTAGCGGTTGCAGTGTCAACGACCTTCATCGATTCGTGCAACTTATTACCCAACGGCTTGTGCATAATCTGGTGTTTTCCGCGTCTGAGGCAATCCACAGAAATATAAGAGTGCGAGTGATCGCAGGATATGATTTTTACTGCGTCAACGTCACGCATTCTTGAGAGCAATTCTCTGTAGTCTTCTTCAGCCTGACATGTACCGGTATAACCTGCACGATTTTTCCTGTAAAAAGTTTCAACAACATACTTCATCACATCGCGACCGCCCGGATGTCCCGTAACGCCTTCGAACCATGTTGGTTCTTCAATCAGGTTACGAATCCTGTTGCGTTGATCATTCGGGCTCCATCCAAGGTAATCATTGCTTTGTCGGTTGGGGTCGGCAACGCCTACGATTTCAATTTCGTCATTACGCAGCAGTCCGCCAATTTCCGAAAAACCCTGATATCCGCATCCGATATTGACAAGAGTTATCCTGTCGCTCGGCGCGATAAATCCTTTCCCAAGCACTGAACGGGGTACAACTGTTGCCATTCCAACTGCAGCGGCGCTTGTAGCCAAAAAATTACGCCTGCTAATATTTGATTCTTTTGTCATGATATTTGTCCGTTTTTATATTAATTAAATAAATGACCAACCGCTTCGTGTGTCGCGATTAAGGAGTCTGTTTCCTTCTTCGTCGTTGGTAATACGGCGTGTTCTCGGATCGTATTCCAATTTTCTGCCGTTACGCATCATTGAAACTGAGCCAAGGTTATAGCTTTCGTTGAGTTCGATACAAAAATCAAACGAACCCGGGTTCTTTCTTGTGCTAACGCCTTTGACGTCGTCTATCCATTCTTGCAGCCAGCGCGGAGTTCCCGGAGCTACTTCTTCGCGGGTGTTGGGCATACCGGGAGCTGTAACGGCATTCCATCTTGTCATTTCTCTATTTGTTCCTGAAACTCCAACCAATCTTGGGTCTTGTCCGTTGAAACCGCCTACTATGGCGCCTCTTTCGCCAACGAACATCATCCCTTCTAAAGCAAGATCGTCGCCAGGGAAACCAAAAGGTACATCCGGCTTCATTCCGCCATCGTGCCAGTTGAAGAAAATTTTATCGTTTCCGAAAGGAATTTCGAAGCGGAAACTGCCCGCCATCGGGAATGACCATGTGTTGTTAACCACGCGGGGAACATTGTCCTGGTCAATTGTATATTGCCTTGCAAATCGCGATGAAACCGCTGTAGCCGTACCGAGACCTAATGTCTTCCAAACCGGCATCATGCTGTAAATACCCATATCGGCAATAGAACCGGCACCAAACTCATACCATCCACGGAAGTTACAGTGGGTGTATTTTGGCGAATATTGACGCATTTGCGAAGGTCCGAGCCATAAATCCCAGTTGAAACCACGCGGAACTGGCGGTCTTTCGGTAGGAATATCAGCATATTGAACCCAATGCGGACGCGAAGACCAGTTATGAATTTCCCTGAGCTTTCCGATTGCTCCTGCTTCTATCCACGCTTTAGTCTGGTTAATGCCGTTATTGCTTGACGAACCCCAAGCCATAATATAAGTGGCTATTCGGGGATTTGCCTTAGTCACATCAGCAAGTTTCATTGATTCATGCAATTTATTGCCCAACGGCTTTTGCATGATCATGTGTTTTCCGCGCTGAAAGCAATCCACAGCTTGAAAAGAGTGCAGGTGGTCGGGCGAACATATCTTAACCGTATCGACATCGCGCATGGTTGTGAGCAATTCGCGATAATCTTCGTGCGCTCTGATTTCACCGGTAAACCCTCGGTTTTTTCTGTAATAAATTTCGATAACCTGCTTCATTACATTGCGTCCGCCCGGTTGTCCGGTAACGCCTTCCAACCATGTTGGCTCGTCAATATAACGACGCTGCATATCGCGCAAACCGTTGGGTCCCCAGCCAAGATAATCATTACTTTGAGTGTTGGGGTCGGCAACGCCTACAAGTTCAATTTGCGGGCATTGAATCAATGCTCCAAGATCTGAAAAACCCTGATAGCCGCAGCCAAGATTAATCATAGTGACCTTGTCGCTCGGCGCAATAAATCCTTTTCCAAGGACATTGCGTGGCACAACCGTTGCCACACCAATAGCTGCGGTTGTTGCTAAAAACTTACGTCTGCTAAGTTCTCCTTTTTTATTTGATTTATTATTCATACTTACAAAATTTATTAAATGATAATTATTTAATTTCTAAATTTAAATTTCTATTATAAAAACGCCCAACCACTACGCGTATCGCGATGAAGAAGAGCATTTGCGCGTTCGTCGTTGGTAATGCTGCGCGTATTAGGGTCGTAGAACATTTTTACGCCACCGCGCATCATTGATACCGCGCCGATGTTGTAAGTTTCGGTAAGTTCGACGCAATAATCAAACGAGCCGGGGTTCTTTCTTGTGCTTACGCCTTTGACGTCGTCAATCCATTCTTGCAGCCAGCGTGGAGTTCCTTCTGAAACAATTTCGCCCGTATTTGGCATAGCGGGAGCCGTAATGGCGTTCCATCTTGTCAAATCTCTCGCTGACCCTGTAACTCCAACCAACCTTGGATTTTGTCCGTTGAATCCGCCTACTATAGCGCCTCTTTCGCCAACGAACATCATTCCTTCCGTTGCAAGATCATCTTCAGTAAAACCGAAAGGCACATCCGGTTTCATTCCGCCATCGTGCCAATTGAAGAAAATCTTTTCGTTTCCGTAAGGAATTTCGAAACGGAAGCTGCCTGCCAGCGGGAATGACCATGTATTGTTAACCACGCGGGGAACATTATCCTGATCGATTGTATATTGTCTGGCAAACCGCGATGTTGCCGATGTAGCCGAACCAAGACCTAATGTCTTGAAAACCGGCATCATACTGTATATGCCCATATCGGCAATCGAACCAGCTCCAAATTCAAACCATCCGCGGAAATTGCAGTGAGTGTATTTAGGAGAATAGTCGCGCATTTGAGCAGGACCGAGCCATAAATCCCAGTTGAAACCTCTTGGAATTGGCGGTCTTTCGGTAGGAATATCAGCATATTGAACCCAATATGGGCGTGCCGACCAGTTGTGGATTTCTCTGAGCTTTCCGATTGCTCCCGCGTCAATCCACGCTTTAGTCTGGTTAATGCCATTATTACTCGACGAACCCCAAGCCATAATGAAAGTGGCTATTCTGGGATTTGCTTTTGTCATGTCAACTACCTTCATAGCCTCGTGCAATTTATTGCCTAACGGCTTTTGCATGATCATGTGTTTTCCGCGTTGAAAGCAGTCCACAGCCTGAATAGAATGCAGGTGGTCTGGCGATACAATCTTTACTGTATCAATGTCGCGCATGGTTGTGAGCAATTCGCGATAATCTTCATGCGCCCGAATTTCACCAGTAAATCCCCGATTTTTTCTGTAGAAAGTTTCGACTACATACTTCATAACATTGCGTCCTCCGGGTTGCCCTGTTACGCCTTCAAACCATGTTGGTTCGTCAATATAGCCACGAATCATGTTTCGCAGACCGTTGGGTCCCCATCCAAGGTAATCATTACTTTGAGTGTTGGGGTCGGCAACGCCTACAATTTCAATTTGCGGGCAGCGAATCAATACACCAAGGTCAGAAAATCCCTGATAGCCGCAGCCAACATTAAGCATTGTGATTTTATCGCTCGGCGCGATAAATCCTTTACCAAGCACATTACGTGGTATAACCGTTGCCATGCCAACAGCTGCGGTTGTTGTCAAAAATTCGCGTCTGTTAAGACGTCCTTTTTTGGATAATTTTTTCATTGTATTAACTATGTTTTAGTGATTATCAAATATATAAACACATATTATGTGATAAAATAATCTGCAAAAATAGAATAGATTTTGTAATTTGCAAAAAAAAATGCACGATTGCCTGTTTTTTTTCTAAATTATTCTGATTTTAATCTGTATTCCTTCCGCAGAGCCAATCAATGAGAATAACCCCCGAAGGGCTCGATTAAGTCAAGTCTCTCTTGTGTTGCAATTTGAAGTGTGCAAAAAAAAATGCAGCCCTATTAAAGGCTGCATCCATCAACAAACAAATTTATAAAACCAATTTAATCCTTTCTTTTAATAACTAAATTTCAATTTTCAACTGCTTAATATTCCCAAAGATCCTGCTCCCAGTTGAATATTTCATTTTCAATCCGTTGTGCTTCATACAGTGCGCGTACGCCGGGTGCATAATCAGAGATCAGACGGTTGCCCTGTATGTTCGACCGTCGTGTAATTCCTCCGTCGTATCTGTGCTGTATGAAAAAGTCATCGTATGATATATTCTGCGCATCGTTGAACGGATTGAATACTGGATGACGCGCAAGCAAAGGTCTTGCTTCGGGATAATAAATCCACATAATCGGAACGGTTGAAGTTCTGGATTCACCATCAACAACCCGATCAAAAATGAACCAGGGTTGAATACCAATGACTTCTGTCTGAAGAACAGAATGTCTGCTGTTGAAATATACCTTTTCTTTAATAACAAGCCGTACACATTCTCTTTCTTCCAAAGCATTGAAACCCGGAATAATGATTATTGTATCCCGTCCTGTAGCAAGACTTGTCTCGTTTACTTCCTGTGCTTCTCCTAAGAGACTGCCATTACTTATTATTTGCTCGTATGTTCTTATTTGCGTTTGAGCAAATTCATCACTGGCTGGAATAGGATCGTAAGCTGTAATTTCACCTCTTTCGACTCCTTCCAACAAAAGAGTGAAAAAATTTACCCTGCTTCCAATCTTCTTAGGGCTGATCGGAAAAAACAAAGACTGGTTTTGTGTCTGGCGTAAATCAACCGTCCGCCAAACCGTTACTTCCCAAAGAACATCGGCTTCCCTGACCGGTGGACGGGGAATAGGACTTTTGAAAGGAATATTTTCCTTTATATATACTTCCATTTTTGAATCAACGGCTGTGGTCGTAGAATCAATACCGACCGACTGTGCTGAAACAAATCCAACAGTCAAAAGACTAAAAAAACTTAAAAAAACTATCCACTTCATATATTTTATTTTTTTTGATGTTATATATTCATTTTTGTTAATCAATTGTGAACACTAATGTATTCAAATCTCTATTACCAAGTTGTGCATTATTAGCTCTGATATTTTCAATAAATACTCTGGAACCTCTGGGTGCGCGTTGAATTGCGTCTCTTACTGTTTGAGTGAACGCAAATCCGTTTACCGTCTCATTAAAATCTCCCTGAGGATTGGGAATAATCACAGTAAATCGTTGGACCCGAAAAGTCAAGTCAAAAAGAAAGTCCCCCATATCTGCAGCTATCCCTTGTGCGCTAGCTAAAGCGGCTCGTGGAATGAGCCCGCCTGAACTGGTGCCAACTTTCGCTACCGGGTCAGGAACTCTTCTTATACGAAATAACTGTTGCCCCATTTGACGTGTCTGACCATCAACAATAGACGTAACGTTTATTACTGACTCAGCTCCAGCGCCCGGTCTTGCAACCCATATTCCTCCGGTTCCTCTGGATAGATTCCCATTAGTCATATTGGCGTTAATGCCTTCTGCAGGAACGCCCGAAACCCCAATTGACATAGGGTTATCAATATCTCTGTACAACACATTCATTGATGTAGCCGAAATAGTAGCGCCGGGTCTGCCAACCTGATATTCGGTGTCGAACGGAAGATGTCTATATCCATCAGGAGTATTTATTCTCAACAATCCATAAATGGGGTAGGTTCCCACGGTTGATCCCACTCTTCTTAACGTTGCCCTTCCTTGAGTATCATAATCAAGTGGAATTCCATCGCCTATCATTTCCCAATCTGTGTTGTCTGCATTTCTTCTGTATTGTCCAAGCATAATTTCTGGTCTTTGAAGGCTATCGTATGCAGCCAGAACAACTCGCCCCGTCCATTCGGTGCCTTCCAGTACAAAATTTGACCTTGTTAAAACGATTGCCTCCAATTTGTTCACGCGGGTATCAGTTGCTCCGATTTGATTCAACAGATATTCTACAACATCGGCTTCGGCTCGGCGCACGTCGCTTTGCAATTTTGTCAAATTAGTGATAACGGCTATCATCGGAAGGTAGTTGAAATTGAAAATTTCCCATGACTCCACTATGCCGGTTCCGGTTGTTCTTGGCTCGGTATCCAAAATTTCCTCAATCGATCTTTTTACGCCCTCATCGGCGACAAGATCAGTTAGAAATTTCCTGAATTCTTCGACTTTATGTCTCAACACTTCGCCTCTGCCTTCGACTATCATAACCTGACCGCCTATATCCTTGTTGTCTTTTGCACTAATTAATATTGATTCTACATTAAAGGTTTCCCTTCTTTCTACAGACGGAGGTAATCCTACTGTCCAATCCATTGGCGTTAGCGCTTTCGCGTTTACCCCATCGGCTACTCTGACCATTATTACTTTTAACTCCTGCATATCGAATGTCAATTGATCAGACATTCTTTTCACTTCGTGTGCTTTATCGCGAAAAGGACCTACTCTGGCAGGTGATTGATCCATCATAGATTCAAATACATCATAAGCCATTTGGTTTTTAGCAACAAAGCTTAAGGTCGTTTTCATCAACCCGTTGTCTATCAGGACAAAAGCATCGAGAACGCTTTTTGACACGTTGAGCGCCAACATAGCCGTAAGTACAAGGTACATCATACCTATCATCTTTTGCCTTGGTGTTTCTTTGCCGTGACCCATTTTTTCTGATTTTTAATTTTTAATTCTTAATTGTCAATTATCAATTGTCAATCGGTTAGGCTCTTACACTCATTGCAGACAACATATTGCCGTATACGGTGTTCAGACTTGAAAGGTTTTTGTTGAGATTTGACATCTCTTCGCGGTAACGGTGAGTTTCTTCAACCGACGCTTTGATGTTGTCCAGCATCTGTTCCATGTCTGCATATACAGATTTTGTTTTTTGCATTTGTTCGTTGGTATTGAGCAATTGCATTTCGTATATTGCATTCAATTGCGCAATATTTTTATTCATGCTTTCCATCTGCACTGCGTATCCTTTGCTGCTATCGTTGATAGCCATCAGCGACGACGACGAGACACTGATAGCCTCTGCCGACTGCTGCAAACCCATTGCCGACTGCTGGAAGGTAAGCGACAAATTGCCCACCGATTCGGCTGCCGCTCCAACACTTTCCACGAAATGTGAAGTAACGGCTGATGCCTGCGTAACATCTGATATGCCGGATGCTGTCTCGTTCAGCTTTTCAAACGAATTGCCCAGATTTTTTATTAAATTCGGATCAATACCGCCCAGACCGCCCATCAGATCGTCGAATCTTTCCAATGCAAGATTGGATTTCGAAAACTGAGATGCTGAGTCTTTTGTCATTTCCAACTCATCGGGGTCAGTCATTCCCGCCAATTCGGGGTATACTAATGTCCAATCCAGCTCTTCGTGCAATGGCTCGAAAGCCGAAAAAATGAAAATAACCGCTTCCACTAACAATCCTATCGTAAGCATAATACTTGCGCCGGGCCAGTGCTGGATTTTGAACAACGCGCCGATAATAACGACGGCGGCGCCCAAACCATACAATTTAGCCATAAACTTTTTCCAGCCGGTACTTTGTGTCAATTCTGCAAAACCCATAATATTAATTTTTTTGTGTATTATTAATTTTAAACATTCAACTTTATAAACATTCAACTTTAAAACTCTATCTCGACGTACTACCTATGTAGTCGCGCACGCATCTGAATCCGGTAAACATATTTGCTGAATCCTGATATTCATAAGTACGTACTCCTACTCTCAGAAAATATTCGATATCTTTCCATGATCCGCCACGTACAACTTTCCTTTTCATTGTCGGATGATCGTCGGGTCGCGCCCAATATCGGTAGTCAGGATTTAGGTCGTGTAAACTGCGGTATGCCGATTCGTCGTATGTGCTTGCTGTCCATTCGGCTACGTTGCCTGCCATATCGTACAATCCAAATTCATTTGGCTGGTATGAAGCGACGCGCGCTGTTTTTTCAGAGCCGTCGTCGGTATAGTTGCCGCGCCCCGGCTTGAAGTTGGCAAGGAAGCAACCTTCCT
>Ga0123353_10012415_pt1 | contig 12108 bp, 19 predicted proteins | sample TergutLab28metaG_3_FD_92763 | JGI IMG/M metagenome (GOLD analysis project Ga0123353, IMG submission 92763) | Labiotermes labralis P3 segment gut microbial communities from Petit-Saut dam, French Guiana - Lab288 P3 | ecosystem: Host-associated > Arthropoda: Insects > Digestive system > Gut ... | reverse complement strand
CTTCGATTATGGTGGAGGAATTGGGGCTGAAGGATGTACGATTTGAACGAAGGGAAAATTCGGCGAAGTTGCCAGGTAGCAAGCGGGAGTTGTCGGCGGAGGCTGAGGTGCGTCCGCCGGTGGTAGCGGTGATGGGACATGTTGATCACGGAAAGACGACACTGCTTGACACACTCTTGCATAAAAAGACAGTTGAAGGGGAGGCGGGGGGGATAACGCAGCATATCTCGGCGTATCAGATGGATCATGAGGGGAGGAAGATTACGTTTTTGGATACTCCGGGACATGAGGCGTTTGCGGCGATTCGACAGCATGGGGCAATGTTGACGGATATTGTGGTGATTGTGGTGGCGGTGGATGATGGCGTAAAGCCGCAGACAAAGGAGGCGATCAAATTTGCAGAAGCGGCGAATGCGAAAATTATTGTAGCGTTGAACAAAATTGATAAAGAGGGCGCGAATATTGAACAGACGAAAGCGCAGTTGGCGACGGAGTTTAATTTGAATCCGGAGGAGTGGGGAGGAGATACGGTGATGGTGCCGGTGAGTGCGAAAATGGGGCAGAATTTGGACAAGTTGCTGGATATGATTTTGTTAGTGGCGGACATTGACGAACTGAAGGCGGACAGAGGGATTCCGGCGGAAGGCTTGGTGATTGAGAGCCATATGGAAACCGGAAAAGGTGCGACAGTGAACTTGTTGGTGACAGGTGGAGAGCTGAAAGTGGGAGAGTTTGTTGTGGCGGGGGGTGCGTGGGGGAAGATTCGGACGATGCTGGATTGGCGGGGGAAGCCGAAGGGTAAGGCAGGGCCATCGACTCCGGTGGTGGTGACAGGTTTTAAAGAATTGCCGAAGTTTGGAGATAAGTTTGAGGAGTTGACGGACGAGAAGACGGCGAGAAAGACGGCGCTTTTGAATGCGCAAAAAGTAGCAGGAGAGAGCGCTTCGGCAAACGTGACGTCGGCGGATTTGCTGCGCATGATGAACGTGGCGGACAATTCGAAGATCTTTAATGTGATCGTGAAAGGTGACGTACAGGGTTCGGTGACTAGCGTGGTGGATTCTCTTAGGATGATCGACACGGGCGGAGAGATAACTTTGAATATCGTGGCGACTGGCGTAGGGGCGATTACGGAGAATGATGTTTATATGGCGGTGGGCGAAAATACGGTGATTTATGGGTTTAATGTGGATTGCCCGAATACGATTGCGAGATTGGCGGAACGAGATGGAGTGAAGGTGAAATCGTTCAAGGTGATTTACGAGCTTTTGGATGACGCAAAGCAAGAAATGGAGTCGATGTTGGATGGTGAAATTGTGGAGACGGAGATGGGAGAGATGGCGATCAAGGGCGTATTCAGGACGGAGAGAACGGAGATTATTGCGGGTGGTGATGTGACGAAGGGCAGAGTGGCGTCTGGCCAAAAGGGGAGAGTTTATCGTAAAAAAGAATTGCTAGGCGAGGTAGAGGTGCTGAACGTACAGGCGGGGAAAGTTGATGTGTCGGGGTTGATGGAGGGGGAGACCGGAGGACTTTCGTTGAAGACGGAGAAGAAGATGCTGTTGATGGTTGGAGACAAAATTGAATTCTTTACGAGAGAAGTAAAGAAGAAGACTCTGTAGAAGAAAATCCCAAGAAGATAATTTACGGAACCACATTTTGCTCGCTTGGGTCAAAATGACAATTTTGCGTCAAGTTCAGAAAATGACTCGCTTCGCTCAGACAGATTTTCTGAACTTGGCAAACCTGTAATTTTGACTGGAGAAAATGTACGTTCTTGAAATTATCTTCTTGGGATTTTCTCTTAGCGATGCATATGAAAAACCCGTGGAAGATGCGGAATAGTGTGTTAGACTAGGAGAAAGGAGATAGCGCTCATGTTTACATTGGATAAGAGTTTTCTGGAAGGATTAGGGGTAGGCGAGATGTCGGATGCGGACATGGAGGCGTTTTTGAGTTATTTGCAGGAGGAAATGGAGGTGCGGGTAGGGGAAAAAATGAGCGAAGGGATGAGCGAGGAGCAAATTGCGGAGTTTGAGAGCATCATCGACGGCGACGAGAGTGCAATTGAGGCGATGTTGGCGACAGTTGAAGATTATAAGAACACTGAAGAGTATAAGAAGCTGATGGAGGCGAGTGGATTTGCGGATGGAAGCCGGGAGCTGGTTGGCGAGTACGCGAATTTGGTGTGGCTGAAAAAGAATTGCCCGCAGTATGCGGACATCGTGCGGCAGGTGATTGCGGGCCTAAAGGAAGAAATTAGGGCGGGAAAAGATCGGATCTAAGTAAAGTTTGAGTATTCTATAAATGTCCATCAGGAAAAGATAGGACAACATCTTTCCTTGCGCTTTGTTTAAATATGCGACTTAGCTATTTTTGCGGCCGTTGAGGAAGGCTTGGGCGGTCATGGGGCGGCTGTTTTCGGGGATGAGTTGATCGATGATTAGGTAATTGCCGTCGGCGCATTGAGGGTCGATGGCGGTTTGGGGCTGTGCGGCAACGTGAGCGGCGGTGATGGTGCAAGGGATGCCCAGTAGGGTGAATTTGGATTTGGGGAAGTCGAGGAAGGCGCGGATTTGGCGTTCGCACTCTGGGGCGGTCATGGTGGTGGGGCTGAGGAGGCTGTCGGCTTTGGTGAGGCGACGCGAAAAGGTGGCTTTTTCGGGATGAGGTTGAGGATAGGGCTTGGTTTGGCCGCTGAGGTGGAGCGGGATGTGCTTGATCAGTAGTTGGTTGCTGAGGTCAATTAGCTTTTCGGTGAGAGAAGGGGTGTTGTCGGAGGGGCTGACGCGGAGTGATCTTTGGGTGATGAGTTTGCCGGTGTCGAGTTTTGGAGCGACGAGCATGAGGCTGACTCCTGTGGTGCTTTGGCCGCTGAGGATGGTGAATGTGATGGGGTCGGCGCCGCGCCACTCTGGCAGAAGGCTGAAGTGGCTGTTGATGATGCCTAATTTGAAACTGTTGATGACTTTTTGGGAAACGATGACGCCGTAGTCCACGATTATGCCAAGTTTGCTATGGAGGGCTGTTTGGTCAAAAAGCTGGTCGAGCTCTGTTTTGGTGTTAGCGAAGGCGAGAGGAAGGTGGTGGGATGTGGCGAGCTCTTCCACTGGTGCGGGGCCTTTGTGGTGAGGGCTGCGCGTTTTGGTGATGACTAATTCGATTTGGAAGTGATTATTTAGCGCGTGCAGAGATTTGGCCGCTACTGGGCCAGTGCCAAAGAAGACGACTCTACTCATCAGGGAAGAGTTGTTTGTTATTTTTGATGTTTTTGTTGTAGTCGAGGGGCTGGAGATCGCCTTTTTTGTCAAGGAAGAAGAAGGCGTCTTTGTCGTCCTTGATGTGGTCGATGAAGAGAACGCCATTTAGATGATCGATTTCGTGCTGAAGAATGCGGGCGAGCCCATCGGAGGCCTTGATGCGGGCATCGGTACCATCTTCGAGTAGAGTTTTGATGCGGGTTTTGGGGTAACGGGGAACTAGACCGTAAATATTGGGGACGGAGAGGCAGCCTTCGTGGTCGCGGACGAGTTCGCCTTCTTGCTTGATGATTTCGGGGTTGATGAGGGCGATAAAATTGGGGTTTTTCTTGTCGTTGAGGTCTTCGCGGACGATGATGATGCGCTTGTTGTAACCGAGCTGGGGAGCAGCCATGGCGGCAGAGAGTTCAAATTCGTGTTCTTTTTCCCAATCTTCTGAACTTTTGCGCATTTGCGCGATGATGTCGGTGATTTCAGGGGTGATTTGGCCGACTTTGGCGGACACTCGTCGCAGTTTGGGATTGGGAGTGGTGATGATTTCCATGCTTTTAGAGTAGCATGACTTGATTTTTCGGACAAGGTGTGATGTAATGAGAAAGAGTTGCCTATCTGAGGCAAGGAAAGGGGGTTTAGAGAATGACGGATCTTAATGTTGGGACTCGGGTGGCTCGATTTGTGGTAAGTGCATTGAGCTTCTTGCTTGCCGTTGGTCTTTGCCTATTCGTGTTCATGCGAGGCGGCAATTGGGCTGGTTGGGCCAGAATAGTTTCATCCTGTTGGGTCGGTGTTATGTTGCTTTATACGACAGTGTTCTTGTTGGGCGGAGTGAACATAATGGCAAGAAATCGGTGGCCCTGGATGAATATGAACTGAGATTGCAAGATGCGCTGACGAGATTAGGGCGGTCGTGAACGACCGCCCTCTGTCTTGCGCTAAAGGAGGGTGGGGGGGTCGAGATGGAAGCGGAGGTGGGGGTTTGGTGGAAGGTTTTTGATGAGGCTAAGGAGGGGTTGGCGGGATTTGCTTTTCACGATGAGTTGCCAGGTGAAGCCTTGAGGAGTGCGTTCGTGGAAGGCAGGAGTTGGGGAGGAGATAGAGAACTTGCAGAAGTCTTTTTTTCGAGACCCAGACTCGGCCGGGGACGTCATACGCTGGCGAGCCGACGGAACCGCCCTTTGGGCGAACCCGTCGGTCGCGTCAGGAATAGACGTCACCGTCCTCGCAGGTGAATAGTCTCTTGAAAAAGACTTCTGCAAGTTCTCTATTTCCTCCCGCAGCTTCTGGATGTTCCTTATGCAAGCGTTCTCCGTCTTATAAGTCATAGCGAGCTTGAGGAGATAGGAGTAGGGGGGGAGGGCGGAGGTGTGGCGGTTTTTGATGAGATATTGATAGAAATTTTGGTAATTGGTTTTGGTGCCGAATTTGATGACAGGATGGTCTGGCTGAAAAGTTTGGATGATGATATGAGAGTTTTGGTGACCGCGATTGGCGCGGCCGATGACTTGGGTGAGTAGTTGAAAGGTGCGTTCTTCGGAGGAAAAGTCTGGGAGCGAGAGACTGGCGTCGGCCTGGACGACGCCGAGGGTGGTGAGTTTGGGTAGGTCAAAGCCTTTGGCGATCATTTGGGTGCCGATGATGATGTCGATGTGTCCGGATTTGACTTGGTCATAGATGAGATGGAGGGATTTTTCAGTTTCGGTGTCGGCGTCGAAGCGGGCGATCCTGACATGAGGGAAGAGCTTTCTGAGTTCGGCTTCGATAAGTTTGGTGCCGAACCCTTTATGGAGAATATTGGCGTGTTGACAAGTGGGACAGGCGGTGGGAACTGGTTGGCGAAGGCCGCAAGCGTGACACTGGAGCGCATATTGGTCAGCGTGGAGGTTGAGGGGAAGGAGGCAGAGGGGGCAGAGGGCTTGCCAGCCGCAATGGTCGCAGATGGTGAGAGGGGCGGAACCGCGACGATTGTGGAAGATCATGGTTTGGGTTTTGGTTTTTAGGGAATCCTGGATGGAGGCAAGGAGTTGATCGGAGAAAAGGCGGTGTTTTTTGAAATTGGCATGGTCTTTTAGATCTATGATCTGGAGATTGGTGGTGACTTGGGTTTTGACGGCGAGTTGGTCTAGGGTGATGATGGCGTTTTGTTGTTTGGCGAGGTAGTAGTCGGTGATGGTGGGAGTGGCAGTGCCGAGTAAAGTTTTGTTCGTTTGGCGAATTTCGTCGTCGGAAACTCCGCTACGCGCTCTACGTATGTCAAATACGTTTCGCTTGCGTTGCTCATTTCTTCCTTGAACTTCATCCAAACGAGCAAAACTTGTCATCTTGCTGGCGAGGCGGAGAGCGGAGTATTTGGGAGCCTGATCTTGATGGTAGGTTGGCTCGTGGGCTTCATCGATAATGATGAGTCCGAGATTTTTGACAGGCGCAAACAGGGCGGAGCGGGGACCGATGATGATCTGGGGCCGGGAGTTAGTAAGGATGCTCTCCCAGAGCAAATGACGGGTGGATTCGGTTTGTTTGGAGTGGAGAAGGGCGATGTGATTGAAGTGAGCTTTGAAATTTTGGATGAGCTGGGAAGTGAGGGCGATTTCGGGGACTAGCAGGATGGTGGATCTGCCTATGCTGAGGGTTTGGCGAGCCAGTTCTAGGTAGATGTTGGTTTTGCCAGAACCGGTGATGCCGTGGAGGAGGGCGGTGGTGGTTTTGCAGAAGTTGATTTCTGAGATGGCGCGAAGTTGGGCTGGGTTGAGCGGAATTTGAGCAGAGCGCTTTTGGGAGCGAGGAGCTCGGTCGCAGAGAAAACCTGCTTCGGGCAGGGTTTTCTCTGGATTCGCTAAGCTCCCAAAAGCGCTCTGCTCAAATTCCGCATCACATTTCTGGTGATGGACCCCTTGCAAATCAGACTTTTTGACCGGAGAAACACTACGTTCTGAAGAATTATCTGATGGAGATTCCGCTTTGGCGCGTCGTGCCTTTTCGATGCCTCGTGGGAGGGCGGATTGGAGGACGGTGGGGAGGGGGCAGGCGTAGTATTGGCTTAGCCAGAGAAGAGACTGGAGGAGGTGTTGGGGGATGGGCTGGTCGTAGAGGATTTTGGTGATGGGCTTGGTGGGGAAAGTGGGCTTTTGGGTCGACTTGGTGATCAGACCAGGGACGGTTTTTTTGCCGAGGGAAATAAGGACGGTGGTGCCGGGTGGGAGTTTTTGATCGGATTCGTAGGTGAGAATGTCGGCGCCGGCGCGGAAGATTTTAGTAGGGGCAACCTCATAGTAGTGCATGTTTCTATTATATAGAAGACGGCTGTATAATGTACGGAAACGGAGATGATATGCGGGAATTGAGGATTGGCGGGAAGTATCGGCACTATAAGGGGAAGGAGTATACGGTGTTGGGGGAGGCAAAGCACAGCGAGACCTTGGAGGATTTGGTGGTTTATCGGGCGGAATACGGGGACGGGCAGATTTGGGCGCGACCTCAGGGAATGTTTTTGGAAGACGTAAAGGTCGAGGGGAAGACGGTGCCTAGGTTTAGGGAAATTGACTAGGATTATTGTTGTGATTTTGACTTTTCGTGTATAATGGAGGAATGAAAAGAGAGGCGCCAAAGTGTTAGATGTTTTTGTGACTAGCAGGGTCAGGCGAAAGATCCTGGTGGTGTTTGCGAAATATCCGGATTTTAGGACGCACGTAAGGGGTTTGTCCAAGTTGATCAAGGAAGATCCGGGGAATATTCAGAGAGAATTGAAGCGTTTGGTGAAAGGTGGGTTTTTGTTGGTGACCAAGAAGGGGAATAGCAATGTCTATCAGACGAACAAGCAGTTCCCGATCCTGAAGGAGTTGCAGAGCATGGTAATTAAGAGTCAACAGATGAGCGGTGCGGGCAAGGGGCCGAGCAAGAAAATAGGATAAAATTTAGACAAAAGCGTAGCCCCGGTGTTGCCGGGGCTGGGATGTGTAATTGTAAGGGGTAGAGTATAATGAGGGGATGAAGAAGTGGAGTACGCTGTTTTCGCAGCTGATGCGGAAGAGAGGGTTGGGCGAGGAGTTCTTGCAGCCTAAATATGAGGATTTGGAGGATCCGTTTTTGTTGCCGGATATGGAGAAGGCGGTGGGGCGGATCTTGAAGGCTGGAGAACGGGGCGAGAAAGTGGTGGTTTATGGAGATTATGATGTGGATGGGGTGTGCGCGAGCGTGGTGATGAGGGAGGCTTTGAAGTTTGCGGGGGTGGAAGAGGTGGAGATTTTGTTGCCAGATCGGTTTGTAGATGGATATGGGATGAATGAAGGGGTGATAGATGAGATTGTGGGGTCTGGGGCTAGCCTGGTGGTGACGGTGGATTGCGGGAGCGGTAGCGGGAAGGTGATTTCGGCTTTGAAGGGACGAGGAGTGGATGCGATCGTGACAGATCATCACGAAATTGACGATGTGCCGGAGGATGCGGTAGCGGTGGTGAATCCGAAACGAAGTACGGTGGGGGGGGAACTGGGGGGGGTGGGGGTGGCGTTTAAGGTGGCTGTTGCCGTAAATATGCGGGCGAACGGTGGGGGTTGCGATGGTCAAGAGAAGTGGCTGTTGGACTTGGTGGCGATTGGCACGGTATGTGATGCGATGGTATTAACGGGTGAGAACAGAATTTTGGTGGCGTTTGGGATGAAGGTACTTGGGAAAACACGACGAGCGGGACTGAGGGAGCTGATGAAACTGGCGGGAGTAAGAGATATCAACACGAAGGCGTTGGGGTTTCAGATTGGACCAAGGTTGAATGCGAGTGGGCGAATTAGCACGGCGACGAAGTCGCTTAGACTTTTGTTGGCAGATGCGCGAGCGGAGGCGTTTGCTTTGGCGAAAGAGCTGGAGGAGCTCAATAAGGAACGAAAGAAGGTACAGACTGAAGCGATTGACGAGATCGAGAAGGCGGGGATTTTGGAGGATCCCGTGCTAGTGGTGACGGGAGACTGTCATGAGGGAGTGGTGGGGATTATCGCGGGGCGACTGATGGAACGGTACAAGCGTCCGAGCTTTGTGTTCGCTAGGGCAGAGGGGGGGCTGTTGAAGGGGAGCGGCAGGAGTTTTGGTGAATTTGCGTTAGCGGATTGTATCACGCATTGCCAAAAAATGCTAGTGGCTGGCGGAGGGCACAATTTCGCCTGTGGGGTGACGATTGCTAATTCGGACTATGAAGCATTCAAGATGGAGGTGAACGATTATTATCGGGGGCTAAAATTGAAGGATCAGAAGAGATTTTTGGCGGTACGAGAGGATTTGGCAGTGGAAGATTTGGGTGATTTGACGGAGGAGTTTGTAGAGGAGCTGAGTTTGCTGGAGCCGTATGGGGAGGGTAACCCAGAGCCGGTGCTAAAGCTGAGTGGAGTATTGGTGTTATCGGCAGACAAGATGGGGTCGGACGGGAGACATTTGCGACTGAATGTGAGGGGGAGGGACGGAAAGACAATGAAACTGGTGGCATTTTATGCCGAGGATGCGTGGTTTGAGGTTGAGGAGGGAGAGAGAGTGGACGTTTTGGTGACCTTGGACGTCAACGAGTGGAATGGGTTGAGATCTGTGGAGGGGAGGATTTTGAGTGTTGAAAGAAGGGGGCAGATATGATAAGATATGGACCATATGGCAATAAGAGTAACTAGGAAAGACCAGTCTGAGGCGAACGAGAACATTATTCGTCGTTTTAACCGTAAGGTTTTGCAGAGCGGCGTGATGGCGACGGCGAAAGAGGGGATGCGATTTAGCAAGCCGATTTCGAAGCGAGAACGACGCATAAAGGCGATCCTGAGAGACAAACGCAAGGCCGAGAAGGCCGAGCGCATGAAGCTTGGTCTAAAATGATAAATACCCTCTGAAAGGGGTATTTTTTCATGTATAATTCTGAATAGAAGGAGAGGAGTGAAGAGATATGGAGCTGAAGAAGAAGATAGAACAAGATTTGAAGGTGGCAATGTTGGCAAAAGATACACCGAGAGTGACTGTATTGCGAGGGGTAAAGGCGACAATTTTGGATGCGGAGGTGGCGATGGGTAAGAGGGAAGAAGGTTTGGCGGACGCGGAAATAGAGAAGTTGTTGGCGAAGGAGGTAAAACGACGCAAGGAGGCGATCGCTATGTATGAGGAGAATGGGCGGGATGATTTGGTGGCAAGCGAGAGGTTCGAACAGGAAGCTCTGGAGGGGTATTTGCCGAAACAGATGGGTGAGGACGAAATAAGAGCTGAAATTGATGAGGTACTGGCAGAACTGGGCGAGGGAGCGAATATGGGGGCGGTGATTGGTGGGGTTAAATCACGAGCAGGAGGCAGCGCAGACGGTGCGGTGATAGCAAAGTTAGTGAAGGAGAAATTGGGATGATTACGATATTTGGACCGGCGGGGAGTGGTAAAAGTTTGCAGGGGCAATTGTTGGCCGAGAAGTATGGATGGAAATGGCTGAGCGTGGGGCAATTGTTGCGCGACCAGAATGACGCGGCGATAACTGAGAAGCAGGAGAGGGGAGAATTGTTTGACGATGAATTTGTAACTAAGTTGATGCATGATACGTTGGTGGAACTTGAGACGGCTGGCAAAAAAGTGATTCTGGATGGCTATCCGCGGAATTTGGCGCAGGCAGAATGGATAGATAAGAATGGCGACATAAAGAAAATCGAGGGCGTAGTTGTGCTGGAAGTGGCGGAGGAAGAGCTGTGGAAGCGGCTAGAAGGTAGAGGGCGAAGCGACGACACGAGAGACGCGGTGAAGAGGCGTTGGGAGATTTTTGAACAAAATATTTATTCAATATTACCTCTGATAGAAGCGAATAATGTAAAAATTACAACACTTGATGGAGCAGGAACAGTTGAAGAAGTTACGGCTAGGATTGAGGCGGTTCTTAGTGATTGGGGTATATTGGACGCCGCGACGATTATTGGAAGCGAAGAGCGGGACGGGGTAGAAAAAAGTTATGGCGAATAAGCTGGATGCGATGCGGAAAGGTGGGAAGATTTTGGGGCGGATTTTGGTGGAGCTAAAGGATTATGTGAAAGTAGGGATGAACGAAAAGGAAATTGACAAATGGGTGGAAGGAAAGATCTTGGAGTATGGTGCGGAAGTGGCGTATTACGAACCGGAAACGAACTTTCCGGGTGCGATTTGTATTTCCGTGAATGACGAGTTGATCCATGGGGCACCTGAAGACAATATATTGGAAGATGGTGACAAAGTAAGCTTCGACTTGACTATAAAATATGAAGGATGCTATGTGGACGCAGCTTTCACGATGGTGATTGGGAAAGAGAAGGCGGCGTTGAGGCATTTGTTGAGTTTTACGGAAAGTGCGTTGTACGAGGGCGTAGAAAGAGTTAGGGCGGGAGCGAAGCTGGGCGATATTGGTGCGGCGGTTGAGCGAGTTCTTGACAGGGGCAAACTGGGAGTGATTCGGAACTATGTGGGCCATGGGATAGGCGAGAAGATTCATATGCCGCCAGATATACCAAATTATGGAAAGAAGGGGCAGGGCTATAAGTTGTCGGCAGGGGAGACGATCTGTATTGAGCCGATGGCGAGTCTGGGGAAGGCGGACACAGTAGTAGGAGAGGACGGCTGGACGGTGTTTTTGAAAGACGGTTCGGTGGGGGCGCATTTTGAGCATACGGTTTTGGTCACAGAGGAAGGGTACGAAATATTGACGAGGGTGTGATACAATAGGCTTATGGAAGAGAAATCTCGATTTGTGGTGGGACTGGATATGGGGACGGGGAGCATCCGGGCGGTGGTGGGGAGCGTAAATAGGGACGGAAGCTTGTCTGTTGTTGGGTATAATGAAGCACCTTCGGGAGGCATGCGAAAGGGCGTGGTGGTGGATCTAGCAGGACCGGCGAGCGCGGTGGATGTTGCCCTGAAGCCGGTGGAGGACATGAGTGGCGTGCAGGTGGATACGGCGACGGTTAGCGTGAATGGCGTACATATTTTGAGTACGAAAACAGAAGGGATGGTGGCGGTGGGGACGGCAGACCATGAGATTGATGAGTCGGACTTGGATCGTGTGGAAACGATGGCGGCGACTGGTAAAATTCCGGCAAATCGGGAGATTTTGGATTTGGTGCCACATGATTATGTATTGGACGGGCAGGCGGGCATAAGAGATCCGTTGGGGATGAAGGGGTCTAGGTTGGAGGTGAGGGCAAATGTGATATCGGGATTGACGCCGTATTGCGAAAATGTGCGTAAGGCGGCGGAGATGGCTAAAGTGGCTGCACAACGTTTGGTGCCGAGCGTGATGGCGGCGGCGCGGGCAGTGTTGACGGAGCGGCAGATGGAAAATGGTGTGGGCGTGGTGGATTTTGGCGCAACTACGACGGGAGTAGCGATATTCGACGAAGGAGATTTGCAATATGTAGGGATTGTGCCAAAGGGAAGTAATAATGTCACGAACGATCTGGCGATGGTGCTGAAGACTGAACCGGAAGTGGCGGAAGAGATCAAACGGCGATACGTGACTGGGGTGTTCGGTTCCAGCGATAAGGATATTGTGATCAAGCGGGGTAGGGATGAGCTGAAATTTTCGCGATCAGAAGTTGATGAAGTTGCAGAAGCGCGGTTGGAAGAGATTTTTGGTGACGTGAGGAAAGAACTGAAAAAGGCAGGTTATGACAGAAGGTTGCCGGAGGGAGTGGTGCTGACAGGCGGCGGTGCGAAGCTGCGTGATATTGAGGTTTATGCAAAAGAGAAGATGGAGTTGGCGGTGCGGGTTGGAATGCCGCCGGAGATGGGGGGAGTGGGCGAAGCGGTGTGTAAACCAGAATATGCTACGGCGGTGGGGCTGATGATGACGAGCGCGCGCAGTGGAGAGGCGATGGCGCAGAAAAAGACT
>Ga0123353_10012413_pt1 | contig 12108 bp, 9 predicted proteins | sample TergutLab28metaG_3_FD_92763 | JGI IMG/M metagenome (GOLD analysis project Ga0123353, IMG submission 92763) | Labiotermes labralis P3 segment gut microbial communities from Petit-Saut dam, French Guiana - Lab288 P3 | ecosystem: Host-associated > Arthropoda: Insects > Digestive system > Gut ... | reverse complement strand
GATCATCACGGTCAAGAACACAAGGAGCAAAGGCATCAAGATGAAACTGATCGATCAGATACCGATCTCCACGAACAGCGACCTTGTGGTCGATGCGGTCGAGTTATCCGGTGCCGAGCTCAGCAAAGAAACCGGCATTCTGACATGGTCGCTGGACATTCCCGCCGGAGGTTCCGTGAAAAAGGTCCTGAGGTATTCTGCCACATACCCGAAGAACCGTACTGTATACCTTTACTGAACAAACAGCGGCCGGAAGGCCGCGTCTTATTATTATTCAAATAGGGATGAAAGAACTTGGACGAATTGACGATACGGGAAGCTAAGAAAGAAGACCTGGTACAGCTGCTTGAATTGTACACGCAGCTGAACGACAATGCAATGCCGGAATTGGACATCATGCTCGAAGGCGTCTGGGACGGAATGCTGGCGGACAAGGACCATCATGTTATTGTAGGGGTGCTTTGCGGCCGTATCATTTCGACCTGTGTCGTCACCATAATCCCCAATCTGACCCACGGCCATCGGCCTTATGCGTTGATCGAGAGCGTGGTCACCGACAGGGAGCACAGGAAGAAGGGATACGGGACGCAGATCCTGGATTATGCCAGGCAGATCGCCGTGAGAGAGAACTGTTACAAGATCTCGCTTATGACGGGCTCGAAAGAAGAAAGCACTCTAAATTTCTATCGCAATGCAGGGTACAATTCTAACGATAAAACGGCATTTATTCAGTGGCTTTAACCCCTAAAGCAAGAGCCAGAACAATAATCTGCGGAGAATGCCGCTTTCAGGTCAAAGATAATGTCCCGTTACGGCGGCAAATTTTTTTCTGTTGGCTCTGTTATTCTGCAGAGCTGATCGGTCACAGAAAAGGCTCAGCCTGCTATATAGTAAAGCCGATATTATTATAGTTAAAAAACGGTTCGTGGCTCATGGTTGGGCTTAAAGACTGTATCAGGTGGAAATTCCCATTTGTCGCCTACGGAGGTAATCAGGGAGTTGCCGATCGTCCGACCATTTATTTCATCGAGTTCGTCAAAGACGGGATATTGTATGAAAGGCACTTCGAAAACGAATGGATCATGCGCGGAGTGCAATACAAGAAAGAGAAACAACGTGCCATCGATACAATACTGTTCGATATCATCGTTGAAGACGAACTGAAAAGAATTCACGATGACGGTTTCAAGTTCGAACTCCGGTTCGATAACGGCAAAGAGGGCATTTTTAATATTGAGTACGACCTCTGATCGTCATTATTGTTGCTATCATTCATTATTCTGTCATGAGCGCTGGCACAGAATCGTGAAAATTCGCCTGGCTAAGGTCAATTCGCAAAGTCCGAGCAAACGTTTTCAAAAAACAACCGCTTTAAGGGAGGCATCCCAATAAATATCAAAAACACATACGCCAACGGCACAGGCAATCCGTATTGAGGAAAAAGAAGGGTAGGTATCATGATAAATATTGCTATTATGGGATTTGGCGTTGTAGGTTCTGCCGCATACGACGTCACGATCCAGAATGCAGGGCTGATCGAGAAACGGGTCGGCGATTCCGTCAAGGTGAAAAAACTCCTTGATATTCGCGACTTTGAAGGACACCCTGCGAGAGGATTGCTTACCAAAAATCTTGACGACTTAACGAATGACCCCGAGATATCGATAGTCATTGAGGCCATGGGCGGGTTGAAACCAGCTTTCGAATTTACAAAAAAGGTTTTGATGAGCGGCAAAAGCGTTGTTACAAGCAACAAAGAGCTTGTGGCGACGCACGGTCAGGAACTCACCGATCTAGCAAAAGAGAACAAGGTCAGTTTCCTTTTCGAAGCCAGTGTCGGCGGCGGCATTCCGATAATACGCCCGCTCAAGCAATGCTTGGCGGCAAACGAGATCGATGAGATATACGGTATCCTCAATGGAACCACCAATTACATTCTTACTAAGATGCGCGAGGAAGGAAAACCCTTTGCCGAGGCTCTGAAAGACGCACAGGAAAAAGGATATGCCGAACTTAAACCCGCAGCGGATATCGACGGCCTTGACACCAGCTGGAAGATAAGCATTTTGTCTTGGGTCGCGTTCGGAAAATTCGTTGATATCGAAAAGATCGGCATGAAAGGGATCGGCGGGATCACCGCGGAAGACATAGCAAATGCAAAGGCAGACGGCTGCGTGATCAAATTGGTCGGCAGGGCGAAGCTGATCAACGGCAAGGTCCATTGCACAGTTGCTCCGGAGACCATTTCTTCGGGCGACCCTCTGGCAATCGTTGACGGCGTATACAACGCGATAGTGGTCCGCGGCAACTTTGTCGGCGATGTTCTGTTCTACGGGCAGGGCGCCGGAGGAAGGGCTACGGCAAGTGCGGTCATGGGCGATGTGATGGAGATCGCCCGGGGAATAGTTGCATCACGCAAGAAAGCATGAGCTACGCACCACAAAATCAACGGTCTGCATCAGACGATGTGTGAGAAAATCGATCTTACCGGAGCAAAGATTTTTCACAGCAAGATATAAATATATGTGGTACATCCAAATTGTATTGATTTTTCCTGATTGTGATATCCTCAAACACGCTGGCTCTGCCCCGATTTTGTTGCCGATGCTGACAAAGCTATTAATACAACCACTGAATCCCCGTTCTGTTTGAATCATGGAGGATTCTGATGGCAGCAGCTAAAAGAGCGAAAGGAACCGCAGGCCGTAAGGTCAAGGACAAGTGGAAGGCAAAGGAGTGGTACAATGTGCACGCTCCTAAAATGTTCAATGAAATGGTTATCGGAGAGACACCGGCAGCAGACCCCGAACTTCTCATCGGAAGGACGGCGGAGGTCACTGTTCAGGACCTTACCGGCGACTACGCCAAAATGCACATAAAGCTAAAATTCAAGATCACCGGAGCGGACGGCCATGAGGCAAAGACCGCTTTTGTAGGGCACGACCTTACGAGTGATTACGTTAGAAGGCTGACACGCAGAAAGAAGACGAAGACCGACCACGTTGTCGATGTCGTAACTTTCGACCGCTTCACCCTCAGAATAAAAACGATGTCCATCGCCGAAAGGCGTATACAGTCCTCTCAGGAAGAGGGAATGAGGAATATCATCGAGAAGACCCTCAAAGAGATGTCGGAGAAAATGACGCTTTCCGACATGGTGAAAGCGGTCATTTCCGGAGAGCTCGCGAAGGATCTCGCCAGAGCCTGCCGCATTGTGATCCCGATAAAAAGATTGGAGATCCGCAAGACCGAGGTTCTGAAGGTCGGAGACGGAGAGCCTGAATCAATAATCGAGGAATCTGCGCCGCCGGCACCCGCGGAAGCCGAGCCGGAACCTGAAAAGGAAGCGGAAAAGGAAGAGGCCACTGAGGAACCTGAAGAGGCCGAAGAGGCCGAAGAGGCTGAAGAGGCACCGGAACAGGAATGATCCGGTAAACGCGAATCCTCCAAAACTTATTAATCAAAAACTTATTTCCAACCAAACTCATTAATGCCGGGGTGGCTCAGCCTGGTGGAGCGTCGGACTCATAGGGTTCTGGTCAACAGACCTCTTCCAGGGAAATCCGAAGGTCAGGGGTTCGAACCCCCTTCCCGGCACTTTCTATCACTCAGCATCATTATCGAAATCTCTCTTATTTTGGGCTTTCGCCCTTAAGAAACCGCCTTCGGTCATTAATAATCCGATAAGCCGGAGGCCATCATCGACAAACACTTGCCCGGGCTATTATTAGATCCCTTGGTCGATGATGAAAGGTATAAAGTGCTTATTATCCATACAGAGACAATCACCCCGGGGAGGAGCGCAGGCCCGAGAAAAACTGCTGAAAGAACGGCAGAGGATGGTTATTTTTTCGAGCCGAAATACGACAAGAAAGGAGAGTTGTTTCTCTTTAGGGAAATAAGAATGAACGGCAGAGAAGGCATATTAATGAGAACATACTCAAAAAATAACAGCAAAAAGAAAGGAAACAGTTTGTTCGGAAAACGCTCTTTCCTTTTGTACGGACTGCTGGCGCTTGTTGTGGTCACGGCCGCAGCGGCGGCCGTGCAGATCATTCCCGGCGCCGACGACAACTCGGCGGCAACGGGAGATATATGGGCCGGGACCGGAGCAGTCGACAATCCGTATCAGATCAGCAGCGTGGAAGACCTAACTAATCTTGCTATTGATGTGAACAGCGGCAACCCCCACTCGGGAGAATGGTTCATTCTTACGAAGGATCTGGATCTGAGCAGTTTCAGCTCAGGCGCCGGATGGACGCCGATAGGGAATGATCCAAATTGCTTTGAAGGCAACTTCGACGGCAACGGGCATACTATCTCCAACCTGTTCATCGATGAAACGACCGTCGGCAACAACGGTCTGTTCGGATTGGCTGAATACTGCATCATAATGAATCTCGGTGTTGTGAATGCGAACGTGAGTGGATTCGAAAATGTCGGCGGCCTGATTGGCAGTGTCCTCAGCAATTGCACGATCGAGAACTGCTACGTTACGGGTACGGGCACAGTAACCGGCACCGACAGCGTCGGCGGCGTGGTCGGGTGGAATGGCGATAATTCTTGCACAGTTGAGAATTGCTACAACACAGGAGCTGTCAGCGGAAGCAGCAGTATCGGCGGTGTTGTCGGCCAAAACGATGGCACTATGAAGAATTGCTATAACACAGGTGTTGTCACACTAACCGGCGGTGGAAACAATACAGGCGGTGTGGTAAGCATCAACTTCGGCACAGTTGAGAACTGCTATAACACAGGCGACGTCACTGTAACCGGCGGTGGCGGAAACAATACAGGCGGTGTGGTCGGGCAAAATGATGGAGACACTGTAAAGAACTGCTACAACACCGGTGATGTCACTGGCAGCGTCGGAGACAATACAGGCGGTGTGGTCGGATGGAATGAGGGAGGCACAGTTGAGAACTGCTATAACATCGGCGATGTCTACGGCAACCGTGACGTCGGCGGTGTGGTCGGCAACAACTCCGACACAGTCGAGAACTGCTACAACACCGGTTCTGTCAACGGAGGCGGAAACAATGTCGGCGGCGTGGTCGGTTGGAATAATGGAGGTACAGTTGAGAACTGCTACAACATCGGTGATTTCAACTGTGGCGGAGATAATACAGGTGGCGTGGTAGGGAATAATGATAATGGCACAGTCAAGAACTGCTACAACACTCGTGATGTCAACATTGGCGGAGGCGTTCTCGGCGGCGTTGCCGGATTAAACAATAACGGCATTATCGAGAACTGCTATAACACAGGCGATGTCAGCGGCAGCGGTTCAGTCGGCGGCGTGGCAGGCAACAACAGCGGCACGGTCAAGAATTGCTACAACACCGGTGGCATCGGCGGCGGCACAGGCGGCGGCGTGGCAGGCTACAACAGCGGCAGCGGCACGGTCGAGAACTGTTTCAATACCGGCGACGTCAGCGGTACCATCTATGTAGGCGGGGTGGTCGGCGACGGCAAGTCCAATAACTGTTTCTTCCTGGATAGCGTGACGCTTATCGGGATAGGCGGTGGGGGGACAGGCGCCACACCGATCTCAGATACCAATATGAAGTTGCAGAGTACATTTACCGGAGCAGGCTGGGATTTTGACGGGATAAGCGGAGCGCCACCGGTATGGTTCATGCTTGACAACGTAACATATCCGATGCTGTTCTGGCAGATCGCCGACAGCGGCAGCGGAGCGGATACAGATCCGTATGATGTAACAACGATACAGCAGATGGAGAACATACAGAATGTATTCGTTGCGCACGATGCAACCAGCAATGCAAGCGACAAAGTGTACTGGCAGCTCGGAAATGATATCGATGCAACGGGATACTTTGCAGTCGGAGGCCCGGGATACAACAGCGGCGCCGGATGGGTGCCGATCGGAGACAGTACAAATCCGTTCGAAGGCAGCTTCGACGGCAGCGGGTACACAATAACCGGATTGTTCATCTATACCGGCAATAACAATGTCGGCATGTTCGGGTATGTTAACGTCGGGGGCAAGATCATGAACCTCGGCCTTGTGAACGTGAACATAACGGGCGGCGGTAATGTCGGCGGTGTGACTGGTCGTCTTGGCGGTTCTGCCGAGAACTGTTACGTCACCGGGACCATTAGCGGCAGCGGAAGCAATGTCGGCGGTGTGGTCGGCTTCAATGTCGGCGGCATGATCAATAACTGCTACAACACCAGCGATGTCACTCTCAAAGGCAGCGGAAGCAATGTCGGCGGTGTGGTCGGAAACAGCGGCCCCGGCACGGTCGAGAACTGCTACAACACCGGCGATGTCACGATAACCAACACAGGCAGCGTCGGCGGTGTGGTCGGGTGGAACAACATCGGCACGGTCGAGAACTGCTATAATACAGGTGTTGTTACCGGCAACGACTACCATGCCGTCGGCGGCGTGGTCAGCAACAACAGCGGTACGGTCGAGAATTGTTTCTTCCTCCAATCTCAGCAGCAAGACGAGATAAACTATGGGATTTATGGGATAAGCAACACAATGTCGAACATCGGCGCCGAGCCAATCGGAGATACGGAGATGCGTACGGAGGATACGTTCACGAATTCTAACCTGTTGAATACATCAACCGGCTGGGATTTCGATAGCATATGGGGAATATACCTCAACGGCGACGCAAGTAACCTGGGCTACGGCTTCCCTTTCCTTATGACTATCGGGAATAACATCCTGGTAACACCTGACGGCGGAAGCAAGGTATACGACGGGAACCCCGCTCCGATACCTACATGGACATCGGATGTTTCGTACGACCCGAGTCTGTTCACGGGCTCTCTCTCGTACGACCCGATGCCTGCGGTCGATGCAAGAATGTATAACATAACGTTGGGTACCCTTGACAGCCCGTACTATCAGGTAAGATTCCAGGACGATGTTCAGTATGAGATAACAAAAGTATCTCCGGAACCTCCGGCTCCGGAACAGCCTTCCGGTGTGAGTTATACTATCACCGCTTCGTCTGATACGAACTCCTCGATAACTCCGTCGGGACAAGTCTCGGTTCAGGGAGGAACGAACAAGACGTTCACCTACTCAGCGGCAAGCGGTTATCACATATCGTCGGTAACTGTGAACGGCAAAGACCTTACGCAGGATATTATCACCGGTTCTTTCACATTCACCAACGTTGTGTCGAATAATTCGATCGCAGTGAAAAGCGCTCTCGGTTCTCCGATAACTCTGACGATAACAGTCGTTCAGGGAAGCGGATATGCCGAGTACAGCGTTAACGGTTCCGACTTCGTCAGATATGTTTCGCCTGTTCCGTTGAACGTTTCAGACAGTGTGACAGTAAGAGCTAACGCCGGCGATGGATACAGCTTTGTAAAGTGGGAGACACCTTCAACGGAAACGAATTCGGAAGTCACCCTCACTGCAACATCATCTCTTTCTTTGAAGGCCTACTTCAGCGAGAGCGGATCAACATCAGGCAACAGCAGCAACAGCAACCTCTGGATTTGGGTACTGGCAGTGATAATCGTGCTGATCATCATCTTCATCCTGATTTGGTATCTGATCAAGATCAAGAAGTGAGGTAAGAGAAGAATATCGAACCGAACAAGGAAATAAACACCTTCAGCAAACCTTTCAAACACGGGGCGGTCAACCCCGTTCCTTTTTTTATCCTGATGGATTTGTTTTACAACCCAAATCTTTCATTTGTATTATCCCCCTAATACCAAACTGAGGATTGAAAGATACGAGATAATTCGCCGATAAATAATGTCTGGCTCATAATGCGTCTGTTTTTCCCGGAGCGGCTTTTGCGGTCAAACCGAGACTTTTCTTTTCCGCATAAGAGTATATTAGACAGTAGGCATTATGTCTGAGCATGGTAAAAGGCATCGTTATCGACGAGTTCAAATGTGACGGATGCGGACTGTGCGTTGAGGCCTGCCACGAAGGTGCGCTGGCAATTGTCAATGGCAAGGCCAAGCTCGTGAGGGAGGACTTCTGCGACGGCCTCGGCGACTGTCTGCCGGCTTGCCCCAGAGGGGCTATATCTTTCATTGAAGCGTGCAACTGCCAGGCACCCGGCGTTCCGACGGTCCTTATGCCCGGGCCGAAGCCCGACTCCGGCCCGCGGGACCTTGGTCTGATCGATCTGAACGAAGAAGGCAGCAGCGAACTGAGGCAGTGGCCCATTAAGTTAAGGCTTGTTTCTACAGCCTCTCCGACTTTCAAGAACGCCGACCTATTGCTTGCATCAGACTGCTCCGCCTTTGCTTTCTCCAAGATGCATGAGGAGTTCATCAAAGGAAGGGCGATCGTTACATTCTGCCCGAAGTTCGATCTGGATTACAGAGAAAAGCTCGTAGAGCTGTTATCAAAGAGCAATCCAAAGAGCCTGACCGTAGCGAGGATGACGGTGAACTGCTGTTCTCTGGACAACGTTGCCCGAGAAGCGGTCGCACAGTCCGGGAAGGACATCCCCACGCAGGTCCTGGTGATCGATCAGAGAGGATGCGTCAGGGAGAACGGTCGGTAAAGGTAGCAGTTGCTGATATCATGAGGCTGATAATTTACAACGGAAAGGGCGGTGTCGGAAAGACGTCCGTAGCGGCGGCGACAGCGCGCAGGTGCGCGAAATTGGGCTACCGCACTATGATCATGAGCGTCGATACCGCTCATTCCCTCGGCGATTCTTTCGATGTGAAACTTTCCGCCGAGATAACAACCGTTGAGAAGAACCTTGATGCGCTGGAACTGAGCATCATCCACGAGATGAGGACGAAATGGTCCAGCATTAAAGATTACATATCGGCGTTCATGCTGTCGCAGGGCGTCGAGGATATCTCGGCAGAAGAGATGGCGATCCTTCCCGGGATGGAGATGGTCGCCGCCCTGTTCTACGTTCTTCAGTTCAAGGACAGCGGGGAATATGATGTTGTTATCATGGACACGGCGCCTACGGGCGAGACCCTGAGGCTTCTGAGCTTCCCCGATGTTTCTAACTGGTACATAGACAAGCTGTTCGTTCTGCTGAAGAGGATCATCAACATCGCGAGGGCGACGGTCGGAAGGATGATGGACCTCCCGCTTCCGTCCAAAGAGGTCATGAAAAGCATCGAGGAGATAAAGGACAACATGGAAAGGGTCAAAGAGGTGCTCGAGGACCCGGAGGATACAACGATCAGGCTCGTTCTGAATCCGGAGAGGATGCCCATAAACGAGACCATGCGCTCATACACTTATCTCTGCCTGTACAACAAGACAGTGGAATGTCTTATCGTCAACAAGGTGCTGCCGCCGGACGTTGACGGGAATTTCATGAAAAAGAAGCTCGAAGAGCAGGAGATCTACATGAAAATGATACACGAGGCGTTCGACCCTCTGAAGATAATGTACGCGGAGCAGCTCCGGACAGAACTGAGAGGGCCCGAGAACCTTGATGAGATGGCCGATATGATCTTCGGAGACACCGATCCCGCCGAAGTTTATGCTAAAACTAGTCCAATGCGCTTCGAGATAGAGGACGGGATCGATAAGCTGTACCTCAAGATGCCCTTCATCAACATCGATGACATAGAGTTGTTCAGAGGGAACAACAATTCGCTTATTATCGAGGCTGGCGACCAAAAAAGGACGGTCGCGCTGCCGATGACCCTGTACGACGCGGAGATGCTGGGCGCGGTTTTCGACGATGAGAACCTAATCGTTAAATTCAGGAGAGCTAAATAAACCGTAGGATGACTCTGGGAAACAAACTTTTTAAGACCTATGACCGCAATTTGGTAATATTAAGAAGAAAAAGCGGATGTGTCAAAGATGAGCGACAATGACAAAAAATACACCGACCCTGAGCTTGAGAGGTTCCTCAGGGAGAACAAAGAGATGGTGATGAGGCTCTTCAAAGAAGAGAAAGATATGATGGAAAACCTCTTCAAAGAAGAAAAAGGAATGTTCCGGGGCGCCTGCGACGAAGAGAAGGCGAGGGCGGAAGAATTCGCCGAGAAGGGCAAGGATAAGGCCAAGGAAAAGGCCCAGGAAGTTTTCAACGCATTCACAGACCCGGAGGTGCAGAAGCATTTCATGGCGATGGGGTTAGAATTCATGATGGGCATGAGCGCTCTTGTCAGTGCAATGCCTTTCCCGGACGGCGTAAAGGATATGGCCGATAAAGCCAAAGAGGCAAGAAAAAAATCGGCTGAGAATTTCTCTAAAGCCAACGCAGACCGCAGCAAAGGATCGGACTCCGCCGCGCCGGAAAAGATCAACATTCAGCCGGCGGTGAAAAAGAAATCACCGCCAAAGGCGAAGAAAGAGGAATAAGAGATGGACCTGACAGATGGTACGACCGCTGTCAGAGCGGCAAGGCTCTACGCGGAGGCAGAAACAAAGAGGGAAGTGGTGGAACTCCGCTTCACGAAAAAATTTTCTGAAAAGAAAGGCGTCTTTGTAACTATTTCCAAATACCCTTCAGGAGACCTGAGAGGATGCATCGGATACCCCGAACCCAAATTTCCTCTGAAAGACGCGCTGAAGCGCTCAGCGGTCTCCGCATGCCACGACCCGAGGTTCAACGATCTGACGAATGAGGAAGTGGCAACGTGCACCTTCGAGGTGACTGTACTTTCGGTCCCGGAGGAGATAATGTACGCAACGCCCACTGAACTGATGTCAAAGATAGTCATCGGCAGGGACGGTCTGATACTCAAATATAAGGGGAGAAGGGGGCTTCTGCTCCCGCAGGTCCCGGTGGAACACGGCTGGGGCACGGAAGAGTACCTGAGGCACCTTGCAATGAAGGCCGGGCAGGGCCCGGATGACTGGAAGGACCCGGAAGCAGTGATCGAATCTTTCAGGGGAGAGATATTCTCTGAGATTTCGCCGGAAGGAGAGGTAAAGAGGAAGTGATGTGCTGAGTCCGGACCTTGTCGTATGCGGAAGGGCATTCGTGAACGGGGAGATAAAATACTCCGAGATAGCGATCGCCGACGGCAGGATCACAGCGGTAAAAAGCTCCGTTCCGGGCGGAGAAAAAAGGATCGATGTACCGGGCGGAGTGATATTCCCCGGGTTCGTCGACCCGCACGTTCATTTCAGAGACCCGGGGATGACCGAGAAAGAAGACTTCCTTTCCGGGACGATGTCGGCCGTTCACGGGGGAGTGACATGCGTATTGGATATGCCTAACACCATCCCGCCGGTAACGGATGTCAATTCTCTTCTCGAAAAGAAAGACCGTTTAAAGGGAAAGGCGTACATCGACTACGGGCTTTTCGCAGCGGTCACGCCCGGGTGCAACGCCGCTCTGTTGGCGCCGTTCGTGCCGGGATTCAAATTATTTATGGGATCCACGACCGGAAAGATACTGCTTAACGATGACTATGAGATCGGCGAAGCTCTGAAAAGCATCTCACAGACAGGGAAAAGAGTAAGCGTTCATGCCGAGGATGACAGTATGATCGCAAGAGGTCCGGAGAAGAACTGCATGGACCACCTGAGGAACCGCCCGGTGGAGGCTGAGATCAATGCTCTCAGAAGGCTGTCAAGATTCAAAGGCATGAACATCAACATATGCCACAACACAAATTCGAAGAGCATAGAGTTGGCGAACGACCTCGGATTCACAACGGAGGTCACGCTGCATCATCTTTTCTTTGAGCCGGTCAGGTTCTCATCGTCTGAATTCAAGGTCAACCCGCCTATAAGGAACACCGAAGAAAGGGACAAGCTGTACAGATCGTTCATCGGCGGAAAGATATCGATGTTCGGCAGCGACCATGCCCCGCATACGCTTTCCGACAAATCCCAGGATTTCGATTCGGCTCCGAGCGGGATCCCCGGAATAGAAACGACCATTCCGATCGTAATGAACATGGTAAGGAAGAACACGATCCCTCTGGCACAAGCAGTTTCCATGGGATCTGAAACCCCGGCGGCATCCTTCGGCATGAAAAAAGGAAAGATAGAAGAAGGATACGATGCCGACCTTTCCGTATTCGATCTGAGGAAATTCACTACCATCTCGGTAAGGAAACTTCATAGCAAGGCAGGGCACACGCCGTATGACGGCTGGGAGGCCGTGTTCCCGGAGTTGGTCGTTTCCCGTGGAGAAGTTCAAATAGAGG
>Ga0123353_10012412_pt1 | contig 12108 bp, 11 predicted proteins | sample TergutLab28metaG_3_FD_92763 | JGI IMG/M metagenome (GOLD analysis project Ga0123353, IMG submission 92763) | Labiotermes labralis P3 segment gut microbial communities from Petit-Saut dam, French Guiana - Lab288 P3 | ecosystem: Host-associated > Arthropoda: Insects > Digestive system > Gut ... | reverse complement strand
TTCCGGAAAGGTAAAACTTTCCGGAACGGTCTACAAGATGTCCAAAACGCCGGGCGACCGCAAAATGCGCGTGCCCGATGTGGGCGAACACAACGAGGACATTTACGGCGGCCTGTTGGGCCTTTCCGCCGGGGAGTTGGAAAAACTCAGGGCGGATTCGATTATTTAGTTTTTTACGTTGACAGGGTTCATGGTTTTATCTGAATTGCTGATGAAACATTGGACTTAATTATTATTAAGCTTGGAGGGGTTAATCCACATGATGAAAAATCGTGATTTTTTGGATGCCGTGCTGCTATCCAAAACCGCAGATGAAGCCATGGAAACGCTGCGAAGCAAACATGGCGCGGATCTTCCGGCCGACCTGCCCGAAAAGGCGGATGACGCCGTTAAATTATTACAGAACCAGTTTGGCCAGGATTTTCTGAACGTCCTTAATTCACGTAAGAGTATCCGCAGATACAAACCGGATCCGGTGCCGGATGAAATGATCGACAAAATCCTTGAGGCGGCCCGCTGGGCGCCGACCGGTGAAAACTATCAGCCGTGGAGATTCATCGTTATTCGCGATCAGGAAACACGCAACAAGATCGGCGACCTGGCGCTTGAAGGCAGCGGTTCGCGCATGACCTCATGGTATTGCCTCAACGAACTGCAGAGAAGATTCGAAGGAATTGAAGATCCTGAAAAACGCAGGACGGTACTGGAATTTATGTATTCCGGCAAGGTATCCGAGTTCTGCAAACAGTCGCCGCTGGTCATCGCCGTCATCGGCGATCTGCGCGTCGGCAGCGTGGATGTTCCTTACGATTGCTGCGCGGCCCTGGAGAACATGAGCTTGCAGGCTCACGCCATGGGTCTGGGGTCATGCTGGGTTTACGGCCCGGTGGCCTCGACGCGCGACGCCATCCGGTTTAAGGAAATACTGGGCATCCCGACCGAAATGGGTTACTACAAGGTGATTTCATACCTCGCGGTTGGATATCCCCTGGAACAGCGCAAACATCCGAGACCCAAAATGCAGCTCGATGAAATGGTTTATTGGGAAAAATTCGGGAACAAGGAGAGGAAATAAGGAGAGGACTTATGGATCATATAAAATATTGCAACGAAGTGCTTTCAAGAGTCGAAGCGCTCATGTATCAGGAACTCTCCGGTATGGCTTACTGGAAGTGCGAGTTTGTTGGAACGGACTTTATCCGGGCGCAGAATATTGAGGGTAAGACAGTCGAGGAAATCGTCGAAAGCTGCAAAAAGCCGATTATTGAAAACGGACTGGTTTCCAGCATCGACTACCATACGGACGGCAGCCTGCTGCTCAAGCTGAAAGTCAAAAACTGTATCCACCTGGAAAAAGAAAGACTGGTCAAGAAAGAGCTCGTCGCTCCGTACATCTGCCCCATCGCCAACATGGTGCTGGATCAGATTCACCAGAAACTCGCATACCAGACCAGCTATCTTTCCAAGATTGCCATGAACGATAATGAAAAACAGTGCCTGCTGTATATGGCCCTGTACAGGACTCACGACGACATCGGCAAGATTTCGGATTGGCTCAAGGACGATCCCGACGCCGCGTGGCTGGAAGCGCAACCCTCGCAGATTCTTGCCTCGGAAGACAGAAAAAAGAAGTAATCCGCTGAGAACCGCAGGAATACGGCTTCTGATTATATAAACTTCCGGAACCGCGTTTGACGCGCGGTTCCGGAAGCGGTTGTGCGTCAAAAAATTAAGGCAAGTCATGAGAACGCAAACCCAAAGCCGCCCCGGGTAAAATAAGACAGTAATCAGAAATCGGAATGGAGAAAAACATGTTGAGCGAAATCGGCCGCAGGGCGCGCACGGCGGCGCGTGTCATGGGTTTTGCCGCGACGGAAGTAAAAAACCGGGCATTGCTTCGGCTGGCGTCGCTTCTTGAGGAATTACGCCCGGTCGTCACGGCGGCGAACCGGACCGATATTGACGCCGCCGCCGCTTCCGGCATGAGCGCCGCCTTGATCGACCGCCTGACGCTGACGGATGTGCGTCTTGACGGTCTGTCCCATGATCTGCGCGCGCTTGCGCGGCTTTCTGATCCTATAGGTGAACGTTTTGACGCGGCGGAGCTGCCGAACGGCTTAAAACTCAGCCGTCGGCGCGTGCCGCTCGGAGTTTTGGGCGTCATCTACGAATCGCGTCCGAACGTCACCATCGACATTGCCGGACTTTCCATCAAGACCGGCAACGCGGCCATCCTGCGCGGCGGCAAGGAAACCATTCATTCCAATCAGGCGCTTGCCGGACTTGTCTGGAAAGCCCTGCGGGAAAACTCGCTGCCGGCCGAAGCCGTGCAGTTTATCGACAATCCGGACCGAAATCTGGTTCTGGAACTGCTGAAACTTCATGACTGCGTGGATGTCATTATTCCGCGCGGCGGCGAGGGCCTGCACCGTTTCTGCCGCGAAAACAGCAGTATTCCCGTCATCACGGGAGGCGTCGGTATATGTCATATTTTTATCGATCAATCCGCCGATCTGGAAAAATCGCTTCCGGTGATTCACAACGCCAAGACGCAGAGGCCGTCGGTCTGTAACGCGCTCGATACCGTGCTTGTGCATCGGGCCGTGGCGGCGCAATTCATCCCGCGCATCGTGGAATTTCTTGCGCCGGCCGGTGTGACTTTCCGCGCCCATCCTTCCGCCCTGGAATATCTAAAAGGAGCCGAAGACGATATTGTACGCCCGGCCGGGGCTGATGATTTCGATACGGAATGGATGTCGCTGGTTTTGGGATTAAAAGTCGTAGACGGAATCGACGAAGCCATTGAACACACGAACGCGCACAGTCTTGGACATTCCGACTCCATTCTGACGGAGGACGCTGCAAACGCCGCGCGGTGGATCAATGAAGTGGATTCCGCGGCCGTGTATGTCAACGCCTCAACGCGGTTTACGGACGGCGGCCAGTTCGGTCTCGGCGCGGAGGTGGCCATTTCCACCCAGCGGATTCACGCCCGCGGCCCGATGGGCCTGCGCGAACTGACTACGTATAAATGGGTCGGCGAAGGAAATTATCTCGCGAGAAAGTAGCGTCGTATTTTGTACGGCCGCATCCTCGCCGGCGCTCCTGTGACCACGCCCCATGAAATATCCGGGCGGGGTTTTCCTATTACATGATATAATTTAGGTTTTTGTTTGTAACCTGAGGAGCTGATTTATTATGGCCTTTCCGGTCACCCGTCCCCGGCGTCTGCGCATGAATGAACTCCTGCGGAACATGGTCAGGGAAACGCGCCTTTCTCCCGAACAGTTCATCTATCCGATGTTCGTCTGTTCCGGTGAGGGAGTAAAAAAAGAAATTTCGGCTATGCCCGGCAACTATCAATGGTCGGTGGATACGCTGGTTGATGAAGTCCGTTCCGTAAAAACTCTCGGCATCGGCGGAATAATGCTTTTCGGGCTTCCCGCGAAAAAAGACGATGCCGCGACCGGCGCGTATGACGATCACGGCGTCGTGCAGGAGGCTCTTGCCGCGCTCAAACGAGAAGTCCCGGACATTCTGCTGATTACCGATGTCTGCCTTTGCGAATATACCGCCAACGGCCACTGCGGCGTGGTCAAAGACGGCCGGATTGTCAACGATGAAACTCTGGAACTGCTCGCCCGGGCGGCGCTTTCCCAAGCCAGGGCAGGTGCGGATATTGTTGCGCCCTCGGACATGATGGACGGCAGGGTGGGCGCCATTCGGAGCGTCCTTGATAAAAACGGATTCGAGGACACTCCTATTATGTCCTACGCGGTCAAGTACGCTTCCGGATATTACGGGCCGTTCCGCGAAGCGGCGGATTCAGCGCCCGCTTTCGGCGACCGGCTCAGCCATCAGATGGATCCCGCCAATGCCCGTGAAGCCTTACGGGAAGTCGAACTCGATGTCGGAGAGGGCGCGGATATCATTATGGTAAAACCCGCCGGTCCATACCTCGACATCATACGAATGATACGCGACAGATATGAACAGCCGCTGGCTGCTTACCAGGTCAGCGGCGAATATTCGGCGCTGGTGGCCGCCGCCGGTCTGGGCTGGCTGGATATATCGCGTGTCATGATGGAGTCGCTGATAGGAATCCGTCGCGCCGGCGCAGATATCATTCTTACTTACTTCGCGAAAGAAGCCGCGAAAATTCTGGGGTAAACACTAATGACCGATAAAATAGCCGAGTTCAAGACAAAACACTCCGAAGCCCTGTACGCGCGCGCTCTCCGGCACATACCCGGCGGCGTAAACAGCCCGGTGCGCGCTTTCCGGAGCGTCGGCGGAACGCCGCGTTTCATCGTGGAGGGTAAGGGAAGCCGCGTTATGGATGCGGATAAAAACATCTATATCGACTACCTCGGTTCGTGGGGGCCGCTGATTCTTGGGCATAGCCCCGCGGTTGTCATGGCCGCGCTGAAGCGGCAGATCGAGCGCGGAACAAGCTTCGGCGCGCCGACGGAGAATGAAGTCGTTCTTGCCGAGATGATCGCCGCGGCGGTTCCGTCCATCGACAAGGTTCGCCTTGTAAATTCCGGTACGGAAGCCACCATGAGCGCCGTCCGCCTTGCGCGGGCGTTCACCGGCCGGAACAGGATCGTCAAATTCGACGGCTGTTATCACGGGCATGTGGACAGCCTGCTGGTCAAGGCAGGGTCCGGAGTTGCGACGCTGGGCCTTGCGGACAGCCCCGGCGTTGCCGCAGACTGCGTACACACGCTTTCCATTCCGTATAACGACGAGGACGCGCTGCAAAAAGTTTTTGAACTCAATAAATCCGAAATCGCGGCCGTAATTTTGGAACCGGTTCCAGGCAATATGGGAACCGTGCTTCCCGCCGGGGGATTCCTGGAGCGGTTGCGCAAAATCACAAAGAAACATGGGACGCTGCTGATTTTCGACGAAGTGATCACAGGGTTCCGGCTCTCACGCGGCGGCGCGCAGGAGCGATTCCAGGTAAAGCCCGATTTGACCTGTCTTGGCAAGGTGATCGGCGGCGGGCTGCCGGTCGGCGCTTACGGAGGCCGCCAAGAAATCATGAAACTGGTCGCGCCGGAAGGCCCGGTCTATCAGGCGGGAACTCTTTCCGGTAATCCCATGGCGGTTACGGCGGGCATAGCCGCGCTGAAAGCCATCTCAAAGCCGGATGTGTACGGCAAACTGGAGGAAAAAACGGCGCTGCTTGTGGATGGTTTGCGCAAGGCGGCTTCGGCGGCGGGCGTGGAGGTCGTCATCAATTCCATAGGGTCGATGTTTACGGTGTTTTTCACTTCGTCGCCGGTTACGGATTTCCAGTCGGCCAAAACCAGCGATACCGCCCGGTATGCGAAATTTTTCCACGCACTGCTGCAAAGGGGCGTTTACTTCCCGCCGTCACAGTTTGAAACCTGTTTCGTGTCGCAGGCGCATACGAAAAGCGATATCAGCGCAACGCTGAAAACGGCCCGCGCCGCTTTTAACGCGGTCGCCGGCCACTAATGAACCGGTGAAGCATGCTCATTACCTTTCTTATATTGCTGGCTACATTAATACTTTTTGTAGTCAATATCGTTCGTTCCGACATTGTGGCGCTGGGCGCGCTTGTGCTTCTGATGCTGTTCGGCATACTGACGCCGGCCGAAGCCCTGTCCGGGTTTTCGAGCAGCATTCTGATAATGATGATCGGGCTTTTTGTCGTTGGCGGCGGCATCTTCCAGACGGGACTGGCTAAAAATATAAGCAACCGCATTTTGCGCCTGGCCGGCGACAGCCAGACGCGCCTGTTTGTTCTTGTCATACTCGGCACGTCAATAATAGGCGGATTTATCAGCAATACGGGAACGATAGCCATTATGCTGCCTATCGTGGTAAGCATGGCTTCCGCGTCGGGCGCTTCATCCTCGCGCCTTTTAATGCCGCTGGCGTTTGCCGGCAGCCTGGGCGGAATGCTTACCCTGATCGGTACGCCGCCCAACCTGATTATTCATGACACGCTCGTTAAGGCGGGACACAAAGGACTGTCGTTCTTTTCATTTCTGCCGGTCGGCATTATCTGTATCACGCTGGGCGTCATATTGATGCTCCCGCTGAGCAAACTCCTGGTCAAAAAAGACAAAAAAGGCGAAAAGGACAAACATGGGAAATCTCTGTCCGACCTTGCCGCCGAATACCAGATCGCTCAAAACCTGTATCGGCTCATGGTTCCGCAGCAATCTGCGGCGGCCGGCAAAAAACTGCGCGGCCTTGCGCTTCCGGCAAAATACGGCGTTTACGTGCTTGAAATACGCCGCCGCGTTCCCGGGCAGGGCATATTGGCGAAGACCATCGTTGAGCAGGTGCTTGCCGAAGCCGAAACCGTTGTTCTTACGGGCGATACGCTTTATATTTCGGGAAATTTCACGGACATTCAGCGCATTGCCGACGATTACGGGCTGGAACTCGTGGACGCCGGACAGGCCGAGGAAGAACCGCCGGCATTTGCCGGAAAACTGCGCTTTGACAGCATCGGCATTGCCGAGGTAATACTTCTGCCCAAATCAAACCTGGTGAATCTCAAGGTCCGCGAATCTGGATTTTACGAAAAATACAAGGTCAGTATTCTGGGCATACAGCGCAGCAGGGATTATATTTTACAAAATTTACGGGATGAGAAGATGCAACCCGGCGACGTGCTGCTGGTGCAGGGCGAATGGCAAAACATCGAACGCCTGTCGGTTGATTCCAACGATTGGGTCGTGGTGGGGCAGCCTTTGCGCGAAGCCCCGAAAACAAAACGCGGCAGGGAAGTAACCGCCGCCCTGATTATGCTGCTGATGATCACGTCCATGGTGTTTGAAGTTGTTCCGGTAGTGACGTCCGTGCTTGTCGCAGCCATTCTGATGGTGTTGACGGGATGTTTCCGCAATGTTGAAGACGCGTACCAGACCATCAACTGGCAGAGCGTTGTGATGATCGGCAGTATGCTGCCCGTCGGCATCGCCCTTGAAAAAACCGGGGCTACAAATTTTGTCACACAGGGACTCGTGGGCGGCATCGGCGGTTACGGCCCGCTGGTTTTACTGGCGGGCATTTATTTTTCGACCTCGATGCTAACACTGTTTATCAGCAACACGGCTACGGCTGTTTTGTTCGCTCCCATCGCGCTGCACGCCGCGGAAGTAGTAAACGTAAGTCCGATGCCGTTTTTGTTCGCCGTTACCGTCGCGGCCAGCATGTGTTTCGCCAGCCCGTTCTCCACGCCGCCCAACGCCCTGGTCATGTCTGCGGGACGCTATACCTTTCTGGATTACGTCAAGGTCGGGCTGCCGATGCAAATCATCTTCGGCGTTGTCATGGTAGTCGTGTTGCCGCTGCTGTTTCCGTTCTGATCACTTCCTTAATTGTTCGATCTGTGCACGCATCCGGGCGGCCATATTCTGGCTGTAGCCTGTCTGGATATGGCGCACGATGCCGGACCTGTCGATAAGAAATTGCATGGGAATCGCGTATGCGCCGTAGGCCTCGCTCACCGCACCGTTTGCGTCGAGCAATATTTGCGAACTGATTGCCTGTTCAAATACATATTCATCAACGGTTTTTTTTGACTCGCGCATATTTACTGCCAGAACGACCATGTCGTCAGGATATTCCTTCGACAGTTTTTCGACCACAGGCATGGTCATTCTGCAGGGGGTACACCAGGTTGCCCAGAAATCCAGGAGGATTATTTTCCCTTTAAAGTTTTCCAGCGATATTTCCCTGCCGTCCAGGTCGGGCAAACTAAAGGAAGGCGCGGGCTGACCGATATCAACAGTCGCGCCCGGACGGAAGACGCAGGATGAAAGCGCCGCGAGAGAAAAAACCAGAATAACGAATACAACGATATTTTTTCCTGCAGTCACGACCGCCGATCTCCCATCTTTAATATTATTGCAGGCGTAAGCATACCATTATAGCGGTCGGCGGTCAGTGCGTAAAAATATGACGGATAAAAGACGTAAAAAATTGTTGCGTTCCGGCGCAAAAACCATATGATAGAAAAGTCCCGTCGAAACAGTTTGTGGTATTCTGCCGCTTCAGCAACGCAAGCGGGCGTATACGGGGAAAGGCGCGCGGGACCGCCTCATTAATTGTTTGTTTCAGGAAACACTATAAAAATGAAATCGCGTCATATTATTACCGTTATTGTTGTTCTCATTGCGCTGTTTGCCACGGCGGCGGGATTTGCCCAGCAGCAGACATATAAGGTTCGCCAGGGCGACAGCCTTTACAAAATCGGCAGGATGTTCAATACGACTCCGGAAACGCTGAAAAAACTTAACGATCTGGAAAATGACAAACTTAACATCGGCCGGATTCTCAAAGTCCCGGCGGAGCTGCCCGCCGCATCGGTAAAGGCGGCTGAAGCGCCGGTTGTTCAATCTTCCCTGGAAACCGCCGCCAATACCGGCAATGCGGAACACCCGCAAATCCAGCAGGCCCAGCAAGCCCGGAAAGAAACGCAAACCTATACGGTGCGCCAGGGAGACACTATTTCCGAAATTGCAAAGTCCTTTAACATCGGCCTCAAGGATCTTACCGCCGCAAACAACATTAAAAACAGCAACAAGCTTAATATCGGCCAAGTCTTGACAATTCCCGGCAATAGTAAAACCGTTGCTGAAACGCCTGCCGCAAAACCCGCGGAGGCGACGTCGGAGCTTGCGGCCGCCGCCCTGCGAGTGGCGAGCCGGGCGGATTTAAAACCAATGGGAAAAGAGGAAGAACTCACCGTAAGAGATCGCCTGGTAGAGGCGGGGTTTAATATGCTGGGCGTGCGTTACCGTTTCGGCGGGACATCGGAAAAAACCGGACTTGACTGTTCCGCACTGGTCAAAAATCTTTTCGATAAATTCGGTTTCACGCTCCCCCGCTCATCACGCGAACAATACAAGCATGGAGAAAAGGTAGCAAAAGAAGATTTACAGAAGGGAGACCTCGTATTTTTCTCATCCAGCGGCAAAACGCCGACTCATGTGGGCATTTATATCGGCAACAATCAGTTCCTCCACGCTGCGAGCAGGGCCAAAAAGGTCATCATCAGCGATTTGGGAAAAACCTGGTATGACTTTCGATATCTCGGCGCGCGCCGCATTATGGAACTGTGGTGGGAGGAGCCCAGAATACCGTCGGACAATGTATCATTTGAATGGGCGCACCAGTTACTGGACGTATGGGATGACTCCCAAATACCGTTGACCGACACGTCGCTTGACGAGTTTGCCGCATCCGTTGTTCCCAAAGAAGGTCTATAGGTTGCAGGCCTGCGTAGATTTCTCTTTTTTGTAAGGAAACATGCCATGGGTGAAAAAAGCCGGAAACAGGTGGTTCTTGGCGTGGATATAGGTGCGACCACTGCCAAGATGGATTATGTTGACCGCGATGGGAAATGTCTGTCCAGCGGCGCTTCGGTTTCAACAGGCGCGCAGCAGGCGGCGGCCGTTTTTTTCAAAAGACTTTATGAATCCGCGGAGGCGCTCCGCGCGGAACTCCCGCCGGAATATGATCTGGCCGGCATCGGCATCGGCGCGGCCAACGGCAATTATTACAAGGGTACGATAGAATGTTCGCCGAACCTGGGCTGGGACTATGTGGACGTTTGCGCCGAACTCGGAAAATACTATAGCGTTCCGGTCGCCGTTACGAACGACGCAAATGCCGCGGCGCTTGGCGAGATGCTTTTCGGCGCGGCCAAAGGAATGAAAGATTTTATTTCCATCACGCTGGGAACGGGTCTCGGCAGCGGCATCGTCACCAACGGTGAAATGGTCTACGGCGCAGACGGTTTTGCCGGCGAACTGGGGCATACGATTGTTGATCCGAACGGGCGGGAATGCGCCTGTGGGCGGTTGGGATGCCTTGAAACCTATTGTTCCGCGACCGGTATCTGCCGCACTGTCGAGGAATTGATCTGCAACACTACGGTTCCGAGCGGACTGCGCGGCGTCAGCTACAACGAGCTTACCGCCGCGAAAATTTCCGAAGCCGCCATTGGCGGGGACGCGCTGGCGCTGGCGGCGTTCGAAAACTGCGGTGAAACGCTCGGACTGAAACTTTCTGATTCGGTCGCGCACCTGAGTCCGGAAGCGATCATCATCTGCGGCGGCATGGCGGCGGCGGGCGAACTGATTCTCGCTCCGACACGCCGCGCGCTGGAAAAATATGTTTTTCCAGTCTATCGCGGCAAGGTAAAAATCATCCTGTCCGGCCTGTCTGAAGGGAATGTCGCCGTTTTGGGCGCGGGCGCGCTCGCCTGGAGCGTAATCGACAAGGCCGAAAAGTGCTGATCAGCTACCATAACCACACAACCTGGAGCGACGGCCGTCATACGATTCCGGAACTCGTTGCGGGCGCGCGCGGCGCGGGCGTGACCGAACTCGGTATTTCGGACCATCTCGCCGTTACACCGGACGGCCGGGCTCCTGCCTGGTCGATACAACTCGAAAAACTGGACGCATACGTGGAAGATGTCCTGCGTACCGCGCAAAATACGGACGATCTTACGATACGGCTGGGCGTGGAAGTTGATTATTTTCCGGAAACGCTGGAAGAATCGATAAGCCTTCTGAGGCCGTATCCCTTTGATTACATTATCGGGTCGGTGCATTTTATTAATGAATTCGCCATCGACCTGAACTCCGATCCCTGGGAAGAAATCTCGCAGGAAGAAAGAAATCAGATATGGCAGGTCTACTGGAACCATATCGCCGCCGCCGCAAAGAGCGGATATTTCGATTTCATAGGGCATTTTGATCTGCCAAAGAAATTTAAGTTTTATCCGGATATTGATCTGACGGCGGACGCGCTTGCGGCGCTCGACGCCATTGCCGCCGCGGACGCGGCTTTAGAGATCAATACTTCAGGCTGGCACAAGCCCGTGGGTGAAGCCTATCCAGGGCTTTTTTATCTTATGCAGGCCCGCCTCAGAAACATCCCTCTCCTTATCAATGCCGATTCCCATTATTCCAGCCATGTGACCCGCGATTTTGAAACGGCGCGGAAACTGGCTTCAGCCGCCGGTTATACCGAACTGGTCCGCTACGAAAAGCGGAAACGGTTTACATATCCTCTGGAAAGTTTATTTTTGAACAGGTCCTAAGCCCGGGCTGAGGCAAAAGTTGATTGCGGCAGGTATTATTTTCAATGTAGAATGAGTGCCTGAATCACCCAACCTGTAAGGAGACTTTGATGAAAAAATTTTCAATTGCCATTCCGCTCGGTTTATTGCTGATGGTTTTCGCCGGCTGTTCTTCCGCTCCCGAAGGTACGGTTGCGATCAAGGATCTTCAGCGGACAATCGAGCAGCAGATCGGTCAGAAAGTAATAGCGGTGGGATCTGTGGATACAAGCGTCGCGGGCATGTCGATGGCCGGGCTGTTCCGGCTTTATAAAGGAAATGACGCCGTTTGGGCTTCCATCCCGAAAGGAACGGAAGCGCCGCCGCAGGGAGTGCGCGTCAGGGTCACGGGCGTTGTCGCTGAAGATGACTTCCCGGCCGGAATCGGCAGGAGAGTCTATATAAAATCCGAGTCCGTAAAAATGGAGTAACATTAGTCCAGATGTATTTCCCAGAAACGCCGCAACGCGGCGCGCGCGGCGGCGGCGCGGATTTTCCACTCGTGCCATGAACTGACCGGCCCGATGCGCAGCAGTTTTCGCGCCCGGTCGGTCAGCTTCAAATCCGGGTCGCGTTCAAAGGGCGCAAGAAATGAATCCTGCGCCGTGTCGCTGATCACCCGCAGAGCGCTTACGGGAATCTTGCGCGCGGCCGCCTCGTGGACAAGAAAAGCGGTTTCCATGTCTACAACGGAAGCCTGAAACTTTCGAAAAAGCAAATTCTTATGTTCGGGATTTCCCAAAACATGCCTCGACGAAAGAATGTCGCCCTTAGAAATTGATAGTCCCGCCGTTCCAACGGCCATCATCTCGTCAGCATAAGTTAAATTAAAAGGCGCGTCCGCTTCAACATGGTTCCAGTCAGGATGTTTCTTATTCAGGCTGAATGTTCTGGCGTTGGCGACGGCAACCAGGTCGCCGATTTTCAGATCGGGATCAAGCGCGCCTGCGTAACCGGTTATCAGCAAAAGGTCAGGATCGATCCAG
>Ga0123353_10012411_pt1 | contig 12109 bp, 9 predicted proteins | sample TergutLab28metaG_3_FD_92763 | JGI IMG/M metagenome (GOLD analysis project Ga0123353, IMG submission 92763) | Labiotermes labralis P3 segment gut microbial communities from Petit-Saut dam, French Guiana - Lab288 P3 | ecosystem: Host-associated > Arthropoda: Insects > Digestive system > Gut ... | reverse complement strand
CGGAATGATCTCCCGTATATACGCCAACGGCGATCATGTGGACATTGAATGGAAAATCTGACGGGTCACAGACTCGCCAGGTACAAGGACAAGTTTTTGTTACTTTGTCAACAGTAGTGTACAATGTAGTTTGAAAAAGGAGGAACCAACCATGAAGAAATTTTCGGCAATCCTGCTGGCAGCCGTTATGCTGCTCACCCTTATCCCCGCGATGGCCTTCGCGGGCTTGGGGGATTCGGCGATCACGCTGAGTTTGGACAACGTGGGCCGCATGAGCGAAACCGCGGCGCTTGTCTCGGTCCGGTACGGCGCGGGCAGCATGAGCTCCACCTATGAGGGGAATTACTTTTTTCAGGTTCTGCCGACCTCGGCTGCGGCGCCCGCCGATCCGGACGACATCGGCGACCTGAGCACGGCAAACGGCTGGCTGCCGGGTCTCTTTGGCCCAAATGTGAATGAAAGCTTTTCGGTGGGACAGTTTGACACGGTTTTGGGCGGCACCTATATTACCCTGCCCGACGACGGGGCGTATAAAGCCTATGTCGTGGCATTGCTGGCCGGCGCTTATGACGAACTGACCAATATGCTGGCGGTGGATATCCCTGTGTGGACGCCGCCCCATGCGCTCACCGTCCTGGTCCCCGATGAGGACGCGGCGGGCATATTGAGCAGCCCCGCGTTTCAAGCAGATCCCGCGTACAGAGAGGTATTCGACCTTCAGGAAAATGGGATCAGCGATTGGTATACCCTGGACGAGGGTGCATACGACAAGGAGGAATTGAAGAAGGACCTGAAAAGCCTTGATGGGAAGGCCGCGGTTTATCTGCCCACGGGCAAAGACGCCTGTCTGCCGGACAGCGGCGCGTTGAACTGCTCCATTTATTCTGTTTTGGGGTACCAGGGCGGCATAGAGGGCAAGATGCCCCCGGTAGACAATAGCCTGATTCTCACAAAGGAAGGCGCCGGCACCTTGACCATGTCCGGTGATAACTCTTGGTACAACGGCGTGTTTAATTTGGGGCATAAGGAGCAGGACAATACCGGCAATGCTTTGATCTTTGACGAAGACGGCGCGATCTTCGGCGGCAAGGTGAATCTGTATAAAAATACGGTCTGCGAATGGCAGGGCGGCGTAAAAGACCCATACCACAGGCCGACCATCACCCTGTATGGCAACGCCGTGCTTGATTTTAACTTGACACGCGCGTGCGATGACGATGATACATTCAGTGTTTATGGCGAGATCAAGAGCGATGATACAACCCCCACCGTTAGATTCACCAAGGGGACCGTCTTTATCAAGGGCGACTGCAGCGGGTTCGTGGGCAATATTATCGTAGAGAACGGCGCGTCCTTTGAAATCAGAAAAGATCCGGAAAAGTATGAAGGCAAGATGTTCGGCGGCGATCTTAATATCATGAATGAACATGGTACGGAGGGCACTGCCTATATCTACACCAACAGCGGGCTACAGCCACTGACCGTTTCCACAGGTGTGATTGTTATCGATCAGCTTTCGGACGAACCTGTGGAGGAGAATGCGCTTATAAACGAAATCACCGTCGGACCCGAGGGCAAGGTCGTGTTAAGATACGGCGATACGATGCTCGAGGGCACCAAAATCCACGGCGAGCTGGCGCTGGTGGGGGGAGAAAACGTTGCCTTTGACAATCTCAAGATCGACGGCGGCCTGCTGCGAATCATAGGAGAAAATTTGAGCGCGGTCCGCGTGACCGGAGATTTCTCTGTTGGCAGCAGTATCATCAATGAAAACGAAGATCGCTGTGTCATTGACGCGACCGACGCCGATATGCAAATTCCCGCAGGCAGAACGTTCACCCTGAGCGGCTGCGACCTGATCGCCAAACGCGTCACGGGCGGGACCCTGGAACTAATCAACAGCAGCCGCTTTGTCGGCGACGCGAACTGTGACAATCAGATCACCGCAGCGGACGCGGCGGCCATACTGCGGCATTTGGTGCAGTTGAAAGAACTCTCCGAACAAGGGCTTGCCAACGCGCGGGTGACCAAGAACACCCAAATGTCCGCAGCGGACGCCGCCCGTATCCTGCGCTGGCTGGTGCAATTGGAGGCAAATCTGTTGCAAAGCGCATAACGCCACCCTTTGTCATTCTGAGCGTCAGCGAAGAATCTTGTGCCATGATCATTTAAGATCCTTCGCTGCGCTCAGGATGACAGTACCGAAAATAAAGAAATGACACGGAGGAAATAACAATGAAGAAACTATTGGCAATACTACTGGCGGCCGTTCTGCTGCTGGGTTTACTGGCGGGCTGCGCGAGCGGCAGGGAGACGCTGACGATCCTCAACTGGGGCGATTATATGGACCCCGACATCATCAAGCAGTTCGAGCGGGAGAACAACGTGCGGATCCGCTACTCGACCATGGCGAGCAACGAGGAAATGCTGGTCAAATTGCAGGCGCCGGACAATGTCTTTGACCTGTGTTTTCCCTCAGACTACATCATCGAGCGGCTGATCAAACTGGACCTGCTGCACCCGCTCAACAAGGAGAATATCCCCAACCGCGCGAACATCGGCGAGCGGTTTTGGGCGGCGACGGACGTCTTCGACCCGGGCAATGTCTACTCCGTCCCCTATATGTGGGGCACGGTCGGTATCCTTTACAATGAGGATAAAGTAGACGAGCCCGTGGACAGCTGGTCGATCCTCTGGGACGAGCGGTACGCGGGGCAGGTGATCATGTACGATTCCGTGCGCGACTCCATCGCCGTGGCCTTGCTCAAGCTGGGGTTTGATATCAACACGCGCGACGCGGACGAGGTGACGCAGGCACGCGACGCTTTGATTTGGCAGCGCAAGAACATCGTGAAGGGTTACGGCACGGACGAGATCAAGGCCGACATGGTCAACGGCAAGGCGGCTTTGGCCGTGGTGTACTCGGGCGACGCGGTGTACGCGATGGACGAGAACGACACGCTGAACTACAGCGTGCCGCTGGAGGGCAGCAACCTGTGGTTTGACAATATGATCATTCCCAAGACCTCAAAGAACAAGGAGCTGGCAGAGAAGTTCATCAACTTCCTCTGCGACGCCGAGGTCGCCGCGCAGAACACGGAGTACATCGGCTACTCCACGCCGAACGACGCGGCCTTTGTTCTGCTGCCCGCCTGGCTGCGCGCGTGCGAGGCCTATAACCCGCCGCCGGACGTTTGGGCGCGCACACAGGTCTTCCGCGATCTGGGCGACTTTGCCCGCGTGTTCAACGAGGCCTGGGACGCGGTGATGAAAAGCTGAAGCTTTTCAGTGTTGAGAGTGGAGTGTTGAGAGTTAAGCAAACGATGGGCGACTATATGTCGCCCTTTTATTATAATATCAATCACTTATTAAAAATGATTAGTATAAACTGCGAAGCAGTTTTTTCCTTCGCTCCACTCTCCACTCTCCACTCTCCACTCTTTTTTGTGTTATATTTATTCAGGAATAAGCCCTTTCAATCGTCTTATATATGAGCGGCTCAAATAAACCAGTCGCTTGCTAAAATGTTGATTGGATTTGCGAAGATGTTTTTCGTCTGACAAGGAGCGGGAGTGAGGCGCAGCCGGCAGCCTGCGCCGATCGACGGCGACACCGTCAGGCGGGAAACAGATCGCAAAGACTTCAATGGTTTAGTAAGTGATTGGTATCAAAACTTTGAGGTGGTGGGGATAAACTTGATAACATCGGATAATCGGTTCGCCGAGATCTATCACGAGCACGCGGATACGGTGTATCGGCTCTGCTTTCTGTACCTGCGGGGCAATGTCATGGACGCGGAGGACGCGACACAAACCGCGTTTTGCGGCCTGCTGCGCAAGCTGCGGGCCGGCGACAGTCTCCGCAGCCCCAAGGCCTGGCTGATTACCTGCGCGGCCAACAGCTGCAAAGACATTCTGGGGCGCGGCCACAGGCGGGATATCCCGCTCGAGGACGTCTATACCCAAACCGACGCGCGGGACGAAACGCTGGAGCTGATCCTGCGCCTGCCCAAGTATGAGAAACTGTCCGTCTATCTGCACTATTACGAGGGCTATACGGCAAAGGAGATCGGCAAAATGCTGGGCAAGCGCGATACCTCGGTCTGGGGTTATCTGTCCAAGGGCCGCGCCAAACTGAAACAATTACTGACGGAGGACATATAAGATGAATCGTTTTGAAAAGACCATGCATGCGGTGAGACTGCGTGATAAAGAAAAAATGCTGGACAACATTCTGCTGGGCGCCGAACGTGAACCTTCGCGTCATTGCGGACTTGATCCGCAATCCCAAAGTAAGCGCAGAGATTGCGGGTCGGAGCCCGCAATGACGAAGGGGGCCGCAATGACGAAGGGGGCCGCAATGGCGAAAGTAGGGCGGGGGCGGGCGTTGGCCGCAGGAAAAACAAAGCGTCTGACACTCATTGCCGCGAACATCGCGGCCGCAGCCTGTGTGGCGGCGGCGCTGGTGGTGCTGCTTGTCTCCAAAACACCGCAGTCGACGATATTGGATGGGCCGGCAAGCCAAACCGAGGGGGCGGAGACCACCATATCCGCCGATGGCTGGTATTACTATCCCGCCAATCTCTACGGGATATATCGCGTCAAGCTGGAGAAGACAGACATGGATACCTATTCCTCCCTTATAGAACAAATGGACGGGGTGTTTGGCGACCATCATAAACGGGGCGTAAACGAGCCTGCGGTCAGGGCCGTTGTTTTCCAAGACGGTTGGCTGTATTACTCCGTGCATTATTTTACTTCTCCCGCTGAGGACGGATTATCCTTCTATAATAGCGAAATTATCAGAATGCGAGCGGATGGCAGAGGAACGGCAGAGGTGTTAATGGCTGACGACGATCATTCCATCTTATCAGATTTCCGGGTCTCCGACGGCTGGATCTATTGGCGAACGGAAGAGGCCGCGTCTCCCGGCGGGGGTATCGAAAAAAGCGGATTGTATAAGATGCGTTTGGACGGTTCGGAGAAAACAGCGATCAAGGAATTAGGTTCCGTTATACGCAACAACGGTATGTCCTTTGTCGCCCGGGACGGTTGGATCTATTATATACAGGCTGAAAACGATGGCGGGAGCATCTGCAAGACAGATAGTAACGGCGAACGTCTCGAATGGACTTATAAAGTTCCCCGGAATGAAGAACAGAACGCGGCTATTACTCCTTTTGAGATTTTCTGCCCTGAAGATGGGGGAGATTGGCTCTATTATACGACTCTCGACTACTACCTGGACAACACGCGTCAAGTGACCACTTTCCACCGCATCCACATGATCAGCGGCGAAAGCCAAAAATTGGTGACCGTCGAAAGTAACAATGTGGAGGAATGGCTGGTTTGGGACGGTTGGATTTATTACATCTACGGCGGCCACGACGGAAACATTTACCGAATACGTCCGGACGGCACGGACAACACCGAACTGATGGGCGGCGTGAAACGTATGTATTGGAACCTGCGTATGCTTGGCGGCGATCTGTACTACTGCGCGTATGACTTTGCCGGCGAACAGACCATGCTGTATCAGTGTCCACTTTCATTGGATGGGCTGTTTGAAGGATTCAGAGCAATAGGTCATCCGCTTTCCGAGCGTGTGCTGAGCGCCGATGAAGAACAGGCTGCTATAAACGCGAACGCGCATTGGGACGAGTTTGAAAAAAATGTTGACTTTAATAAGGTCGTGGAGGCGGCACTGGCGCGCTACGCGGAGCTATTTGGCGACAAGCCCATGCTGATGTATTACACGGACGGCATTCAGTTAGAATGGGATAAAAATGGGAACTCGAACCATTTTATCATTGACTTCTGGATCGTTTGGAGCGAAACGGAAAGCTATTGTATCTCGATCGACTATCCGAACTATACGGTCGCGCGCGAGTGGCCCGACGAACTCCAACGCCCTTTGGCGGAGCTAAAAGCCATGAATCTGGATAATAAGAAGATATTTGAATAGACAAAACTGTATAACCTATCAAAATAATCTATCAAAAAACAGAGACGACGAAAAATCGTCTCTGCTTTTTAGTGGGCGGTGGGCAGATCACTCATGCGGAAGGGTGTCCCCTCGGAGAGGAGAAATCGTTCCTATGTGGCTGGGGAGACTGGATTGCTTCACCCCGTTGTCCCGTTATGATGCGGCCCACGTGCGGTTCGCAATGACGGCGTCCGTCTCCGATTTCTCTCCCCGGCGTCATTGCGAGGAGCCGGAAGGATCGAAATAGCGGAGAACCACGACGAAGCAATCCAGGCTTCCGACCCCATATCAATCCCGCGTGAGCGTCCCTATAACCTGTAACTTGTAACCGGCGGACGACCAATGGCCGCCCCTACGGCTGAGTTGACAGTTGCGCATGAATCGCCTCGGCGGCGGCCTTGCCCGCGCCCATGGCGAGAATAACCGTGGCCGCGCCCGTGACCGCGTCGCCGCCCGCGTACACAGAGGGCCGCGAGGTTTGGCCCGTCGTTTCGTCCGCAATGATCCCGCCCCAGCGCGTGGTGTCCAGGCCCTCGGTCGTCGCTTTGATCAGCGGGTTGGGCGAGGTGCCGATGGACATGATCACACAGTCGCATTCGATCGTGAACTCCGAATTGGGGATCACGACCGGCCGGCGTCTGCCGGACTCGTCCGGCTCGCCCAGGCCCATGCGCACGCAGGTGATGCTCTTGACGTTCAAGTTTTCGTCGCCCTCGATCGAGATCGGGTTGCAGAGCAGGTCAAAGATCACGCCTTCCTCCTCCGCGTGCTCGACCTCTTCCGCCCGCGCGGGCAGTTCGGTGAGCGAGCGGCGGTAGACGATATGCACCTCTTCCGCGTTTAGGCGCAACGCGCAGCGGGCCGCGTCCATGGCGACATTGCCGCCGCCGACCACGACGACCTTTTTCGCCTGCTGGATCGGCGTGGGGCAGCCGTCCTGATAGGCCTTCATCAAATTGACGCGGGTCAAAAACTCGTTGGCCGAATACACGCCGTTGAGGTTTTCGCCCGGGATATTCATAAAGCGCGGCAGGCCCGCGCCGCTGCCGATGAACACGACGGAATAGCCCTGCTGCTCTAACAACTCATCAATCGACAACACACGCCCGATGACCATATTGGTTTGGACCTCCACGCCCAGCGCGCGCAGCCCGTCGATCTCGCGCTGCACGATCGCCTTGGGCAGCCGGAACTCGGGAATGCCGTAGACCAGCACGCCGCCCGCCAGGTGCAGGGCCTCGAAGACCGTGACGGCATAACCCAAACGCGCCAGCCGGCCCGCGCAGGTCAGGCCCGCCGGACCGCTGCCGATGACCGCGACCTTGAACCCGTTCGGCGTTGGTTTCTCCGCTGCCCTGCTGTCCGACGCCAAATGCGCGTCCGCGACAAAGCGCTCCAGCCGTCCGATGGCGACCGGCTCACCCTTGATCCCGCGCACGCAGAGCTGCTCGCACTGCGTCTCCTGCGGGCAGACGCGGCCGCAGACCGCGGGCAGCGAAGACGCCTGCGCGATCGTCTGATACGCGGCCTCGAAATCGCCCTCGGCTGTTTGCTTAAGAAAGCCCGGGATATCAATCGCGACGGGGCAGCCCGCGACGCAGGGCTTGTGCTTGCAGTGCAAACAACGCTGCGCCTCGTCCAACGCCTGCTCGGTCGTGTAACCCAGCGCGACCTCGGAATAGTTCTTCGCCCTCGCTTTCGCGTCCTGCGTCGGCATGGGCTGTTTTTCTTTTGACATATTCGGCATGGGATTACCCTTTCTTTGATAAATGAGGAGCTCGGAATTAGGAGTTAGGAGCTAAGGATATTTTACTTTGTAAACTTTCAAATAAAAGGAAAAGTCGAAGAGTTTTCTTCCTTCATTCCTCACGCCTCATTCCTCGTTTTTCATTAGCTTACAATACGCCTCTCTCTCATGTTCCTTGTACATACCCGCGCGCGCGAGGGACTCGTCGAAATCGACGAGATGTCCGTCGAAGTCCGGCCCGTCCACGCAGGCGAACTTGGTCTGGCCACCGACGGTCAGCCGGCAGCAGCCGCACATACCCGTGCCGTCGATCATGATCGAGTTCATGGAAACCAGCGTGCGGATATTGTAGGGTTTGGTGAGCGCGGAGACGAACTTCATCATGACGAGCGGCCCGATCGCGATTACGAGATCATAGTCGTTGCCCGCGTCGAGTTGGGCTTGCAGCGCCTGGGTGACCAGCCCCTTTTGGCCCGCGCTGCCGTCGTCGGTCATTAAAATCAGCTCGTCTGAAACGGCGGCAAACTCGTCCCGCAAAATGACCAGGTCGTTCTCGCGAAACCCGATGACCGTGTGCACGGCCGCGCCCTGCGCGTGCAGTTTTTTCGCCACGGGATAGGCGATCGCGCAGCCCACGCCGCCGCCGACCACGGCGACCTTTTTCACGCCCTCGGTATGCGTCGGCAGGCCGAGCGGCCCGACAAAATCGGGCAGACTCTCCCCCGCCTGCTTTTGGTTGAGCAGGGCCGTGGTCGCGCCCACGATCTGAAAAATGATTGTGACGAGCCCCTTGTCAGGGTCGGTGTCCGCAACGGTCAAGGGTATGCGCTCGCCGCACGCGTCCACGCGCAGGATCACAAACTGGCCCGGCTGCGCCTTGGCCGCGATCAGCGGGGCGTAGATGTCCATGCGGGTGACGGTCGGGTTCAATTCAACTTTATTGACAATAGGATACATAGGCTGCCTCCGGATAGTTTCTACATTATTATTGTAAAGGGATTCCCCATCTGTGTCAATCACTCTGCACGCTTCATTCGCCCAGCGTCACCCGCTCTAAAATCCCGTCCATCTTGGCCGCGACGCGGATCGCGCGTGCGGTGTAGCGGTTTAACTCGGGCAAAAGCAACGCGCAAAAGCCCGTGACGGTGGCGCAGCAGGGGTGCGTTTTGCTGCCAGAGGCAAAGATATGGCTCGTGACCATGCCCAGATCGGGCACTTGGCTTAAAAACAGACTGCGCGTCTGCTCGTTCAAAAAGGAAAAGTTGAGGTTCACCCGACGCACCAGCGCGCAGGCGGCGGGCGGCAGACGCAGCGATTTGATAAAGGCCGCGTTTTCAACGGACTGCAGCTTGGCGTCGTCCGGAAACAAAAAGCGGTAATAGGTGACGAACTTGGGTTCCAAACCATGCCCGCAGCCGATCCGGAGTTTTTTTTCGCTCCGGCAGAGCGCGGAAAAGTCGTTCACCAGCTTTGCGTCCGCCGTATAGTAATAATGCTGCGCCATAGCGTCCAACGTCACGCTGCCAACGTAGATAATCCGGCCCGCGAATTGACCGGCGATTTGCGCCGGCAACTGCGTTGCGCGGTGCGCCTCCGCATGAGTAAAGGCCCCGGCCGTTTGGTCGCGCGGCGCGCAGCAAGCATAGAGCAGGTGATGATAGTCCAGCACGGGCAGCAGCTCCCAATACTGCATATCCACCCGAAAGGCAGCGGGCTTGCCCATCCATTCCCATTCGTATGTTAAAAAGTCGGTCATTCAGATTCCAGATTCCAGATTCCAGATTCCAGATTCATGTTGACAACCCCGCGTGAGCGTTCTGGTGTCCGGAATCTGGAATCTGGGATCTATTTTAATACAGCCTTAATCCTTCGCACGCCGGATGAGGACGCCTCTTCCTTGGCAATGACGAACCGTCCCAGTTCGCCGGTGCGGGCCGCGTGCGGGCCGCCGCAGATCTCCTTGCAGAAATCACCAACGGTATAAACCTTCACCAGGCTGTCATAGCGGTCGTCGAAGAGCCCGATCGCGCCTGCGGCCTTGGCGGCCGCCACGCTCATCTCCTCACAGGTGACGGGCAGATCCGCCGCGATGGCCTCGTTGACCAGCGCCTCGACCTGCGCGCATTCCTCGGGCGTGACCTTACGCGGGAAACTGAAGTCAAACCGCAGCCGTTCCGCCGTGATGTTGCTGCCCTTTTGCGCGATGTTCTCGTCGCCCAGCACTTTGCGCAGGGCGGTCTGCAGCAGGTGCGTCGCGGTGTGCAGGCGGCTCGTCGCCTCCGTGCTGTCCGCCAGCCCGCCCTTGAACCGCTGCTCCGCGCCCGCTTTGGAGCTCTCCTGGTGCGCGCGGAAGGCGGCGGCAAACCCGTTCCGATCCACCGTCAGGCCCTGTTCGGCGGCCAGCTCGGCCGTGAACTCGATGGGGAAACCGTAGGTATCATATAAATGGAAGGCGGCCACGCCGTCGATCTCATCGCGCGTGCGCGCGGTCGCGACCTTGTTGAACTCGCGAATGCCCTTTTTCAGCATATGCGCGAACCGGTTCTCCTCTTTTTGCAGCTCGCAAAGAATGGTCTCGCGGCTCTTCTCCAGCTCGGGATAGGCCGGACCGTACTGGTCGATCACCTGGCGGGCCACATCGCAAAGCCCCTTATCGGGGATCCCCAATTGCATGGCAAAACGAATGGCGCGGCGGATCAGGCGGCGCAGCACATAACCCTGGTCCACGTTGCTGGGCGTAATGCCGCGCTGGTCGCCCAGCATAAAGACGGCGCAGCGGATATGGTCCGCGATAATGCGAAAGGCGCGGGTCACTTCGGGGCTGTCGTGATAGCCCTTGCCCGACAGGGCCGCAATGCGTCCGATGATGTCGGTAAAGGCGTCCGTGTCGAACACGCTGGGCACGCCCTGCAAGGTCGCGACCGTACGGTCCAAGCCCATGCCCGTGTCCACATTCTTTTGCGAAAGCGGCACGAACTCGCCGCTTTCTGTTTTGTTGTATTCCATGAACACATTGTTCCAGATTTCCAGATACTTGCCGCAGTCGCAACCCGCCGCGCAGTCGGAACCGCAGGACGGCAGACCCGTATCATAGAAAATCTCGGTGTCCGGTCCGCAGGGGCCGGTCTGGCCGGCGGGGCCCCACCAGTTGTGGCGCTTGCCCAGATAGACGATGTGCGCGGGACTGGCGCCCATCTCCACCCAACGGTCGCGGGAGACCGTGTCTCGCGGGGCGTCCGCGTCGCCTTCAAAGCAGGTAAAGTGCAGTTTCTCGCCCGGGATACCCAGCCAGTCGGGGCCGGTCAAAAACTCCCACGACCAGGCGATGGACTCGGCCTTGAAGTAATCGCCCAGCGACCAGTTGCCCAGCATTTCAAAGAAGGTGCAGTGCGAGGTGTCTCCCACCTCGTCGATGTCGCCGGTGCGCACGCATTTCTGCACGTCCACCAGGCGCTTGCCGGCAGGGTGCTTTTCGCCCATTAAATAAGGAACGAGCGGGTGCATTCCCGCCGTCGTGAACAGCACGGTCGGATCGTTTTCGGGGATCAGCGAGGCGCTGGGGATCACCGTGTGCCCCTTGCCCCGAAAAAAGTCCAGATATAATTCTCTCAGCTCGCCGCTGGTTAATGAACGCATAACTGTTTCCTCCTATCGTCATTGCGGGCTTGGCCCGCACACTTTGCGTCATTGCGGGCCTGACCCGCAATCTCCGTAAAAACTCAGTTTATATGATAGCGAAGTCGGGGGGGATTGTCAATGTGAACCGCTCACGCGGGAGTTTTATTTTCGCCACAAAACACACGAAACAAAGTGTGTTATTCGGCAATTTGATTGTTTACCAATATAAAGAGTTCTTCCAGTTCCAAACTTTTGTTCCATAAAAGGCCCTTGTCTCTCCCTCAAATTTATCTTGCCACAATATTGTAGCATATTGAGTGTTTAATTGCTACAGATTAGTAGCATATAAATAAAGGCGAGAAAGATGTATTTTCAAAGATTAGAACATTTAAGAATTGATTCGGATAAAACGCAGGAAGAAATTGCTGCGGTATTAAGCTGCAAAAGGGAAGTATATAGAAGATATGAAAAGGGAATTCATGAGATTCCCGCTTGGGCGCTTATTAAGTTGTCACACTATTATGGAAAAAGCATAGATTATATCTTGGGCTTGGCCGATAATCCCTCCCCCAAATAACTACAAAATCATTTTACTGTAAAAAAAGCAAAAGCGGGATATCATTCCCCCGACCCGCCACCCTTCAAAAGGAGGTTTTCGCTCACGCGGTTGCGGATCAAGTCCGCAATGGGGCCCACTGATTAAATCGTGAGGGGGAATAGTCGGCCTGCCAAAAGCTCCTATGTTGGGACCATTCTGAT
>Ga0123353_10012410_pt1 | contig 12109 bp, 5 predicted proteins | sample TergutLab28metaG_3_FD_92763 | JGI IMG/M metagenome (GOLD analysis project Ga0123353, IMG submission 92763) | Labiotermes labralis P3 segment gut microbial communities from Petit-Saut dam, French Guiana - Lab288 P3 | ecosystem: Host-associated > Arthropoda: Insects > Digestive system > Gut ... | reverse complement strand
GGGGACTCGTTGCGCTGACCACGTAACACCCCTCTATCCGCAAAAGTTGGCACTAACTTCGCCGACAGGCGGCGGCCGCTCTGTCGGTATAGTTCGCGTGCGGACTAAGGCCACGGAGTTTTTTTAGGTTTTGAATAACCGATTTGATAATTTGCATTTTTATTGTGTTTTCAATAATATGACCAGTATTCCTGAAGTTGACATAACAGCGCCGAAGCGTGAAGTAGGCATGCTATCCAACTGTGGTATTTATCATTTACACTTTCGACTGAGACATATCGTCTTAATCTTTCTTGTTCCATCTTTTTTACCTAAAATCTAATGTAACTGCAGACCGGTAGGTCTGTTCTCTGTAATACACATTCCCTGCAAGTCTGTATGAATTCAGCTGCTGTAGCCTTCTTATTAGCACATGGACAATTCGAAAGGGTGCCATAACTTCGAATATGATGCCGACCTTTTCAGTTTTAAAAAATTCAGAAGTCCTCTTCAATGGATAACGAGGATCGTCCAGCGGGATTGCCCGGAGAGTGGAACTGCCCACTCGCCCCACGTCTAGGGCCGAGGCTACGAGTGAGTGGACGTATGGGACCTATATCAATCGTTTTCCCCATATGCGTTAATGGCGTTCGCAGGTACAGTTGTACTCTTGAAATTACGAAACCCTAGTTCTATGTGTTCCTGAAATGTGGTCTGTCACACAGAGTCTTTGAAAACAAGTTGCCAAAGAGATTATTTGTGCCTTGGTGACAGGAAGTGACATGAGATAAACAGCAGCCTCATTATTAAAAATCTCTGTAGTGTTTCTCTCCGTAATTATTATTTCCATGTCGTCTTCTTTCTACCACCCAAATAAGCTGTGTAGTGCTTTGTTATCCAACATCAGCATTCTCACAGAATGAGACCAAATTTCGCATAATGATTAATAGTGCTGTAACGCACAAAGTCTCCTGCTGGTATTAATTCCAGTTTGTGCAGTGGTACCGCCTGTATTGCCTCGTTTTATGTGCTCCCTTTCGTTTTATGAGCTCGGCTATACTGCTTCAAAATCCATATTCTGTGCCGTATGAGACGATAATTAAAGAGTAAAGCTTCTTTCACCCGTTTATAATATTTTACTTTCATTCTACTGGTTAAAGTTTATATCCCGTTTTACTCGGATATTACTGAACAAAAATTTAACTTTTTTTTTTTCAACATCTACTTGTCAGACGATTGAAATAATGGAGACAAGTAAACTGTACATCTCAGCTGTCAGCGGAGGTTCCCTTCCACTCCGGATAAAATTACTGTTGACCAAATAAGTAATCTATTTCTTGTCGTAACTCTCTCCGCAGCTTTATTTGTGTTTCGCTGTGCAGGAACTTTGTACTTGGACGTCATTTTCCGCTCCAGCTCATCCAGTTCCTTTTAGTGATTTTTAATCTTTGGTCTCTACACTACAGCATTCTTTAACTTCGAGCTTTGAGAATAAGTTCAGGAAGTGTGATAGTGACATTGTGCTTGAGGTAGCGGCGTGTCTTCCTGTGATAGCACAACGGTGAAATGGCGGTCTGTGTGTAGCTCCGGCGATGAAGAAATTAACAAATACATTATTCTACATGTTAAAATGATATAATTCATACAGCTTCTCCTTTCGGGTTTATATTTTCTCATTTATATGACATTTATTTACTTCCTTCCTTATTTTTTAATGCATCTTAAAAGTGTGTAGGATGAAATTTAGCAACTTATCTTCAGATGTTATTCTTCGCTAGCTTGCTCTTCATTGTATCCACTAGACCTTTCCTCCAATGTGTATATCTGCAATTTAACGCTTGCCCTAGGCCATCACTTTATGTAACTATGACTGCGCGCCTTTCTGTGTTTTATCTTAGGCCTGTTTTTATTTTTGCGAATATATCCTATTGATTTGCTGTTTTCAAATAAGTTTCCTTCATACCAGAAATCTCAGCACATTCGCCGGATATTAAAGTTTGTCGATTCGTGTAGGTTCGAGACTGCTTTCAAGCTAAACCCAAACTGCAAGTTTCATGTTGTAACGTGCAGATCTCCCGTTTTGTTCCTATCGACCAAACAAAGGGTCATGCGAGAGCTCTTCCGGGGCGTAAGCGTTCTGTGATGGCCGTGTAACAGGGTTGACCACAGTTTAAGTTTGCAGCCACAGAGGAACACTGAATTATGTTGAATGGGACGTGCTCGTTGCAGCTCGTAATTCTGGGGGTCTGGTTAAGCAGGTGTGTTTATTACCATTTAACGGTTACTTCATGGAAGACTCCAAGAACCATAAGTTCTAAGACACAACGTGGATATCTCCGCACTGTGCTACTGGCACACCTGTTTTCGGTCACAGTGTGACTGAGCTAAATGTGCAGTACGATACAGCACGACCTTGTTTTGTGAACTGGTACAGGCAGCTTCAGCACCAATATCTTAACCGTTAGTGACTCTGAGATGTGTTAACAGAGGAGCTATCAAGAGTCGCAGCTAAACCACTCCTCGAAGCCTGTTATTTGGAGGAAACAGCAAGGAAATGCCTTATATGTAGGAAGGAAATCTGACGCAGCCGATATGTGTAATTTGCGTCAGTTCAGATGTTGTCTTCTTGAAGGATATTGTCATTAAATGCTTATATCTTTGTGATTATACTATGTGTAACACCCGCTGCAATACCAAAGGACTGTGCCTTTTTCCCACGCAATTTAATGATGTTTTAATGATCTTGAGAATCAACAGCCACAGTTCCTATAATCATAATTTCCCGGTCGGTTTTTGTAATGGACACGGACCTTGTTCTCTGTTAGGCATGAACTGAGTCTTTATATAGAATTCAGAAGAATTTTAGTCTGTAATGTGTGAGATTTTCTTTATGTAATTTTGAACTTTGCAAAACTTATTATAGGGATTTTACTCTGCATGTTCTAAAGCCATTGGATATTCTAATTCTCACTTAAATATGGATAAAATTGCATTGTGTTAAATTCAGCAAAATTCAAAGTATGAATTTTGCGTTATTGGAGATAGTTGTAGGCTGTCATTCTCTCCTAAACGTGGGCTCTTAGTGGGGGCTCTGTTGACCTGTGGGTGCCGACCACTTTGCCCCGTGAGACAGATTCGTCAGTACCCTTTGAACAGGAGGCTGGGTAAACTACACAGTCGGTCTGAACACACTGATGAAAGGGCTGTGACCCCGCCTGGAATGTAACCGCGACCTTCCCGTCGTCTAGTCCGTATCCTCTTAATTGTGCGGAATAAAATAACTGGTTACTAATGCTAAGTAACTTTAACGATTAATATTGAAATTAAGTGGTCTGAAGTCGGTCCGAGTGAAACCAGCACAAATGGGGTAAAGTGCCTGGGGAAGCCAACAACTGCATGCGGTCGATTATAACTTTGGGAAATTATTAAAGGGCTCTCGACTGGTAACATTGGATCAGTTCCTGTTGCCGAATGGCGAACACGCAAATGTTTCTTTGTAAAACCTATAGACTGAAAGTTTGTTCATCCCTATATCTTTGTTCTTTCTTTCGTTTATTTTTCAGCCTATTTGAGCCCAAATCCTAGCGGATTGTGAAGTATTGTAAGCAGGTTGATACTGATAGAATTCGTCGAATGTGTTGCTGACTTGTGTCAATTTTCTGAACATGTTCTTAATCAATGAATGATTGAATGAATGGTGAAGAATGGGATAGTCGGAGACTGGCTGGGATTTAGAAATGCATTCCTTTCGAAGCCGGAATTAGACTAATGACTGTAAGAGGATATAGCCCACTCGCATAAGCGACCTTCACCTCTAGAGAACCTTTGGGAAGGATATTAATTTCTGAGGGGCAGGAGTGTACGTTATAAATCGTCATATACGTTCACCACTTTTTACACTTAAGTTGAACAATTAATATCACAGATGGAAGTGACCAACTCTGGCAGATTTATCGAGTGTCCCAGTCATCGCATAAAAAAGTAAAGCATAAATGACTGTCTACCTACGTACCTTACTGACTGATTGACTAACTGAATAACCAGCTAATTAAACTAAACTAACTGCATGGGGCAGAGGCCTTCTAGACCAGGTAATAACTCCACGGTCAGTCAGGAATTTACCCTCATTTCTATGGAATCCGAAGCTTCTTGACGGCGTTTGCAAAGCCTGCCGTCTGTCCCTGTCCTGAACCAGATCAATTCAGTCGAAAACCCCAACCGAATTTCTGAAGGTCCTTTCCAATGCTGTCCACCCATCTACGCCTAGGCCTTCCAAGTGGTCTCTTTCCCGCAGATTGCCCTACCAAAACACCATATACACCTCTTCTCTGCACCAAAATTACTACATAACCATCCCAACTCATTTTTTGACTAAATATCTCCAATAATATTTGATGACTATTGCAGATCATGAAGTTCCTCATTATACAGTCTCCTCGATTATTGTGTCATCTTGTTCCTCTTAGGGTCAAATATCTCTCTGTGCACTCTTTTATTAAAGGCTCTTAGCTTATTTTCCTCCTAAGTGTGAGAAGAATACAGCAGAACGGAGGGCAATATCCCTTCACTTGCCGGTGTAAGCTAGTAGCTCCCTGCGTGAACCTGGAACAGTAAAAGTCAAACTTGTAGTCGAGACGTGAAACCCGTCGATAAGTATCTTTTGCGTGCCGTATTCTGAACACGTGTATACGCGTTTTCCCCTATTGGAAATGCAAGCTAAGAAGCTCAAATACCTGTCAGTGAAATTTTATGATATTTCTTCTAGCCTAAAGGAAGAGTGTTGTGTTAAAGGAAGCGGTAGGAGTCACACTAAAAATTTGAGGAGTCGCTTCTGTCTTTTCTACAGTGTACGTGAGTCCTTACGAAGCGATGCACGTCTTAAAGGCGTATCTAAGGGGCTTCGAGTGTTTGCAGGTGAAGGAAGGTGCTTTCAAATGTGGGCTGTGACTGCCAGTAAATTGCCTCAGTTTCTGTTGGAACACACTCGTCCTAGAGAACGCTTAACATAGCCCGATGTCAGGCGTTCGTCTTTTAAAGTGATGTGCGTCCCTGATAATGGTCCCGACTGCCGAGGACACGGCTGTTCCGCCACGTGACGCTAATAGTCTCATTTTTTAGGTCGGGTGAGAGAGACGCAGCTCTGAACCTGCGACTCTCACCGACGGTAGCGCTTCCTGCTGAAGTCTTAGGAAAATAAACATAACTATATGAACACTAGCTCAGATATCGCACGTCTTGTGAGAATCAAACAGCCGTTTACTGAAGTAGTGCAACTTATACCTAGGATTATGGGCCTGCTTGTACCTTATTATAAATTACGCATTTCAGATAAACAGATTCAGGTAAAATAAAAAATATTAATAAATTCAAAAGTCATTCGAAAATTCGTCGAATTACAAATATGTTCAAAGACGCTGTGAAATGGAGATAAACAGAGAAAGTGTTTAATTTAGGCGAATGCGTGATACGGGTCAGTTAAAAAAATTTTGTGTTCCGGCATCCCTTTAAAATGACCTCAGTATTTATTTACGCCAAATTTTTACCTATTGTTTCACTTGGACTCCGAGATTTTGTATTGTCCCAAAGCGAAGAACATCGGACTTGAATATTCCAGTTTTATGGGATATGACGCCATATAGGTCGGTGTATAGATACTAATGCCGTAAACGTTTTGCTGCTTCCATCTTCTGGTTACTCCAAGTAGCCTGTTCTTTGACTTCCCTGGAGATGGAGGCCACGTGCTCCTTCGAAAAAAATACACACACACACACATGTACCAGTGTACACTGCATCCTATTCCAGATACCGCGAGTATTTTTTACCACCACAACAAATACCTCAAAAGCAACCTTAGTAATTAACCAACTGAATGCACAAATTCTTGTTTTATAATAAGTTTATTATATTCCTCTACATGTTTCGAGCACTATATGATCATTATCAGGAGGTCAAAATTGTATTATACAGCATCTGGTATCATCAAACACTGTAGGTGGCCGTCCGGTGTGCAGGTGCGCACTGATAATGAGCACAATAGCACTCTAAACAAGTAGAAGAATATAATAAATTTATTATAAAACAAGAATTTATGCATTAAGTTGGTTAATTATTATGATAATACTGAGATAAACGGTCATAAAACATCAAAACTCAAAAACAATATCGCGTCAGTATTTTTGATAATACGCGTTACTAAGAAAATTACTGGGAACTATAACGGAGCCTGTAATGGAAATGCCTGACAGTTGAATCTTGAGAATTATCATAATTTTACTCTTCCAGGATTATTATTATTATTATTATTATTATTATTATGTTGAACAAATCAAGAATAAAATATGGGCAGAACACGTGGCACGCCTGGATGGTATGGCGGCGGATACAAACTTGTATCTGGAAGGGCTGAGACACATTTCCACTTGATTGAGGTAGGTGTGCGTGGAAAGATAATATTAAAGTGGATCTTAAGGAAGAAGTTAATGAATATGCAAATTGGGTTCATCTGCTTCGGTGTGTTGATCAGTGGCGGGATCTCGTAACACAGTGATGGTTCTTCGTGATGAACAAAGACAGAAAATTTTGTGATAAGCTGAGCGACTCTTAGCTTCTGATGAACGATTGTGCATGTTTCAATTGGAAAGTGTACTAATGTTCATGCACATGTGTAGTATATTTCGTATTCGGTAACATAATTTCAATGCAATCTTACCATAAATTACATTTTATGCAGTATAGCTTTGAGTCTACGCTCGGAGACAGAGATCAAACGTTTTCCGCAATATTCTCCCACTTTCCGACGACTCTCCATCCCACTTGTTGTAGCACAGCAAACAGTTTTCTTGAGGAACTGTTATGAATTACTCTATGATTACATATGTTTTAAGTTAAGGAAGTTAATTTACATGAACTCTTGACGTCAGTGAGTAAGAAAATATCAGATTGGTTCCTTATCTGTCTTGAGGCCTATAAACACGTAAGCAATTCTCTTTCCTTCATCCTACTTCTCTCGCCTTACAAGAACCTTTAGTGACTTTTTGAGGTCCGTTGTGTATTTGGAGTCTGTTAGGTTCGTGGAATTATTTTTTTTATCCAAGTTCCTTTGGCATTGTGAAGTAAGATGGTTCCCAGTGAACAATTGCTTATATGGTACTGCTTGTAATTTGGTTCTTATCTATGATTTATTTTCATGATTTAATCCTACATTTTGTTTTTTTTCCCCCTTTTCGCTTAACCGTTTTCTTTCCATAGTTCGTCGCCAAGTTTCCTGTCCAATTGTCTTTACATTAAAGCTTGAAAGTAATACTTAGTTCCCCAGGACAGGTTACTTGCCTACCACTAGTTAGTCCGTTGGTGGGTTTGCCACCTTTCAACCTCTGTACAAGCATATTCTGCAGCATTTTCTGTGCGGAAGATGGAACACTTACACAACTGTGACTCGGTCCCCAGCGTCTCGTTATATAGGGCAGGTGACACCACGCGCAGGTGAGGATGGGTTTTGTGTAGCAGAGCACACTGTAAAAAATAATGCTGTATTACAAACCAAATGGACGAAGACTTGGAAAAAAAACCTCTGATGAGGCTATTAGACGAGGCCCAAACAAGACTACAAGGCCTAACTCGTGACCGATGATGATGATGATGATGATGATGATGATGATTTAATCCTGTGTCTACAGTTGACAGCATCGTAAAAGGACAAATTTTATGTTATAAATAATTATTAACTATTTTCTTATTTAAATTTGTTTTCAAGGGTTGCACAATATAGCGCTGTGCTCGAGATTAAGGCGGGATTCTGACGTCATAGCGTCCCTCTTTGTGTTAAGCGTAGCTTTTTTCCTTAGTGCGCGTCCGAACGAGTCGGTGCGAAGTTATCCATGGGGGATCAAGCAGACAGCACGTTTTATTACACTGGTGATACTTACGTCAAATGGTGATAATTCTTGGCTGCATAGGGCAGTAATTACATTTCAATACTCATATGAAGTGTTTGTTTGAGTACCTTTATCAACAATAACAAGGTGTTACTAATATTAGTTCAACAAACATTGTCAAATGAACTTGCGTGTGCAAGTGTTGTGCAACATAATGCTACATTATGTGAATAATTTGGTACTATATGATAACTAATTATTGCACAGGGCAATCCAACAAGTTTTAAGAGTTAATACAATTGAACAAAACAGTATTGTTACATTTTACGTAATTCTTGTGTGTGGTAAACAATGCACGCTTAACTTGAACGACAAGAAGTAAGCTTACTATATAAGCAATTCATTGACATTAAGAGTGCTATAGTGAGTATGCAGCATTTATTACTGTAATTTGTGGCGTTTTGAATAATAATTCATATTTTAATGAACCAGCAATTACTGACAAACTAAACCCCAGTTTGTAGCTGTATGTTCCTCGAGCCAGACGAGGCGACAGTGACATTTCTTATGCAAAGTACTGTACGAGATGTGACAATTCCCGCCATGCCAGCATATTTGTCGATTCGAGCATTGTCTAAACAGACATATTTGATGACGTGTCTGTGGCTGCGTTGTGTATGTTGCTGAAGCTAATGAAGGAGCAGCAGCAGCAAAGGAATAGTGTGTTGTTTATTGACGTGCGTTTCATTTCCGTTGCAAAACTTCGTGACATGTTGTTTGAGCAATTCCTTTGAATTTGGGGGTTTGCCGATGTTTGCGGTAGGTTATGGCGCTGATGCTACGAGAAAGTCGAATCTTCAATGCCATGATTCCCTTCTCACGAGCTCGGATCAGTGTGATGCTGACTTTGTCGCAGGTACTCTTCCTTTTGAGTTTATTGAACGATTTAGAATACTGAACCACTATTACTCTTTAAAAATATCGACAACATTACGTGACGTTGATTTTGAGAAGACCGGATGTATGACGTAATGTATGAATATTACCTCATGCCAATTACCCTTCACGTGACATGCTCGCTGTCTGGGAATTCTTGACCAGAAAGGGCTTAACAAAGTTACTCGATCCGCCATAATTTCCAGATTTAGTCCCGTGCGACGTTTGGCTGTTATCAGAACTGAAGGGTCGCAGATTTCTAGACAGTTCTGACTTTCAGTGACTTACGACGACCTTTCAGAAGGGCGTGAGCCCTGATTCACGAAGTGTGCTGCTGCCCAAGAAGACTGCTTCGAATGTGGCAGGAACAGTAATTAAACGCATATACACACCAGTGCTTTTGAGAAACCAACTTCCAAAATTTTGAGGCCAGAGTAATGCTTAATTAAACACACTGAATAAAATGGGAGCCCTTATTTTTAAGGAGTTGATATATGTACGATGAACGTCAGAAGTCTCCTCTCAGACGATGGCGATCTTCATATGACTTGTCATTAGCTTTGCAAAGAATGCTCCACAGTATAAGTTGTAATCATTACAATTGATAACCAACAAGATACAACTATTTTGATTTATTTACTTCTAGTCAGCTCTACATGTTTCGGGCGATGTTTTCGCCCATCATCAGGAGCATATCACTGTAACTTCAGCTTCTGGTATTGTCCACCGATGTTGCTGCTGGCTGGTGTTGCGTAACTTTTGAGTTCCACTCAATACGCAACACCAGCCAGCAGCAACATCGGTGAACAATACCAGAAGCTTTAGTTACAGTGATACGCTCCTGATGATGGGCGAAAACATCGCTCGAAACATGTAGAGCTGATTAGAAGTAAATAAATTAAAATAGTTGTTGGTTATCGATTGTAATTACACTAACGATGCACGGATACACGTATGTTAAAGTTGTAATCCGTTCGCCTCTTTGAGCAGCGAGGATAAACATACTCAAAATTTTAGATTTCCCAGTTGAATTCAATAAACATTCAACATACACCATTACAATTTACTTAGGTAAATATTTATCAGTATTCAATGACTAGTTCCTCAAGTAATCAAAAGAAAGCTGATATTTTCGACACTGGTCCAAATACAAGCACAGCATTTATATGAAGAGGTAAACTCTTTTTTTACGGTAAGAATTAATAAGCCATATAATCTATTATTGATGAAATGAAACACGTTGATAACGATTTATTTTAACAAGCGTTGATGAATTATGAATCTCTTAAAAGATGTACGTTAATAAGCAAGTTCCTGTAGAGCAGTGCTTCTCAAACTCAGGTCGCGACCCACATCAGGGACCCGGGGGGTCTGAAGTAGGGTCGCGAGAGAGTTTTATGGTGAATTCCATAATTTAAAAAAATCACAATTTGTACCTAATTCATAAAAAATGATTGACATTTGTTTCTCTCATATTTTGTATATTTAATATTGTCTCCAAAAATATTGAATTTGACAAATAACACTAAAAATTTAATATTTGTTTAACAAGTGGTAATTTTCAATAGTATTCAAGAAAAAGCATCAGTATGAATTCATTTACAGTAAATGTCACCGGCTACTGCCTTTTCCAGTGTACGGTCGCAGGTCACATGCCATTTGCTACTTTGTTGTCACGCACATAACATATTGGAAACCGCTGCTATAGAGCAGCAAAGAGAAACTCGGGTCTGTCATTGTTAACATTGCTCTGCGTTTTCGAAACATTGTAATGAATTCTCCGGTTTGTTCGGTATAGCGTTTATAAACGAACAGTTATTAGGACATAAGTTTAGAGGTCTGTGACCTTAGTCTACATGTGAAATCCAAATAAAATTTGATTCTCAAAATGTTTTAATGAAACCTGAGACAAATTTCATCCTGTAAATCATGCATTTTGAAGCACTCTTCTCGATAATCTTAGTCCTTGTATTACTCTTGTATTGCAATAAAAATTTGTATGGAAAACGAAACAGCCCTTGAGTACAGGAAGTTTAATATAAGCTTCGTTTTATAGGAATTTTAGAGAGTACCTTTACAGTAAATCCAAAATATGAAGTTTTTTTGTATGTTGTTACTCGAGGAAAAACGCGTTTGCCCCAGAGTAGCATTTCAAGTACCTTCTTTCACAACAACAAAACTTCAAACGCTTGCAATATATACAGGAAGTGAATTTTTTAGCACGTATTCAGTATTCTGCTAAACGTCACAGAATAAAATATCAAAATATTTCAGGAGTAAAGTGTTTAATTCAAGTTTAAAAGTTAGGCTTTTATATTGTGTTTTTTAAGAACATAATCCATTTTTTTGAGGTGCGTCATCTCCGTTGTGTTGGTTCAATAACAATTTTTTGTGTATTACACATATGGTCGAACACAACTATACTCGTACATTTGTGTTCGACTGTATGTGTAATACACAAAAATTCTTTGTTATAATTAATCCACAACCATACAGAAGAACATAGTTTATATGGAATTCACAGAGTAGAAGAACAATAACTAAGAATGACTGCTCCAGGCAATTAGTCAATTTAACTTACTTGATTAATAAATAAGAATTCCTCTCAAGTATATTTGTACGTCAAAAATTCAAATGAAGTATTCATAAGACAAGACCGTCTTCAGTGCTTTTGTCTAGTTTTGGGGTGTAGCAATTTACTGCAACAGAAATTATTCATCAAGATATAAAACCAACTTTTATAATTATTCTGTAATAACTTCGCTTGGCGCTGTTGAAGAGTTTTAAACAATGCAGACGTCGTAAAATCTGGACATTTAAGTACGAAATAGTCGCCTTTCTAGGCGACAGCTTCACTAGCGGTTGAGGGGGGGGGTACGTCAAAACATAATTTTCTTGTATCCTACTTTATTATGCTGACGACGACGTGTTTCGGCCACTGTGGGCCATCTTCAGGTCACAAAAATATATATAGAGGAAAACTATACAGAGTATGATCACAGTATAGGTGCATATTCTGAACTTTCAACGAGATCTCGTTGTCGGTTGGATTATACATATTGAGCTAAAAGTACCTCTTCTAAATAGACTATAAGAATTTTATCATCATCATCATCCTCCATGGAGTAAGTCGTTTGACCTGTTCCGGCATCGACGCAATGCCATCGTTTTCTGGGTCGTCCACGAACTCTTCATTTAATCCGCCGATATCCAAGGCTGTGCGTCTTTGCTTACGAGTACTTTGTTTTCCTTGGGAGGGTTACCAACCCATCCGCAAAACCCCCATTCTTGGAGGATCAGTTTGTCTCTCTTAGTCTGGC
>Ga0123353_10012409_pt1 | contig 12109 bp, 10 predicted proteins | sample TergutLab28metaG_3_FD_92763 | JGI IMG/M metagenome (GOLD analysis project Ga0123353, IMG submission 92763) | Labiotermes labralis P3 segment gut microbial communities from Petit-Saut dam, French Guiana - Lab288 P3 | ecosystem: Host-associated > Arthropoda: Insects > Digestive system > Gut ... | reverse complement strand
CACAGTGATGGGTGTATTGTGTTTTGCTTGATACATTACGTATGAAACGGTATGGAGGCATTTCCCACTGATCCTGTTACCGTTAGAGAGGGTTGCGTACGTCTAGGAAAAACCGTGCTTCTGAAATAAAAAAAACCCCCCATACCCTAGAGATAGAATATTAACATAAGCTTCACAAAAAGTGGTTGAAGAGTAGCAAAGATAGGTTGGCACGAAAGGGTAGCAAATGTTTTCCATACAAAATTTTGCAGTTCATTGTTTGGTGAAAGTAACCGTTTGCTGTAGCCATGAGTAAAATACGGCTTGCCATCTAATTTCAGAAACACGGAAGAAAATTGAATGGAATTGGAGGAACAGGTACGTTGTGCGAATTCGCAACAAAAATTTCAGTTAAACATCATATTACGGATAATACAACCTACTTTTTTTTTATGAAAAAAACTATAAGCAGAAATTCATCTCACATATAAAGTAACGTTCGTGGTACATGGCTTAGTTGCTTATAGGTTTAAGAACTAGAGAGTAAAGTTGTGGCTAATCGTAGGACTGGACGACGCAGCTTGTCTCGAAGTGCCCGTTTCTGGAAGTTGTTATTGTTAATGATATATAGCTAAACATTTTACATGTTACTTATAACGTGGACTATAAAAACTCCTTTTTTTTTTTTGCGCGCCTGCAAAAGTGTGAAAATTTTGTTGTCATGTCTGTCCGTCCGTCTGACTGTACGCATGGAACAACCGGTTCCCACTTGACGGATTGTCATGAAATTCGTTATTTGAGGATTTTTCGAAAATCTGCCGAGAAACGTCATGTTTCATTGAAATCTGAGCGGAATAACGGTACTTTACATCAACACCTATGTACATATACGATATCTCGCTAAATTCTTCTTAGAGTGGGAAATGTTTCACATGAAAGTTGTAGAAACAATCACAATACACATTTTATGTGCAAAACCTTTTTTCTTTTAAATCGTGCCGTTTCTGAAATAATGTGGAAAAATATTACAGCCAGAAACGTCACAGATGACAATAATAATACGGATCATGCGCTTTGCATGCCGGATAACGAAGGCAATAATACAGACACAAACTCAGAACACTTAATATTGCTTGCTTTTCCACGGCAAAATTGGTTACGCGAACGCGCCTCTGTTGTGTTATACGTATATTGCCTGTCTTGTTGCTCTTCATTTCGCCCTCGGACCCACAAGGCTGCTCACTACAGGTCTACTGATGCAATGTAGTCCGGTATGTATGAACCGATGTTACAAAGAAACTGCTGCCTGTGTCATGAAGGTATATGAACGCAGTTAGAGTAATTTCATTTGTCCTGATGACGGAGGCTGTAGGTTCTTCTGAAACATCAGTAAGCCATGAAAACCGCACCCTTAAGAATGCTAAACTAGCCGTTATGTATGTTCATAAATCAGTATCATGACGAATGGAGAATGTTATAAAGTACAAGCTGCATCATACTTCTTCCAGTTTAAAACCTGTAAGATTTCTGTAGGAATAACTTTCTGTGTAATTCGAACCATACATTTGAAGAATATCAAATGAAATATTAAATATAGCACGTTATGTAGCTAAATTGAAATGTGCAAGGAGGTTAATTAATTTATACACGGAGGGAATTTGTTTTCAAGGTGGAAGAATCACAGTTGCAAAATAAAAGCATTACAAACACAAACACGTGCGCCTGTTTGATGTGTTATATATATATATATATATATATGTGTGTGTGTGTGTGTGTGTGTATATACATAAATATATAAAGTGAACCCTTGTACAGACACTAAGACTCTGTACAGGCCGTACGGCCCATAGGGGGAGTAGAGGTATAGCTCTACTCTTTCTTGATCACTGCATTAGAAGGGGGTGAAGGGTCAGCTTCACGCCCCGGCCGCTCTTTACCCCCCCGGGAAAGACCCGGTATCCCTTGTACAGGAAGCTGGGTGGGTCCCAAGTGCAGTCTGGACAACTGCGGAAAATCTCACCCCCACCATGATTCGATCTCCGGACCGTTCAGCTATACCGACTACCCTACCCGGCTCACATACATATCTATAATATCTCTGTCTTCCCTGACGCACCAGATTCCACCAGCAAATATTTGTTCCACCGTTCCAGACATGCAATGTGAGAAAGTCGAGTGACCTCTGTCTCTTTTCAACTAAAATCGTAAAATGTCAGTGTGATTATAAGTGTGATTATAATTTACACGCGAGTTGTAATGCATAAATTCTTACTCTACCTTACAGGTAAGACTGTGATGGGAGAGTTCCGACGCACTCAGAGCAAGGTGTGGTGGTCCAACTACGCAGAGGAAGATACTGAAGAAGACCGAATCGTGAGTTGGGAAGGAGCAGGCCACGTTCTGAGCCCCCGCGGTTCGTCCAGCAGTCCCAGTAGCAGTCATAAAAGTCAGGATTCCGGCTTCTCCGACTCTGAGGCTTCTTCCACCCCAGCAAGTACTGGAGAGCCTTTCAAGCCTTCGCCAATTCCCAGTCAAGAAAGGGACCACAATGTGTCCCCCGCTCAGGACCCGCAGGAAGTGACCGAACTTCATCAGAACTCTCCGTGTCCTAAAGCAGGAAATACAGTTACCGAGGGACCAAGTCACGCAAGACCAAAGTCTCCAGCTAGTAAACTGACAGGACAGTTATTTTCACAGTGCGTCTGCCTTCGTCGAATATCAAGTGCAACAGTCAAAGCCGATGAACAAGTGAAAGATGCATCAGAATCGCCGCATAGGAACGCAGACTGCACTACACAGTTACCAGTGCGCAAACTCAGAGAAAAATTTCTTCACGATTGCATAAACTTAAACCAGGCTGACTGTCAAAACAAATCACCTACTGACAAACCATCACCACCACTGCGAATAGAGAAACCGACACGGCTGAAACTCCATCAGCCACCAAGCGAAGACTGTGCAGTAGTAGAAACTGACGATGTAAATGAAAAACATTTACGACAGCGACAAGACCGTACGGAAGTACCGATCAAGGAGACGTCGAGCACCGTAGATGAGTGTGTAAATTCTACGTTAAGTCCCGGCGAAAAGAAATTACAAAATCGACTGCCTTGCCCTCTAAACCGCTCCGTTCCAGTACCAACTCTAAGAACACCACAACGAAACCAAAAAGAATCTCCAAGTAAGTCTGATCGGGAAACTCCCATCGCTTCACCGAGGAATCTGAAAAACGAGTGTCTGAGTCATACTCAGTGTAACGCAAGCAAACTAACACAAAGTCAGTCATTAGAAGGGAGGTTAAACGATCTTCACTCACCACCAAAACAAACTAACGAAAACCAAAATTTGTCAGTACAAACTGTAACTAGTCACGGTCGTTCCAGTAGTCAGAAATCGCCATCTGTAAATCCACGGAGTCCGTCGGGGGGCGAACAGACAACAGTTTCTCCGAAAGCTAACGCTTGTCACGGAGAAGTTCAATCAGTGAAACCTCTGAGTTCGGAATTACCAGAACATCTCGGTTCTCCGACTCACACATCGACCCCAAAAACAACATCTGTAGCAGCAACTCCAAGTAAACACCTGGTGACACCGAATCGACCTCTTCGTTCTTCGGGCTCAGTCAAGAAACAGGGTCGACCTGTAAATCTCCTGAACAATTTCAACAGGTAGGATGATACTGCTTTGTTCATAGGCATACTTGAAACTTTAAAGTCTGTAATAACATAATTTCCATTGTTGTTACTGTGGCGAAGGACGTAACAACGGTGAGCATCTACAGGATTCTGTCGGATGAATTTGGTTCGTCTTTATTTAATGTCAGAAAATTACACCATTGTGCATCGAATTTAAAGTGAGACTGATTTATTGCTTCATGTTTTATGTGAGCCCAACGTGTTCTTAAGTAACTTCAGTAGTAATCCGCAGCAAACTTTCGCAGCGCGTCAGAATCCAAAGCATCATGCCAAAATAATAAACAGTTTCATCGATTCCTGTAATTTATAACCTGCAGTTCCGATCAGAATTAATACGTCTGAATTCTTACTGCATAGATTTATATTTCTAAATATCTGTTGATATTACCGTCTTTCATTTTTTGAAGAACTTTGTCTTATACGTTAAAATGTCACACATAACCTCAAACGTTAAACGCCATTGCCATGTTTATAATTGTTATCTTACCTACAGTACTCTATAGACAATCTGTAGATGTAATTAGGGTCTATATTTGTCCAGAATTTTACAAACGTAGTAGCTTAGTTAACTAGTTATTACCATGGAACTGAAAGCTGGACACATTTTCACAGGGCATTACGTTATTATTTTATATTCTACAAAAATATTCGTAGGTAAGGGTCTTGTCTCCTGAGGTTTGGTGCCTCAAAGTTAACGTCGCATTCGTTTCTCTAATTCGCATGCCCGCCATATTTATAACTTGGATTAGTGATTTATAAAGTATGGGTTTGATATGCCTTCAATGCAGTGGCGTAATGTTTATACCAAATTTCGTAAAAATCGAGGAAAGTTCTAAACATTTTACAAGCGGAAAGGGGGGGGGGGGTGGCCTCAAGGCTCACATACCATATTCAAAGGCTTCCTTTTTTTCACCAAGGAGGAAAAGTAGGTAAATAATGAAGATAATTGATCATGCCCGAAAGTTAGTATGTTAGTACGTTAGGACATGTTTCTCTGTAGTAATTGTGGGCTCTATAGTCTGTGAATGATGGAGTAATATTTTATATACACTAGGAATATTTAATTTTTAAACTTAATATCAGATCTGCCGATACCCTTCATATGCATAGTGAATGCCAAGGAATGTGTAATAAGGTGCTAGAAACTGTACGTTGCAAAATTAAAGAAAACATTGTTTTATGCACTCATATATGTCACAAGTCATTACTGAATATAGCAGAATAGAAACAGCTGAATGGCCAAGTGACTTGTTTCAATTCATTGCCAGTTGGATGACCATGTCGTGTTCGAAATTCCATCGCGTTGCCAATGAGCTCTAAATCACTTTCAAAATACATTTGTTACAGAGGTAAAAACCGTGGCCCTAAAGTCAGTTAATCGCAAACATTATGGTAATCATTTTGATTCCAGTACGGAGATGTGCCGTCAATTTGTGAAACGTGATTAATGGCTGTGAGTTGATCATTGAAAATGCAGGATTTCATTTCGAACAATTTTTATACATTCAGTAAATTATAAAGAAATTTGCGGCGGATTTTAGTAGTATACACGTTCCTAACCTGCTAACTGACATCTGGTCCATCTGTATTTGTAACTGAAGGAAGCCACTACTTTAAAGGCTCACATTCGTAAAAACGCAAAAGCCGACAGCTGCTTCTCACAGTTCCTTGCGCAAATTTCAAATAATCACCGGATAAGATTTAAATACGGTTCTTCAGTAAAAGTTTTGCGTCTGACTCCCGAATATGGCGCAAAGAATGTTATGATCGAGATCTGCGCTCTTCCGGGATCTTACGCAGCGTAGATCGGTAATTCTGTGCCGATGTTTTGGGACAACCCACTAGTCCCATCGTAAAGGGTCAAGTAGTCCCAGGACCGATGGGTTGTCCCCAAACGTCGATACAGAATTACCAGTCTGCGCTGTGTAAGATCTCAGAAGAGCGCAGATCTCATTTGCTCCGTGGCGGAAGTCTGAAATCAAGCAATGTCATCATCGACTGCTTCTCACCAACACAAAACAAAACTGTTCTTCCTTTGTGCTTATCTAGAACCAGACAACATAGCAAACTGCAGACTTTTTTTTTTTGAGAGAGAGACCATCCCGTTGTGTATTATCAAATCTGTATAATATATTATGCACCGTCAATACACAACATACATCAAACAAGCTGCAATAATTACAATTAGGTGATATTTGGCTGTTTTGGCCGTGACCGGCAAAATATCACCTAATTGTAATTATTGCATTTTGTTTGATGTATGTTGTGTATTGACGGTGCATAATATATTATACAAACTGCAGACTGTCAGAATTTAATATTCCGCAGCGCGCTCTTTGAACCGCCACAGCCATTAGCTCCAATCGTCCCGCAAGGGGCAGATATTTTATTCTTCGCCACTATGTCCAGGCGCCCTCTGGGACCCACCCAGGCTTCCATCCACTGGGTATTGGTTTTTTTTTCAATCCACGAGTAATACAACTGGCGCGTGAGGTTACTCTCTCCCTTCTGGTGCTGAGGGTAAGAATTCGTGGATTTATTCCTCCATTTCCCCATTAGTCTCTTCGTTCATTTTCTTTTAGTTCACTACGTTGGTGAACGCTTCGTATGAGGATGTTCCATCTAAGATCAGTTAGACGAAGGTAAATTGAAGAAGAATGGCCACCCTGTCGCAAATGAAGTGCGGGGAAATAATACAATTGTCGTTCTTTTATGATGGCACTTCTGTTGGCCACAGCCTGGTTCTATAGGGAACACCATTAGGGCAGTGACTAAGCAAGACCCGCATCGAATTGTCTCTCCTCCCGCACTAAGCGATCGACACTTCACCATTGCTTCGTGAATTCTTTCTTGCGATGCGCTGTGAATAACGACTATTCCTATTCACCTCGTCGTCTGTTTAGTCTCTCCGGGCCTGAGAACCCGAGTTAACAACAGCGTGCCTGATGTTAAGTGGTTTGTGTCACTTCCAGAGGATTCCACACCTGTTACCCGTTTAAAGCCTAATGGTAACTGTATACACAACACCTGCTGTAACGTTAAGGACTTCAAGAAGTTTGATACACAGTCTGTTTAAGTGTTTTGTTGGCCTCTAACAATAAACAGATGTTATTACAGTGTACAAATTAACCGGCTGGTCCGTGTAATGGAGACGGGTTTCGATCCTCTTTGAAGCAGGAACTGAATTTTTAATCGCTTTTCGCAAAATTGCGAAAAGCATCTATTGGCTTCGTCATGTCTGTCTGTCCGCACGGAACAACTCGGCTCCCACTGGACGGATTTTCATTAAATTTGAAACTTGAGTATTTTTCGGAAACCTGTTGAGAAGATTCAAGTTTAATTAAAATCTGGCAAGAATAACTGGCACTGTACATGAAGACCAATGTACATTTTTTTATCACATCTGGCTCAGTTTTTCTTGGAATGAGAAATGTTTCACACAAAAGTTGTAGAGAAAATCAAAACCCACATTTTATATTCAGTAACGCGTTTTCGAAAATTGTGCCGTCTGTGAGATAATATGGAAAAGTATAGCAGAGCCGTACAAGCCACAGATGACAAATCTAGTGTGTGCGCATTGCATGCTGGATATCCAAGACTGCAAATACACACTCAAAATGTGTAATACTTCTTGATTTTCCACTACAACAGTGGTTGCACGAACGCGCCTCAATGTTATGTTAGACGTACATTGCCTGTATTGTCACAGCGTGCTCTTTGTAGTTTTTCATTCGTCAGTGTTCTTGTTGCAGATGCAAGCCTGTTGTTTTAAGTAATCCATAATGCACTAAGTTAAATTATCGTGTTTTCAAATTTACACCATTAATGGAAACACATATTGTGACCTTGTGATTTATGATACACAACGTTCATGACCTCTCAGGTTCACAACATGAATCTTCGCTTCTGTGCAAACCTCAAATCGTATGTGGTAACGTAATTTAGGTAAAAGCTACACATATTCATGGAGAATCTGGTGTCACACAAGTACGGAATCATGTAAAGAGTGAACGACCAGTTACTTAATGCTTTTCGTATTTAATATCTTCATTGACCATTTTCCAGCGTTTTGTGTTTGAAGTTACGTAAAAGGCGCATTTTTTGGCCAGCTGAGCGACTGTCATATTCTGACGCAGGGTTCTCTCCATGTCGGCAGTTATTTAATAATATTTTTGAGGATGAGCCTAACTGGGAATGACTGACTAAATAACTAACGAACTACATGGAGCAGAGTCCTTCTTGACAAGCTAACCGGTTTTCAGCTAGACAAGAAATGCCCCGCATTTTATGGAACCCGAAGGTTCATTACCGCAGTCACAAGTGCCTGCCACCAGTCCCTACCCTGAGCCAGATCAATCCAGTCCACGTCTCTCCATCCCACTTTTTGAAGCTTACATTCCAAGTCCATTTTTCACTGCTTGTTTTGTACCAAAGAATTATTCCAAGTCCCAAACTTTGTAAAATGATTCCTAACATTGTTAAGCTTTTGTGGTGAGGAGATGTTAGCATCTCGCCCAACCCCCAAGCTGGAGGAACACCCCTTATCGGCAGTCTGCGACTGCTTATTCAATATATTCGCAGCTACACTCCATATGTGGAGGCCGTTCCTCCATCCGCAACCTGAGGACGCGCCATGGTGTGGTGCCAGGGACCCACATATTGTGGTTTGTGGATGAGCCTTATTTATAAAACAGGTAAGTTCAATCTGAGTTCCGTGTAAAGCTGAGATTTCAGTCGATCGACATATACAACGCGATTCGAGTCATCTGTCTGTTATCCCGTGTCGATGGAGGTTTCGAAGAGATCGTAGTTCGTCTACTGAGTGAGGCAGTCGAAGAAGAGTAGTCGCAGGCGAAGATGCCCACTACAGATCAGCACCGATCAGACCTATCGTCCCTACCCATATAACATCCCACTACCGCACACGGACGATCGACACTAGTCCTTCACAAGACAGACAGTATACATATAACATAATACAGAGGCGCGGTTGTGTAACCATTTTTGCAGTGGAAAAGCAATTAGTATTACATATTCTGCGTGTGTCTGTAGCCGTAGTTGTCAAGCATTCCATGCGCATATGCTGTATTGTATTGACACCTGTGGCCTGTCTGGCTCTTATCATAGTCTTCCACATTATCTCATAAACGGTACGATATCAGAAAAGTTATTAAACATAAAATGTGTTTGAGTTTCTCCACAATTTTGTCTGAAACTTTTGTCATTCTAAAAAGAATTCAACGAGATATTATCATAAATGTATATTGGTCTTCATGTAAAAAGCAGTCCCGTTACAGGCCTGGAGTGGCCCAGAGGGTTTCAGGAAGTTAAGGTTCCCAGATTTCATGAGAACGGCACAGGATGGTGGTAAGGTCAGCCTTACGCACCGGCCGCCTTTACCCCCAAGAAATGCTCCTGGTACTCATTTATGTTAGAGACTGAGTCGACCCCAGGGCCATAGTGCGATCGGATTATGTCAATGAAAAATTCCAATGAAACCATCTGGAATCGAACCAGCGACCTTCCGAGTTGTAGCACAGCACCTTAATTACTGTGCCACCGCGGTCCTCCCGGTCTTCATGTAAAGTACCCGTTATTTTTCATCATCATCATCATCATCCGTCACCAGTTAGGCCTTGATATACCTGCTTCGGCCTAGTCTAGTAGTCTCTTCCAAGGTCTTCCGAGTCGTCTTCGTCCATTTGATCCATAATTCAGCAATATTTTTGATATCCTGTTGTTCATTCTTGTTACATGTCGTAACCGTCTTAGTAACTGACCAACTGAATGCATAAATTCTTGTTTTGTAATAAGTTTATTATATTCCTCTACATGTTAAGTTGGTCAGTTACTAAGTTTATACTGAGATGCACGGTCAACAAAACATAAAAAAATGTCGTAGCCAATTTGATTTGTATCTTCTTAGTTTCACGTCAGCTGGTACAACTTCCACCTCTTCCAAAATTTCGTCATTCCTTTTGTGGTCAAAAAGGGCGTACTCGGCTGTTCTGAAAAATTTCATGTCGATCCCGTTAACCATGTTAGATTTAAATGAAACTTGAATTTTCTCAATAGATTTTCGAGAAATACCCAAATTTCGTGCATATCCACCCATTGGGAGCCCAGTTGTCCCATTCGGACGGAGAGACAGATGACGAAGCGAATAGTCGCTTTTCGCAATTCTATGAACGCGCCTAAAAATGCCGATAAATGAACACGGCGTAACATTCCAGAAGACCGTTGTCAAAACAGCAAATTTCGCAAAATTAAGTTCAACCAACTTTGATCCCTTCCGTGTCGACTCATTTAATCTCTTCCGAATCATGCAAGTGAACAGACACACGCGACCTCATTGTGTGCAAACGACGAAATACAGGGCGGTTGATTAAAGATAACACAGACAATCGTTTATGGAGTAAAGAATGTTGTATTCTCCAGTACTTCCGAAACCGATGTATCTGCTCAGAACAAATGTCGAGATAAAATTACACTGAATTTAAAGAATTGTGTATGTGTAATTTGATACGAACGCCGCGTCGAAAGGTTCTGCTTTCGAATCTCGACAGGACACCCGCAGCTCTGATTTCTTAATGGTTTCCTTCCGTTCTGTTAGGTATACACGACCGTTCCTTAGGCATAAATAGGCCACGGCTGTTTTTTTCCGAGGTAATTTCCATCCCATCGTTTGTAATTACCTGCCATGTTTCAGGCGACGTCATGTTACTAAACAGGCTAACGGGGAAGGGTGCGGTCACCCAGGACGGCAGCACAATGGACGGAAAAATACTTTAAATTAAAAAAATATATATATATATTTTTAGCCTGCGGTGAGTTTTCAGTTATTAGCCGAATACAAGAAAATCCATGAATTATCGTGGATTTTTTAAAGTACATAACTTCTTGTAGGGGAAGTCACTGTGATTAATAGCTACGGGCGTAAAAAAGCTGGCTACGCCACTGTATACAGCAGCCGAAGAGGGAATGTAAATACATGCATTCTCGACACCGAATTCGTAAGAGTGGATTCCTTTATAAACACAACAAGCTGACGCAACATCATGTTAATACGTATACATGAATTTGGCCTCAATACGGCAGACTGGAGCTGTGTGATGTAAGATAAACTGATGGATTATAGAAGTTAATAGCTATCTCGCACGGACTATCCTTCACACGACAGTAACAATGGCACGGAGTCGGACTGTCCAATTGTTAATGACATTTGTAAATGCTTCTGTGACAGCATCTCGGAACTCAACGTGGAACACTTGCACAGAAGCAACTCCGTGTGATACAAGATAAGATGACTTATGGTGAAAATTCCCCTTCTCCAATGTCACAGTTACGCTCATGGTTCTTTATTTTATAGTACACAACCTGGTTTGTCCAGTGAGGAGTAAATAACTTAGTTAAAAAAAAGAAAAGATAACCAGCATTACGTATAGTGCCTGCAACAATGGCGAGCCTTTGTTAAAATTTCACTACAGGGCGTTGGCACTTTCTGCTATAAAACAGTAGCTAAATAAAACTATGTTGTATAACTACATTGTAGTCGGCTCATGGGATGAGGCTGTATAGAAAAAGCATATCATGAATCTCGCTGTATGTAAGTATGATATATCCTTGGCAATCAGTATAATCCGGCCCCGCTCGGTGATTAGTTATGGACACATAACTTCAGATGAAATGGTAGTGATGGTGGAAGAGAAGAAGTGGTGGGAAGAAGAAATAAGAGGAATCTTCTGTGATTTTAGCGTCAAATATTCATATATATTCACCAACACATGCACACTTTTTAAATGACACTATAAAACTTTAATTTATTCAAATAGTTAAAATCTCCGACATGTTTCGGTTTATATTTAAACCATTTTCAGGGAGCTATTAGTTCATGCTAAAGTTACATATATCACTTGTTGCTATGATGGCATTGTGGTAGCGTGTCTATAATAGAATATGATATAATCTATTAATTATAGATGGAGATGATAATTAATAGATTATATTCTATTACAGACACGCTACCACAATGCCATCATAGCAACAAGTGATATAAGTAACTTTGGCATGAACTAATAGCTCCCTGAAGATGGTTTAAATATAAACCGAAACATGTCGGAGATTTTAAATATTTTAACAAATTAAAGTTTTATAGTGTCATTTAAAAAGTGTGCATGTGTTGGTGAGTATATATGAATATATGTGAATATGAACGGTGAAAAACTGAAAAAAAAATTTAGCGTCAAACTTCCTGTAAAACCCGTATAATCGAGCCACGGTTTTCAGTTATATATTTGTTCTTTGTGGTAAGTGAATGGATCTTCAGGAAGTGGGATGTGGGGCTATGGACTGAATCGAGCTGGCTCAGGAGAGGGACGGGTGGCGGGCACTTGTGACTGAGGTAATGAACCTTCGGATTCTATAAAATGCGGAGT
>Ga0123353_10012407_pt1 | contig 12110 bp, 8 predicted proteins | sample TergutLab28metaG_3_FD_92763 | JGI IMG/M metagenome (GOLD analysis project Ga0123353, IMG submission 92763) | Labiotermes labralis P3 segment gut microbial communities from Petit-Saut dam, French Guiana - Lab288 P3 | ecosystem: Host-associated > Arthropoda: Insects > Digestive system > Gut ... | reverse complement strand
TGAGCATTTATCCCAAGCTCAAAAACCAGATTTTCAATAGCGCAGGGGACAGCTCGTGATGAGCCTGTCCCCTGAATCTTTACAATTTCGGACTTGTCCCAACACAATTTTGGCCTTGCTCGGGCATAAACATAGCTTGCGCGAAAGGAGGGATTGCTTTGACCGTGCAGCAATTACGGGATTTAAGAAATACCGTGCCCGCCGCCGCCGACCGGGTGGACATCCAGGGCATTCAGATTGATTTGGACGCGCCTGTCGCGCAGCGGGCGGAGCAATACCTCCGGCAAGTTAAAAATCCCTATCATTTCCGTTGCGGGGATATTGCCGTCAATGTTATGTTCAATCCGAACGGAAAGCCGTTGAAGGAAGCCATGATTTCCTATTTGACCGCGCTGAAAAATAATTCCTGAAAAGCACCGTGAAGCCTTGATGTATAACGGTTTTCAGGGTACACTGACAGCGCATTTTTAGGAAGGATGGTGTATACTATGGCTAGAAAACGGCAGCAAACAACGGATAGCGTAACAGTTAGCCCTCGGGCTGAAAATCAGGTTGTGTGGCGCTTGGCAGAATACTACCGTCTCTCCCGCGAGGACGGCAATGAGGAAAGCGAGAGCGTAGTCAATCAGAAAAAAATACTGTCTCAGTATCTCAACCACTCATTTGAAGGGCAGTATGTCATAAATGACTTTTACGTCGACGACGGCCTTTCAGGAACTGACGATTCCCGCGAAAGCTTTATGCGCATGGTGCAGGATATAGAGGCCGGGAAGGTAAACTGTGTGCTATGCAAATCCCTTTCGCGCGCGTTCCGCAATTATTCCGACCAGGGCTACTACCTCGAATACTATTTCCCGCAGAAGAACGTGCGGTTTATCTCTACCGGCGATCCCAAGATTGATACATTTACGAACCCGGAAGCAATCACTGGCCTGGAAGTACCTATTACCGGCCTGATGAATGACCGGTTTGCCGCGAAAACTTCCAGCGAGATTCGCAGGACATTCGACGCCAAGCGCCGCGCCGGGGAATTCATCGGCGCTTTTCCACCCTATGGCTACCTGAAAAATCCCGAAGAAAAAAATCATCTGATTCTGGATGAAGAAATTGTACCCATCAAGCGCGAGATGATGAAGTGGCTGCTCAACGAAAGCATGAGCCTTGCCGGAATTGCCAAGCGTCTCAATGAACTGGGGGTCCCCAATCCCACAGCCTATAAGCATAACAAGGGCTGGCAATACTGCAATCCCAAAAGCCACATGAACGACGGCCTTTGGGGCGGTACCGCCGTGCGCCGCGTCCTGCTGGATCAGATCAATTTGGGCCACATGGTGCAGGGCAAACAGCGCGTGGTCAGCTATAAAGTGCATGACAAAGTCGCGGTGCCGGAGGATGAGTGGTATATTGTAAAAAACACGCATGATCCCACATTCAGCCAGGAGGAGTATGACGCCATTCTGCGTGTGCTTCAGCGCGATACCCGCACCCCGGACGGCGGACGGACGGTGCACCTGTTTTCCGGGTTTATGCGCTGCAAGGATTGCGGCAAGGCCCTGCGCCGCAAAGGCTCCCACGGAAATGTATATTATGTTTGCCGGACAAATGACGAGAAGTCCAAAACGCGATGCAGCAGGCACTCCATCCGCACAGACATTTTGGAAGAGGCTGTTCTTGCCGTAATACAAAGCCAGATAGCTCTGGTGGATTCCCTGGCGGAGCTTGTGGATCAGATCAACAAAGCGCCTTCCGTCAACACCCAATCAGAGCGCATCGAAAAAATGCTGAAAGAAAAGAACCGGGGACTGACCAAAACGCAGGCAATCGCCGATGGCCTATATTTCGATCAGAAATCCGGCATGATCAACATGACTGATTACAAGCGCTTAAAAGCAAGCTGCGATGAGCAACTTAGGCAACTTGGCGATGCGATCCGCAATTTGGAAGCGGAGCGACACCAGATGGCGCAGGGTGTTGACAGCGAGGATGAAGTGTTTGATATATTCCGAAAACACCGAAATGTGCGAAAACTGGAGCGCTCTTTACTGCTTGAGCTGATAGACACAATTTATGTGCACGAAGATAAGACTCTCACCATCGTATTTCGCTATGTAGATGAAATAGATCGATTATGGAATATGTGGAAATAAACAGGTTTCAGAAGACGAAATCGATAGTGCGAGCTATTTTTTTCGGGGTTGGGGCGTAAGTTTGCAGGCCCCAACTGGTCCTGCCGGCCCTCAGGGCGAAACCGGCCCCACGGGTCCCCAGGGGCCTCCCGCTTTTAATTGCAACGCGTCGCCCCTTGCCTGGTTCTTGTCAAACTATGAGCCATATGCCCAGGACATGGGTACAATCTTCGCGCAGGACCCGGCTTCCCACGAGACCGTGAGGTCCTTTTCGCTTGCACAGGCCCATACAATTGCGGCCGATCCCATCCATGGCGTACTGGCCGTCGGCCGCCAATACGTCGGGCTGGATTTCCTCGATATCAATACCGGCGAGACGATTTGGCATTACCTGGATGCAGTGGGCTCATATGAGGTGCTCGGCTGCAATCCTGTCAATGGAAAGGTGTATGCGCGCATTCCCGGCGGTCTTGGAATCTTCAGCGTGAACCCGCCCGCACTGCTCACGACGATCCCTATGATCGTAAACGGCCCGAATGTTTATATTGACAGCTGCAGCAACAACGTTTATGTGATTGAGGGTGCTTCCGGCAATAACAGCGCCACAATCGCGGTCGTCAATGGAAATACCGACAGCGTGACAGGCTCGTTCCCCATGCCGACGAACGCTTATAATGTGACGATGATGAGCCTTGACGCCTGCAACAGACGCTTCTATGAATTCGGAGCGCTTAACGGCTACGTGGGATGGTTTTTGGCAAGCTTTGACCTGGATACCGGCGCGGAATTGCATCTGGAAAATCTAGGCGCGGGATTGCTGTATTCCTACGGTCTTGCGGTGAATCAGGCAACCGGCCTTGTCTATTTCAATCTGGCCTTTTCTGTGGGCGGCGCTGATACCAAAATTTTAAATGGCGAAACGCTGCTGCAAGTTGGCACGATGTACGGGCTGTCGCTTCGCGACATCCAGGTCGACCCGATCACCAATCTGATTTATGGCAGGGGGCCCGGTCATGGCTTCTCTGTTGTGGACGGGAAAACAAACGCGGTTATCGCAACCGTTGATGTGCCCAGTGGTCCGCCTAACTATGAGTATATTTATGACATGGCGCTGGGACAGTGCGGCAACTGCGTTTGCCGCGGCGCGGGCGGCGGCGCGGGCGCAACCGGCCCGCAGGGCGAAACCGGTCCTGCCGGAGCTACCGGAGCCACTGGGGCAACCGGCCCCTCTTGCTGCGGCTGCGGCCCTGTGCCCTATATCTACGCGGCAACCCGTGACGGCATGATGAGCCCCACGGGCATGGTGGAAAAGATTGACCCTTATACGCAGGAAACGCTCTTCAGTTATCCGGCCAACAGCATTTTTGGCATAGCCGCCGACCCGGCGCATTGTGTGCTTGTGGTGGATCGCGGCTCCTCCGGGCTGGACTTCCTGGACTCCAACACGGGCGAGCTGATCGAGCATGTCAGCAAAAACGTGGGCGACATCGCCTTGAACGCCAATACCGGCAAGCTGTATGTATTGAATTCCGGCTCGCCGGACGTCGATGTGTACAGCACCGCGAACGCCGCTCTTATTGATTCCATCCCGGTTGATTATCCCGGAAGGCTTGGCGTTGACACCTGCGCCAACCGGGTGATCGTGAATGATTCCGGCACCGTGACCGTGATTGACGGATTTACTGACACTGTTGTCAGCGAAACGTTTATCGGTCCCAGCGATAATTTCTCCCCCGTGGTTGATTCGCCCCGTCACCTGGCCTATATCAATAATACCAGCAACGACGAGATCAAGGTGGTTGACACGCTCACGAACACTTTGGCCGCTACAATCCCGTGGCCGTTGAGCGGCAGCGTGTCCCGGATTGCCGTCAACCAGGTGACCCATGAGCTATTCCTCCTGGTGGGGGCCCCAACCTCCGGCATTGCCGTGCTGGACGGGACCACCTATGCCGTGAAGGAAATCATCCCCGAGGTCGGCATTATGGCGGCGGATACGAAAAACAATCTGCTGTATTTTATCGACAGCACCGGCCTGCACGGCGTCAACCTGACCACCGGCGATTCATTGCCAAGCATGCCCCTCATTTATAGCTTCGTGGTGGCTATTACGGTAAACAATTGCCCACCGCCGTGCGGAGATATCACCGGCCCAACCGGCTCAACTGGCCCAACCGGCCCAACCGGAGCAACCGGAGCTACCGGAGCAACCGGCCCGACCGGCCCGGCAGGTTCCTCCTGCGCGCTGCCCGCCTACACGTTTGTGAGCGCCCAATACGGCGGCCCGCTGTTCCGCATGGATCCCGTCACGTATGAGGAAAGCGGCATGCTCTCGCTCCCGAACGCCAGGCTGGCCGCGGTAGACCCGCAGCTGCGCCAGGTATACCTGGTCGATTCCAGCGATCTGATTATTGTTGATGCGGACACCATGGAGGTCAAAAAAACCGTGCCCGATGTCGGCCCGCCGGTTTCAGTGAATAAAAACACGCATATGGTGTATGCGGCTTATAATGACGGCGCTGAATACCACGTCGTCGTAATCGACGGAATTACAGGCGAGCGGGTGCATGATTTTGGTACTGGCCAAAGCTACCAAATTCTCGGCATCGCCGTTGACCCCATTACCAACAGCTATTATGTATCCATCAATCTCAGCGATGTGGTAACGCAGTATTCCGGCAACACGCACGAGGTTGTGGAGACCTGGACGATGCCCACATCCAGTAATTATCTCCGGGCCAACAGCTGTACCGGCAAGGTTTATGCAGATAACGGGTACAACTCCTGGTTCCAGCTCAACAGCAACGGCACAACCACCGAGCTGGACATTAACGCGGCAGGCTATTGGGTGATCGACTCCTCCCGTAATCTGCTGTATGCGAAGATTGCCTGGAATTCAACGGATTTTGAAGTATTCGACCTTTGCACAAGCACGGCTGCCGGCACCCTGGATTTTGGGAATGGCAACGTTTACCCCTCTTCCATTGACGGCGCGAACCAGGTGCTGTTCAGCACCAGTGGGGGCACGGTCGAGGTATATGATCTTCTCACAGGCAGTTTGGCCGCAGCCTTTACCCCCTCTCCCCCCGAGCTGCTTGGCGGCGCTGTCACCATTGGCTGCCAGCCCTGTTTGCCTTGCGCGGCCGCTTCCCCGGCCATTACCCTGCCCTACACCTTTGCCGTGGCGGGCAGCGCGCTGAAAATCCTGGACCCGGCCACCGGCGAAGCGCTCGGCGCCGTCGACCTGAAATAATAAGGCTGTTCATTAAGCGACAAGTTTCCTGCGCGCGGAGGGGCTTCTCCATTCCCTCCGCGCTCTTTTTCTGTGGACGTTTCATGAATTTTCGAAAAAGCTATTTACATTTTCCAAATAAAATGCGATAATGGGGGCATCAAATTATAAGGGGGAGTTTCCCATGAGCACGCTGGACAAGCTCGCGGCGCTGTGCGCCGAAAAAAACAAGATCGACCCGGAGCTCTACATCCGCAACAATGTGCAGCGGGGGCTGCGCGACAAAGACGGCAACGGCGTCAAGGCCGGGCTCACAAAAATATCCACCATCACCTCCTTCCAAATGGTGGACGGCGAAAAAACGCCCTGCAATGGCGAGCTTCGCTACCGCGGCATTGACGTTAAGGACCTTTGCGACGGCTTTCTGGAAAGCAGCCGCCTGGGCTTTGAGGAAGTGGCCTACCTGCTGCTGTTCGGCGACCTGCCCACGGCGCCGCAGCTCACGGAATTCCAGGCGCAGCTGGTTGAATTCCGCCAGCTGCCGACCAATTTCGTGCGCGACGTCATCATGAAGGCTTCCCGCCAGGACATGATGAACCTGCTTTCGCGCTCCGTGCTGACCCTTGGCGGCTACGACCGCCAGTGCGACGACATTTCCATCCCCAACGTGCTGCGGCAGTGCCTGCGGCTCATCAGCGTCTTCCCGCTGCTTTCCGTTTACGGCTACCACTGCTATAACCACTACGAGTGCGACGAAAGCCTTTATATCCACAAGCCGGACCCGGCCCTTTCGACAGCTGAAAATGTTTTACGCTTACTGCGGCCGGACAAAACCTATACCGCGCTGGAGGCGAAAATCCTGGACCTCGCGCTGGTCCTGCACATGGAGCACGGCGGGGGCAACAACTCCACCTTTACCACGCATGTGGTATCCTCCTCGGGCACCGACACCTACTCCGCCATCGCGGCGGCCCTGGGAAGCCTCAAGGGGCCAAAGCATGGCGGCGCCAATATCAAGGTGGTGCAGATGCTCGAGGACCTCAAGCGCACTGTGAAGGACATGAAGGACGAGGACGAGGTCACGGCATATCTGGAAGCCTTGCTGGACAAAAACGCCTTTGACCAAAAGGGCCTGATTTACGGCATGGGCCACGCGGTCTATTCCCTTTCCGATCCCCGCGCGGACCTCTTCAAGCAGTTCACGCGGCAGCTGGCCACCGAGAAGGGCGAACGGGACGAGTTCGAGCTCTACGACATGGTCGAGCGCATCGCCCCGCAGATCATCAGCAAAAAGCGCAGGATATACAAGGGCGTTTCCGCCAATGTGGACTTCTATTCCGGCTTCGTTTACCGGATTCTTGGCATCCCGAACGAGCTGTTCACGCCCATGTTCGCCATCGCCCGCATTGTGGGCTGGAGCGCCCACCGGATGGAGGAGCTCATCAACCAGGACAAAATCATCCGCCCGGCATACCAAAGCGTCATGGATGCCAGGCAGTATGTCCCGGTGGAGGAGAGATAATACAGCAACGCAAAGGATCCATGATCCATCCCCTGTAGGGCGCGGCCTTGCCACGCTGTGCACTTTTGAAATTCTAAACCGGTGATTCGCATTAACTATTAAAGATATGGTTCTTTTGCATTTGGACTCCCCCGCAAAGGCGCATGAAAATTGCGAAACTTTGCACGTGACAGGGCGTCTGCTGCCCCCTCGTCAGGGGGCCCCTGGCGATCAAGATAGCAGCTGCTAACGTTGTGGGGGAGTTTATTTTCGCAAGAGGTCCAATTAAAGGAGGAGCATCATGAACAAAAAAGTGTTTCGCATCGCGTTCGCAGTGCTCTGCGCGGCGCTGGTTACCATCGGCGTCGTGCTGCAATTTACCCGCCGCGGGTCGTCGTATCCCACGCCGCCCATCGCGCTTTCCATGGTGGGCCTGTTCATCTCCATGGAGTATAAGGGCGAAAAATGGCGCGGGCTCGTGCGCGTACTGCAAGCCCTCGCGGTGCTGATCATCCTCGCCACGCCCATCGGCTGGTTCGCGCCGATCAATCCGGACGGCCATGATATTTACTATACGATTCTCAATATTGCAGCCATCGTATGCAATGTGCCCATGGCATTCATCGGCTTCCAGAGAAACACGCAAAAGGAGGAGTAAACACTTGCCCCTGAATGTAACCCAAAAGCTCATCAAAAGCCATTTAATCGAAGGCGACATGAGTTCCCCCGGCAGCGACATCGCCCTGCGCATCGACCAGACCCTGACGCAGGACGCTACGGGGACCATGGCGTATCTGGAATTCGAGGCCATGGGCGTGCCGCGCGTAAAAACGGAGCTGAGCGTGGCCTACATCGACCACAACACCCTGCAAAGCGGCTTCGAAAACGCCGACGACCACAAATTCATTCGTTCGTGCGCCCGCAAACGCGGCGTGCGTTTTTCCAGGCCCGGCAACGGTATCTGCCACCAGGTGCACCTGGAGCGCTTCGGCAAGCCGGGCTGTACCCTCATCGGCTCGGACAGCCATACCCCCACCGGCGGCGGCATCGGCATGCTCGCCATGGGCGCCGGCGGCCTGGATGTCGCCGTGGCCATGGGCGGCGGCGCGTATCACATCCCCATGCCCAAGGTCACGCTGGTTCGGCTCACCGGCCAATTACAGCCCTGGGTTTCCGCGAAAGACGTAATCCTCGAGGTCCTTCGCAGGCTCAGCGTAAAGGGCGGCGTCGGCCGCGTGATGGAATACGGCGGGCCGGGCGTCGCGGGCCTGAGCGTGCCGGAGCGGGCGACGATTACGAATATGGGCGCGGAGCTCGGCGCGACATCTTCTGTGTTTCCCTCAGATGTAATCACCCGGGATTTTCTCAGGGCGCAGGGCCGCGAGGAGGATTTTTGCGCGCTGTGCGCCGACGGCGGGGCATCCTACGACGATATACTGGAAATTGACCTGAGCGCGCTGGAACCCCTCGCCGCCTGCCCCCATATGCCGGACAACGTGAAGGCCGTCCGCGAAATCGGGCCCATCGCGATTGACCAGGTGTGCATCGGCTCCTGCACGAATTCCTCGCTTCGGGATATGCTCATGGCCGCCTCCATTTTAAAGGGCAAAACCGTTGCCCCGAACGTGAGCCTTTCGATCGCCCCCGGCTCCAAGCAGGTGCTCCATATGCTCGCGCAAAACGGCGCGCTGGCCGATATGATCGCGGCGGGCGCGCGCATTCTGGAATCCGCCTGCGGGCCGTGCATCGGCATGGGGCAGTCCCCAAGCAGCGGCGGCGTTTCCCTGCGCACCTTCAACCGCAACTTTGAGGGCCGCTCCGGCACCGCCGAAGCGCGGGTCTATCTCGTGAGCCCCGAGGCTGCCGCCGCCAGCGCCATCGCGGGGGTTTTCACTGATCCAAGAACCCTTGGCCCCGCCCCCCAAATCACCCTGCCGGACGCCTTTTTCGTTGACGACAACATGATTGAGCCGCCTGCGCCGGAAGATGACATGGACCGCGTGGAAATCGCCTACGGCCCCAATATCAAGCCTTTCCCAAAAAGCGAGCCCCTGCCAATTGACATAACGGCAAAAGCGATTCTGAAAATCGGCGACAACATCACCACGGACCATATCATGCCCGCCGGCGCGAAGATCTTGCCCTACCGCTCCAATATCCCTTATTTATCCCAATACTGTTTTGCCCAGTGCGATCCTGATTTCGCGAAGAATTGCAAGGAAGCGGGCAGCGGGATCGTCATCGGCGGGGCAAATTACGGCCAGGGTTCGTCGCGGGAGCACGCGGCGCTGGTGCCACTTTATCTTGGCATCAAGGCCGTGATCGTGAAGTCCTTCGCGCGCATCCACTGCGCCAATCTTGTCAACGCCGGCATCCTCCCCTTCACATTCGCCAACCCTGCCGACTATGATAATATCTCCCAGGGAGATCATCTCATGCTGGAGAATATCAGGGCAGCAATGCAAAAAGGCTTGGCTGTGACGCTAAAGAACCTCACAACAGGCGCGTTATACGCGCTGGAATATGATCTCTCCGCCCGCCAGCGGGAGATTCTGCTGGCAGGCGGGCTGCTGCCGTATACGAGGGAGGAAAGCGCTGCTTAAGACCTACCCGCATCTGAAAATACTGGATGAGGATAAATGCATCGACGGCCAATTCAGCGCTAATGTGGTCGCGTATTGCCATAGCCCAACCCACAGGGGTTTTTTGACGCAGCGGCTGCTGGAATCGCACCAATGCCTTGAAAAGCGCTGCGGTCAGCTTGAACGGCTTGCGGGGGATCTCAATTGCGAGCAATGCCGGCGGTTGAACTGCCAGCAATGCTGGCGTTTAAGGGCAGCGAATATCAGTAAATATTGGCCGAAAGAAAAATTCAACTGGGAAGAGCAAGCCCTTGTCCGCGTAAAATTGGTATTGCGGGGCTGCGCGGGCGCAGAGGCCATCCGCGTGCGCTTTTTTGACGACAAGACAGCCCAGATTATTGTGAGCGCGGATGAATGGCCTATCCAGCTGCCCATCCTCCGGCTTCGCAGAGCGCTGCGCCTCCCTGTGATGATCAATACTGTCCTTCCATAAAAAAGGCAGCCCTATGTCGGGCTGCTTTTTATTGGGCGTGGCTAACATGGAAACAGCGCCGTTTCCGCGTCCCGGTACCCCATCCTGCACACCTGCCGCAGCAGGCTTTCGGGTTTTCGGGTGAGCATGTTGATGGGCAGGTCCTCCGGCGGGCGGATGAGCACGGCGCGGCCTTCGGCCGCCAACTCCTCCAGCAGCGCCAGAGACTGGATGTACCCCTCATGCCGCCGGGACAGCGCCTCGATCAGCTCCGGGTACTTGCGCAGCCAAAGCTTGTACAGCGGCCGGCCCTTTTCCGGCGCTTTAACGAAGCCGGGAGGCCTTGTCAAAATCGCCACCACGCGCTCGCAGCCCTCGGCAAGGGCGCGCTCCACCGGCAGGGAATCCGCTACGCCGCCGTCAACATAAGGCAGCCCCGCCACCTCCACGGGCTTACAGTAAACCGGCAGCGCGCAGGAGGCCATCAGCGCCCGGCATTGGCGGCCCTCGAACGCCCGGTTGTCAAGGTACTCGGGCTTCCCCGTGCGGGCGTTTGTCACCACGATGCGCAGCTCGTCCTCCAGGCTGCAGAGGGTGTCGTAATCAATGGGATCCTCGTGGTTGGTAATGTTGTTATAAATATAATCCAGGTCGATGACGCTCCCTGTTTTGCGCAGGCAGCGAAAGCCCATGTATTCCTTGCGGGCGGCATATTCCGCGTAGAAGCGCTCGGTACGGTCCCGGTGCCCGGCCAGGTGAGACGCCACGTTTGCCGCCGCCGCCGAAACGCCGATGTAATACGGAAACGTCACATGGTAGTCATAAAGGCATTGCAGGGCGCCTGCGCCGTAGATGGTCCGCTGCCCGCCGCCCTCGCACAAAAGCGCCGTTTTTGGTGCGCGCAGGCTTGTCCAGCCGAAGAAGTTATCTGTCATGTTTATTTTCCGCCCTTTCCATCCAGCCTAATATATCGAGAGTTTTGCGAAATTGAACTCCCCCGCACAGGCTCCGCAAAATTGCTGAAGTATCTGCGTAACACAGGAACTGCTGCCCTCTCCTTGAGGGGGACAATAACGTCACGACAATATGAGAGCTTCGCAATTTTCATCTCGTGACAAGGGGGAGTTTTTTTGCATGCGCTATCCTTGTTATTATGCGCCGAATCGGTTGGGATATCGCACAATATCCAAGCGTTCACCCATATCGCCGGGCACTTCCAGCGGGAGCCGCGCCGGTATGGTGGTGATCGCCACCGGCAGCGCCAGCGCGCGGGACATCTCCCGGACCAGGCCCATGTGATCGGCGATGAGCTCCGCTGTTGTGTCGCCGCCCAGATTGGTATTGTTCACGATACCGATAAATTTTAGTCGCGCCGCCGCCTCAATTTCCTTGGCGGTCTGCCGCAAGCTTTCCGCGTCGCGGGTCAGCGGCCTGCAGGGATTGACCACCAGCAGCAGCCGGATATCCTCACGGCCTTGCATCCGCCCGGCATAACGGCCAAGGGCAAGTGCCCCGCAGTCGTCGCCGCCAAGGTCGATTACGGAGGTAAGACCGGGATCGTCGAACACCCGCGCCGCCTGCGTGGGGTACCATACCGCCTCCACGTTGGAATTGGCAAAGGATGAGGAGATCAGCTCGATGCCATGATCAGCCAGCATATCCGCGTAATCCGCCGTGCGGAAATAGGGGTTGACGATGTCCATGTCGCATAAAACGACCGGGCCGCTGGCGCCGCGGCGCAGCTTCAGCGCATAGTTCACCGCGGCGGTGGTTTTCCCGCTGCCGTAATGCCCGGCAAAAATAGTGATTCCAGCCATAGCCCCTCCCGGATTCCAGCTTAGAATATAGTATACTTGATTTTTTCGGAAAATGCAAGCGTTCATAAATAAGGCATTGATTTTTTTATTTATAATGATATAATAGATAGGTATTGCATTGAATGAGGTAATCTATGCTTCTTTCCATTGACGCGGGAAATTCCAACTTAACGCTGGGGGCGTTTGCGCCCGGCGGCAAAAAGCCGTTGTTCCACGCGCGGCTGGCTACGAACCGCAGCATGACCTGCGATCAGCTTGCCATGCAGCTGAGCGCCGCCTTCCGGCTCTACCGCATGCGGGCGGTGGACTGCACGGACGCCGTGATCGGCAGCGTGGTGGCGGAGCTCACGGGCACTTTGGCAAAAGCCGCCGCGATGCTC
>Ga0123353_10012406_pt1 | contig 12111 bp, 8 predicted proteins | sample TergutLab28metaG_3_FD_92763 | JGI IMG/M metagenome (GOLD analysis project Ga0123353, IMG submission 92763) | Labiotermes labralis P3 segment gut microbial communities from Petit-Saut dam, French Guiana - Lab288 P3 | ecosystem: Host-associated > Arthropoda: Insects > Digestive system > Gut ... | reverse complement strand
AGACACATACAAATTCCCTGTTCAACGGGGGTGAAAGAGGTATCAGCCTGCTTGTTGGCACGGGTCAGAAAATGGACGTTGCGGAACGCCAAGAAGGGTGTAAAAGTTAATTTCACCGGCTCAAGTGCCTCTTTGACGGTATATTTCACGATAACCGTGTCTTCGTTATCCAACAAAACCGATTCCCGCGTCATGACGATGTCGCCAACGCGATAGGTCAAAATCGGCACCCGTTCCATGTTGAAATTGCGGATATATTTATGTCCTTTCGGATTATAGACGCCGTCTTTGTAACGCCACATTCCCAAGTTGAACTGCTTGCCTTCCTGCTCCACCGACACATCCAATGCCGAAATGAGAACGTGCAAGTCGTCGTCCACCGCCGGTTCCGGCACAACCAAAAGCCCATGATACTTTCTTGTATGACAATTCACCGCCGTCGAGGATGAGTAAGACCCGCTTCGGTTGGTACGAATAATTTCGCGTGTCAGCGAAAATTCCAAGTTTGGGAGTTGTAATTTATCAAAAGAGATGTAGCACATAGATTTTTGTTTTTTTTATAAAACAGGGAAATTCCATGATTGAAATTTCCCTGTTAAAAAATTATGGGTAAATATTTTCGGATTTATTGAACCACTACTTTTTGGGTAGTAGCGCCTTTCGACGATTTGATTTGCATCAGATAGATGCCTTGCGCAAAGTTGGCGATATTGATTTCGTTGGAATAACCGCCTAAGAAATTGTTCAACGATTCTTTGTAAACAACTTGACCGACAACGTTATAGATGACAATGTCGAAGTTGTCTGTGGTGGAGGTGTTGAATTTCACATTCAGTTTGTCGTTTGCCGGATTGGGGTAGATGGCGAGGTCGTTGATATTTTCTACTTCTTTGATGCTTACGGGATAGGTAGAATAGAAGATTTCAAATCCTTTGTCGTTGCCGTAGGCGTTGGCAGCGAAAGTAATCATCACTTTTTTTGTTTCAATGGTAATTTGTGGAAGTTCATGAGGCTCGTAATTTCCTGAAACGGTTTCTACCAATTTATTTTTGTCGTAGTCGTAAATTTTGATTACATCGCCTACTTCCGTATTCAAGTGTTTGAAATCGAAGACAATTTTCGTTGTGGGGTCAACGGCTCCGTCGGGGAATACGTACCATCTGCAAGAGGTTCCATTGGCATAATTCATGCCTTCGGGCGAGCCGTCTGTAAAAGTTCCGCTTGCGGCGGTGAAGGTAGTTGGTTTGTCGGGGTCGCAGTACTTTTTGGGTCTTGTTTCGTATGTAATCAGGAAGCCTTTACCTGTTGCCGAGCCGGTTGTGCTGGTAAATTTGATAAATATTTTTTCACTTTCTGTTATTTTTATTGATGAAAACGCTGTTTTCCCGCCAAATGTGCCTTTAATCGGAGCACTATCGTTGTCTCCTGCGTAGATTCTAATGGAGTCACCCGCAGCCAAGTCCATTTCGAAGCAACCGATGGTGAAGCCATAGTTAGTATCAACGGCATCTCCTAATGAGGAGGGGTCAAGCAACCATGTAGAGGTTGTTCCCGCTGCGTAGTTGTTTGGTCTGGAGCAGTTGGCTATCATTCCCTTCATGTAGGGGAGTATCGAATTTCCATTACAATTTGCGGGGTATCCTTGTGCGGGGTCGGGGATAAAGTTGATAACGGCGGCAACGCCTGAGGTAAATACATCGGGTTTATCTGAAGTAAAGTAACCATTACCGGACTTGCTCCATCCGAAGTTAAAATGAAACTTTCCATTGGTATCGTAGCCGTCGCAAACAAAAGCGTGACCGGAGCCAGCACCCGGCTCATGTCCGGAGACATAAACAGGTTGTCCGGCGTCCATTTGTGCTTTCATCATGGCAGACCATGCATCGGTATTAGCATAAGCACTGCGTTGAACGTGTTGTATGCTTGCGTGATATTTAAAAAAGTTTCTCATGGCGTGCGGTACTTTGTCGGATTGCGTGCCGGAGCCGTCGCTACAATATTGCATCTCTACTGCAACGCCTGCATGGTATTGCAACAAGGCGAGGGGTTCGTAGAGGTGGCCGTCGGCAGTTATTTCGGGAGTGCCATACATACCGTCATAATCGTAGGTTGCTTTAGAAAAATCAACTTCTTGACGTGGCATTTCTATTCCTTTACAATATCCCGGTTTATAAGATTTTGTTCCGGTTCCTTGCAGGGGCCAGCGCCAGTAATACATAATCATACTCATTGCCGTAGCCACGCAGCCTGCATAGGCTCTTCCACCCGGACCACCGGCTTCGGTGGGCGCGTAGAAGTTGTAGGGGAAGTCTTGGTTCCAAAGCGCTGTCATGGGGGCTACTGAACCTGCGGTAACGTCTCTCTTGAGGACGGGTTCACCGTTGGTGTAGCGTTCCCATTCTTCGATGTATTCCGGTTTTGCTGCGATATCTTTTTCACGGATAAAAGTGATCATCTCCGAAAATTCGGTCATCAAAAACTCAAAACCGCCTGGCATATTGCCTTTTTCGTAGTATCCGTCGGGAGAGTATCCCAAGATGGGGGTAAAGCGATCGTCGGCTGACACGATGACGTAGCCGCCGTTTTCAAAGTTGAAAACATACTGTGTGATGGTTTCATCTTTTTTGATGTCAAAAACCTCCGAAATCGCGGCTGCATGGGTTGCTCCGTTGAAAAATAGAACTTCGGAAAAATGATTTTTTGCTACTCTTGCGGCGTCATTTTTTGTTACGTCCGCTGCTAATGCGTTCACTGTAAAAAATATACAGAGTATCGCTGTAAAAAATTGTCTCATATACTTCATGATTTTATAAAATTATTAATTGTTATTATTTTCGGCTGCAAAGATACATAAATTTTATTACTGAATAACTACTTTATGTGTAACGGCACCTTTTGATGATTTTATGTGCATCAAATAAACGCCTTGTGCGAAATCGGCGATGTTGAGTTCGTTGTGATAACTGCCTAAAAAGTTGTTCAACGACTCTTTGTAAACTGCCTGACCGGTAACGTTGTAGATGACGATATCGAAGTTGTCGGTGGTTGAGGTGTTGAATTTCACATTCAGTTTGTTGCTTGCCGGATTGGGGTAAACGGAAAAGTCGTTGATGTTTTCAACTTCTTTGATGTTTTCCTTGCCGGTGTTGTATGTGATTTCAAATCCTTTACCGTTGATGTTGGAGTTGGAAACAAAGGTAACCATCACTTGGTTGGTTTTGATGGATACTTGCGGGAGTTCATCGGGGCTTCCCGAAATGGTGGCTACGGGCATCAAGATGTTGTTACCATAGTCATAGAATTTGATGAGGTCGGCACCTTCTTCCGTATCCAAACGGGTGAAGTTGAAGACAAATTCTGTTTCTAATGTGGCGTTGTCGGGGAAGATATACCATCTGCAGGAGGTGCTGTTGGGATAGTTCAACTCTTCGGGCGAGCCATCGGTAAAGGTTCCGCTTGCTGTGGTGAGTGTAATATCGCTTGTGCAATATTTTGTGGGTTTGGCTTCGTATATGATCATAAAGCCTTTGCCTGTCGGTGATGCGGGGGCGGCGGTAAGTGTTACCAATACTTTGCCGCTTGTTGTTGAGAACGGGTCGAACTTTGCGGTGCCGGTAAATTCTCTTAAAGGCGGTGCGCTGTCGTTGTCTCCTTCGTAAAATCTGAGATAGTCGCCTTCTGCCAAATCCATTTCAACATGACTGATGGTGATGTTGTCAACGGCGTCTCCAAATGTAGTGGGGTCAATCAGCCACGAGGCTTTTGTTCCTGCGGCGTAGTTGTCCATCGGACCGGAGCAGTCGGCTAACATTCCTTTCATGTGAGGAACTATCCAATTTACGTTATTGTCGTGGGGGTAGCCTTGTGAACGGTCGGGGATAAAGTTGATGACGGCACCAACGCCTAAGGTGAAACTGGAAGGTTTGTCTGCAACAAAGTAGCCGTTGGCAGAACCGCTCCAGCCGAAGTTGTAGTGAAACATATCGTCGTCGCGGTAGCCGTCGCAAACGAAAGCATGACCGTCGCCTGTCGGCGGATGCCCAGAGACATAGACCGGCTGTTTCAATTCTAATTGGTCTTTCATCATGGCAGTCCATGCTTCGGTGTCGGCATAATCTTTACGTTGAACGTATTCTATGCTGGGGTCGTATTTGAAATAGTTTTTCATGGCGGTCGGCACCGTTCCGGAGTTTGCGCCCGAGCCATCGGTGCAATAACCCATACTTACCGAAATGCCGACATGGTATTGTAACAGGGAAAGAGGTTCGTAGAGGCGATCGTCCGATTTTATGGTGGCAGTTCCGAACATACCATTATAATCGTAGTGAGTCTCTCCGAAGTTTGCGGTTAAAATGGGCATTTGTGTGCCTTTACATGGATATGGTCTGTAAGTTTTGGAACCGGTTCCTTGTAGGGGCCAGCGCCAATAATACATAATCATACTCATCGCCGTAGCCACGCAGCCGGCGTAAGTTCTGCTGCCGTTGACAAGTGGGCAGTAATAGTTGTAGGGGAAGTCTTGATTCCAAAGTGCCGTCAAAGGATGTACTACGATTTCTGCGGTAATGCCTCTTTCGAGTATCGGGTTGTCGCTTGTGTAGCGTTCCCATTTTTCGGTGTATTTCTGTTCTGCTGCGATGTTTTGTTCTCGGATAAAGACAATCATCTCCGAAAATTCGTCCATCAAATACTCAAAACCGCCCGGCATATTACCGGTTTCGTAATATCCGTTGGGAGAGTATCCCAAGATGGGGGTAAAGCGGTCGTCTGCCGATACGATGACGTAACCACCGCCTTCAAAGTTAAAAACATACAGGGTGGTTTTTCCATCTTTTTTGATGTCAAAAACTTCCAAAACTGCAACTTCGCGATTCGATTCGTCGGAAAAAAGGGCTTCGGAAAAGTAATTTTTTGCAACTTTTGTAGCGTTATTTTTTGTTACGTCCGCTGCTAATGCATTTACTGTGAAAAATATACAGAGTAATGCCGTGAGAAAATGTCTGAGATACTTCATAACTGATAAAATTTTATTTTTTCGTTTGGCAAAAGTAATACTTTTTTTTGATAATTTTGCAACCATGAATATTTTATGGTTAGCCCCCATGTTGGGCTTCACGGAGTATCATTTTCGCAATACGTACGGTCGTCATTTTTCGGGAATTGATGCGGCGATGTTGCCGTTTGTTACTCTGGTGGAGGGGCGGAATGTTAAGATTGACCATATAAAAGATGTATGGAAACAACACAACGACAGCGCGTTTCGTTTGGTGCCACAGGTTTTGGGCAACGATGGCGCGATGTTCGTTACCATGAACCGACGGCTCGCCGAGATGGACTACGACGAGGTGAATTGGAACTTGGGCTGCCCCGCGCCCAGAGTTATCTCGCACCGTCGAGGGTCGGGGCTTTTACCCTATCCCGAACAGATTGACAAGGTATTGGACACTGTTTTTCAACACTTTATCATCCCTGTTTCCGTGAAACTTCGCTTGGGTTGCAAGTCAGCCGACGACATTTTAAAAATCATTCCCATACTCAACCGCTATCCCTTAAAAAGCGTCTGTCTGCACCCCCGCATCGGGACGCAGATGTATGAGGGAAAAGCCGATTTTGAACTGTTTCGGCAGTTAGCACCCGAAATTCGCCACCCTCTTATATACAATGGTGATGTTTTCACGCTCTCCGACTTCAATGCACGAAAACAACAATGTCCGCAAGTCGAACAGTGGATGTTGGGACGCGGGATTTTTTGGGATCCGTTTCTGCCGGAGAAAATCAAAGGGAACTATCGGGAGACGCCCCACACAGCAAAACAACGCTTCGAAGAGTTTCACAAGGCGTTGTTTGAGGCGGTGTTACAACGTTCTGTGTTAGAACGTAATGCGTTGAATAAGATGAAAGAGTATTGGAAATATTATTGCTGCCTGTATGAAGATGCTTCGTCGGTTTTCGACAAAATTAAAACCTGCAATACGCTCGCCGAAATCTCCACTGCCTTCCGTTATATCTACGAAAATGTGTGTTTTTCTACTTCTGATTCGTGAAATTCCAAGCGAAGCCGATTCCGATAATCTCTTTCAACTGTAAAACAGGACCTACTTTGTCGTCTTTTCGTGTGATATGTGTATCGTCGTCATACAATATTTCCAAACGCAAATTGGCTGAAATATATTTGTTTACCTTGAAATTCAGTAACAGCAGATAGTCAATATCGAAATTCCAATGGTTATCGGTTCTTTTGTCCAGATAGTTGTTGCTGATTCTCAATTTGGTGTCAATGTCTATGCCCGTAACCAAAGGTTGTTTCCATCGTATTTCGGTAAAAATCCCCATTCCGAGGTCAACTTTTTTACCTACGGGGTTTCCGTTAATTCCACGTGCTTCCATTGTATTGCCATACAAGCCCAAATCGGCTATTCTTTGGTCGGCAATCAGCAACATTCTTCCGTTGCACGGGGAAAAAAACCACGAAAAGCGTTCCTTATAGCGATAGGTAACGCCGGGAGCGAGGTTGAAATATGCCGGCGAGAGGGTTGTTGATTTCAAGGTAGATTCGGAGGGTTCGCCCAGATCGTAGTTGTAACCATGTGCAAATTGCGAGGTCATGGTAAACAGTGCGCCATAGTACCAACTTGCGTTATTGGCTTTCCACTTCCAGCCGTTGTTAACCATGACATCTATTTTGTCGTCGGTTTTGCGCCAAAAATCGTCGCTTTGTTGCTTCATCATGCCGTAGCCCAAGTTGGCATAGCAGTCGAACAGGTAGTGATTTTTCGTGTAGGTGGCGCTGAAATTGTTGAAAGTTCCGAGCGAAAAACTGTTTTGTCCACCGCCAGCCCATTGTGTATAGCCGGTTTGATTGATGTTAACACTGGCAAGATTAGTGATTTTCCAGTTTTTCACAGCGGTTGTATCCGTTTGCGAAATAGCAAAAAACGAACACAGAAAAATAATTACAAACAAAAATGAATGCTTCTTCATAAGAGTTACTTATTGATTATTAATTAATTGTGTTTATAAAACTGTGTGTTGTTTTCAGGGTGCAAAAATAATAAAATAAAATTACCGCCGATTAAAAAAAAATTCGCACCTTTGCATTCACAAAAAATGGTTGAATAATTTTTTAAAATATAGTTTATATGAATAATTTACGTGACTCAAAAACAGCAAGGTGGACAGCCTTGGTTTTCTTGGCGTTTGCCATGTTTTGCGCATATATCTTCATGGATATATTGTCGCCGGTTAAATCTATTTTGGAATCAACAAGAGGGTGGGATTCTACCGCCTTTGGAACGTATGCGGGTTCCGAAACATTTTTAAATGTATTTATCGGGTTTCTGATTTTTGCAGGTATTATCTTGGATAAAATGGGAGTACGTTTTACGGCTCTTTTATCGGGATTTGTCATGATTTTAGGTGCTGCGATAAATTGGTATTCAGTAACAGAGATGTTTGTAGGAACGGGTTTGGAAGCGTGGTTTAACCACAATCTGAATTATATTCCGGGCTTCGACGAGTTGGGTGTTTCTCCGTTTTACAGAGGAATGCCGGCATCTGCAAAATTGGCGTCGGTAGGATTTATGGTATTCGGTTGCGGCGTTGAAATGGCAGGGATTACCGTTTCACGCGGGATTGTTAAGTGGTTTAAAGGCAAGGAGTTGGCACTGGCAATGGGATCAGAAATGGCGTTGGCACGTTTGGGCGTTGCATCTTGTATGATTTTCTCGCCGTTGATTGCCAAAGCAAACATATTTGGAGGCGCAAACGTTTCTCACTCGGTTGCATTCGGTGTGTTGCTGTTAATCATTGCTTTCATTATGTTTATCGCCTATTTCTTTATGGACAAAAAACTTGATGCACAAGGTATTGCAGAAGAAAAAGACGACCCGTTCAAAGTAAGAGATATTGGTAAAATCTTTGCAAGTAGTGGTTTCTGGTTGGTTGCCTTACTTTGCGTGCTTTATTACTCTGCCATCTTCCCGTTCCAAAAATATGCTGTGAATATGCTTCAATGCAATTTAGGCTTTAGCGAAACACAAGCAGGGACAGTATTTGCATTTTTCCCGATATTGGCAGCGATTATAACACCATTTTTAGGCAACTTTATTGACAGAAGAGGAAAAGCGGCTTCGATGCTGATGTTAGGCTCTATTTTGCTGATTGTCTGCCATTTAATATTTGCGTTTGTCTTGCCTATGTTCAGACCCGAAATCGCCGCCAACGGAGAAGTTATTGGAGAAGCATCAATGGCAGGCATTGTTTTAGCACTTACGACAATTCTTATATTGGGAGCCTCGTTCTCGCTGGTACCGGCGTCATTGTGGCCATCTGTTCCAAAATTGGTGGACAGCAAGGTGATAGGTTCCGCTTATGCATTGATTTTCTGGATACAAAATATCGGCTTGTGGCTCTTCCCGTTGTTAATCGGTAAAATTTTAACGTCATCGAACCAAGATGTAATCAACAGCACCATCATTGACGATAAATTTAAACCGGTATTATACGACTATACCAACCCGCTGGTCATGTTGGCTTGTTTGGGAGCCGTAGCATTAGTACTCGGCTTCATTCTTAAAATTGTTGATAAGAAAAAAGGACTCGGACTGGAATTACCGAATATTAAGAAGTAAAAAACCATACATTGTAGTATTTTTTAGATTATTACTGATAAGGGACTGCCCGTTTTGGGCAGTCTCTTTTCTAAGGGCAAACGCATAAAAACGCGCGAAACTTCGATTACGTTCAGTTTCCAAATGCACGAATTGAGACCTTTGCAAGGTGTTTAACGCTATAAACATCTGATTGTTAATAACATTAAACACCTTGCAAAGGTCTCGTCGTTTTTTTTCTACGTTTTTTTTGAATAGTTTTTCGTGCTTTCGGAAACTGAACGTAGTCGAAGTTTCGCGCAAATCACCACTCATACCCCACATCCCACAAAAACAATGCTTCGGCGGGTGCTGAGGTGGCGGCTTCTTGGCGTGATTTCGACTCTATGATGTCTCTAAACGTTTGTAGGGAGATATTTCCGTAGCCCACTTCCAGCAATGTGCCTACTATGGCGCGTACCATATTTCTCAGAAAACGGTTTGCCGTTATCTTGAAAACCCAGACGTGTTCTGTCTCTGTTTGTTCCCATACAGCGTTCATTATCATGCAGTTATTTGTTTTTGTGTCGGTATGCGATTTGGAGAAAGCCGAGAAGTCGGTATATTCCGGCAACGCCGCCGCCGCCGCGTTCATCGTGTCAAAATCGAGATTGCGATATACCGGACAGGTAAATTCTTGTCGGAACGGGTCTTTGCGTGTGATGATATGATAATGGTAAGTCCGATAAAGTGCGCTGAAACGGGCGTGAAGGTCGGGTGAGACTTTAAAACAGTCGTAGATAAATATGTCTTTACGCAAAAAGGCGTTCAATCTTTTCACCAAAAGCGGTTCGTCGAACAGGGCTTCGGTGTCAAAATGGGCGTAATAGATAGCGGCATGGACGCCGGCGTCGGTACGTCCGCAGCCGATCAGCGAGATGGTATCGCGCAGAAACATGGACAGTGCCTGTTCCAAGACCTGCTGTATCGTAACGGCGTTGGGTTGAAACTGCCAGCCGTGATACGCCGCGCCATTGTATGCCAATTTCAAAAAATACCGTTGCATCGGTTATAGAGAAAAAGCCATTTTTTGTACCTGTATGCCGGAAATTTTAGACGCAGCACTTTCAAACGATGCTATTTCGGCGGCGTCGCCCACCATCTCTAACAGCAACAAACCTTTGATTTTCGGCGTCTCGTAATGACTTTCGTGCAAACCTAACCGCGTGCGAATTACATTTCCATACTTGGTCAATAACTGCTGAAACGTAACAATATCAGCGACTTCATTGCTGATAAGGAGACCTAAAATAATGATTCCATTCATGACTTTAATTTTTCGACAAAGGTAATATTTTTTTTGATGGAGAATTTTTCGTATCTTTGCACGTTAAAAAATCATCTATGATACGTAAAAATAAATTATTACTTATTGTTGTCATTATCACGGTGTTTGTTGCTGTCGTGTCTCTTTTTGCCGCGCGAAAAACGGGAACAATCAGCGGTTCAGATAAGAATTTTGCGGTCAGTGATACCGCTTCCATCCATAAAGTTTTTCTTGCCAACAAAGATCATTTTACCACGCTGTTGGAACGAAATACGGAAGGAAACGGCTGGACAGTTAATGGACAATGGGACGCATCTCCCGCAATGATAGATGTGCTTTTGACCACGATTTGTCGCATTCGTCCGGCAACTCCGCTGCCCAAATTGGCAACCGACAACATCGTCAAACGGCTTGCTACCAGCGCCACAAAAATCGAAATTTACGGCACGGGTTACCGCGTTGACTTCTGGGGGATAAAGTTATTTCCGCGCGAAGTCATGTTGAAATGTTACTATGTGGGCGACATCACGCAGGATAATTTGGGGACTTATATGCTGTTGGAAGGCTCTAAAAGACCGTTTATTGTGGTGCTGCCCGGACATCGCGGTTATGTGGCTTCGCGCTATGAGGTTGAATCTCAGGCGTGGCGTTCGCACAAAATTTTTAATACCGCCGCCAACGAAATCGAAAGTGTTCGTGTTGAAAACCTGACCAATCCCGATGCCTCATTTTTGATTGATACCAATGTGCCGTCCGGAAAATTTGCGCTGACAACCCTCGCAGGCGACCCCGTTGTGCAAAAAATTGACTCGCTGAAGGTGTATAACTACCTCAACTCTTTCAAACGCATTAATTTTGAATCTTTTACCTACGACTGCTTAAGTCCGCACGAGCATGATTCCATCTTGAACACCACGCCGACTTACAAACTGACGCTCGTCCAAAAAGATGGCATCGCACATAATCTGCGCTTCTATCCGATCATTTATGACCACCTCCGCGACAGAGAAACCGACGAGCCGATGGTTGACTTAGACCGCTGTTACGCCTATTTGGATAATGGCGAAATGGTTATTGTTCAATTCTTTACGTTTGATAAGATTTTGCGGCAACGCTCGTATTTCTATTTGTTGCAACCCAAACGGTAACTACACCACCATCAAATTACACCCGCGCAAATCCGAATGGTCGAACCGTCCGGCAATCTCAAACGTTCCATCGGGAAATACCGTCCCAAGATCTTGAGTAGCAATGAATGAGCAGGTGTGAATATTGGCAAGGTCAATGATGTTGATACCGCCTTTTTTCCCCGCCGGTACCAACGTGAGCGGGTCGTCCGTTTGACGTATCATCACCCGCATCCATGGCGGCGTCCGAAAAATACCGTTACCTTTTGAATAGGCTTGTGAAAACAGTTCCGCCATTCCGTACTCGCTGTGAATGTGTTCTAAATCAAAACGTTGACGCAATATTTCGTGCAGTTCGCTTCGGAGCATTTCGCGACGTTTCCCTTTCATTCCGCCCGTTTCCATGACGATGGTATTTTTCAATGGAATATGATATTGTTCCGAAAAATCCAACAAAGCGTAGGAAACGCCCAAAAGTAACGTCTTTTGCCCGACCTGTTCCAAGTCGTTCAACTTACGGCTTAACTGTTGATAATCATAGAGATAAAATCCATTGTCGGGGTGCTGACTTTGCTGCATCAACGTCTGTAACATATACACCAGCGAAGAATCTGTCCGTTCCAAATAAGACGGTAGCAACGCCAAAAAACAATACTCGTCGGGCGCGCCGTAAAAATGCCGAAACCCTTCCGTGAAACCTCGTTCATACAACGCCGTCTCCTTCACCAAATGAGTGCTTGTCTCCATTCCCGAAGTGCCGCTGCTGCGAAAAATCCGCTCAGGATTCCATTCGCCCGTCTGTATTCGGTGCGTCTTGAAGAACGAAATCGGTAAAAAAGGAATTTCCTCTAACGATGAAACTTGCTTGGGCGTGCGGCAAAGCAGTTGCGCAAAATCCCGATAGGTTGCGTTGTTATGATACTGATAATCAAATACCTGCAACGCAGCATCGGCAAACGAATCCGACGTGTGCGCAGTAGAAAATATATGTTCGATGTTCATCATTACCGTAAATTTCAATTCTTCGGCAAAAGTAAACATAAATTCAGTTATCTTTGCAGCGAAAATT
>Ga0123353_10012405_pt1 | contig 12111 bp, 9 predicted proteins | sample TergutLab28metaG_3_FD_92763 | JGI IMG/M metagenome (GOLD analysis project Ga0123353, IMG submission 92763) | Labiotermes labralis P3 segment gut microbial communities from Petit-Saut dam, French Guiana - Lab288 P3 | ecosystem: Host-associated > Arthropoda: Insects > Digestive system > Gut ... | reverse complement strand
TTCCGTGAAATGCGGTGAATTTCTTGACTAGCTGCAAACCAGTTAGCTTCTCAAGAAGGACTCTACACCATGGAGTAAGTTAGTTAGTTAGTTAGTTAGCTTTATTTTCCATAGATCCCATTGAAATACAATTTCACATGGATGTGGAAATAGTCACAATGTAAACAACATCTAGTGAACACATAGGTGGAAAAGTTATCAATAAAATTTACTTAAAAGAAGAATATAAGTGTTGTCAAATAAAAATATGCACACATAGATTTAACAGACAATAAAAGAAATACAATAAATAATAATTTAATTATTAAAACTACAATATCAGCAATCATTAATTACTAGCAAATTTCCTGTACTAGGATTGCTCAGTAAGTTCCAGGCAAAGTATTCTTGACTGGTATGAAATGAACCTTCCAAAAGAAACCTTTTTGAGGCTGATTTAAATTTCCTCATTTCACTATATAAACTTTTTATCCTTGGAGGCGAACAATTGATTTGATTCCTGAGTGATACACTCCTTTTTGAACCTTAAACAAATGTGCTGAGGGTAAATGTAGTTCTGAACAGTGTCTTGTGTTAATAGAATTTACCACCAAATTGGATTTGAACATATTGTATTCTTAACTACAAAGAGTAATAAGGAAAGTATGTACTGTGAGTATAGGGGAAGAATGTTTAATTTTTTAAACAGCTCACGGCAGGATTCTTTGATTCCAGTATTCATCATAATTCTTATTACTCTCTTCTTTAATTTAAAAATGGCATTACTGTAGGAGGAGTTACCCCAAAAAATTATACCGTAAGATATGATGGAATGCATACTAGAGAAATAGATCATTCTTAGATTCTCCAAGGAAATAATGGACTTCAGAGACCTGATTACGTAACATGCTGAATTTAGCTTGGAAACAAGTTGGTCTATGTGTGGTTTCTACAATAGTGTGCTGTCTAATGTCAAACCTGAAAATTTAGTATAATTTTTATTCACATTGACTGCATAATTAGTTTTTGACTTAAACTGCATATAATAGGTTTTGTTTAAATTCAGTGATAGTAGATTGTGTTGAAACCATATTATAATTTTCTCAAAGACTTCATTGATTTCTTCCTTGAATTCAGTAAGATTTGGATGTGTAAAAATTATATTGGTATCATCTGCAAACAGTGTTGGTTTAGATAAATTATTTATTGAACCTGGTAAATCATTGATGTAAAGGAGGCACATTCTTTATTTAAAAGGAAATGAGAATCATCAATTAGGGACAGGATTTTTTGTACGCTGAGTCCAGGACAACTCAGGCGGTCTGAATTTGTGAAAGTCCCGAACTGGAAGCGACATAACGTACATTTGAATCTTTCGTAGTTTCCCTGTATTTGTACATTCATGGCATTTGTCATTCATTAGAATAATTCACGCCACACATATATATTAATCCAAAACATCAATGAGTTTGCTCAGGATGGAGTTAAAACATGAATTAACGTTCTAATTTTCCGAGGCGTGTGGCTAGTTAGCTCTGCTGCGAAGGTCTGATATTACGAACAGTACAGATTATTATTCAGTTCAGTACGTTAAAGGCATGGTAGCAGTATTCTTCTATGACCAACTATATTTGTTCGAGTCCCGGTATCGGCGTATATTTTTTTCTTTTCGCATATTCTCACAAACACTAGATTAAACTGTGCAGTTACACATCCATAATTTAATTACATCTTTCAAAAGTTACCCGTGTTGCATTGGGCAAGTTTAAAAATGCGAGTGACGCAGTTATTTTTGTGTGTTTGTTTCTGGTATTCTAGTTTAATGAGCCCGTATTAGAATGTGAGTTTTTGCCTCCTTTTATTATACAATCAGTCCATTACAAGACCATAAGTATAACTTATGTAGTCAAACCTAAAATCCTACACTATTTAGTACATGTCTTGTAGAGTAATATCCAAATGAATATCTGTGAAATAATATTTACGAAATTCTGGTTGTTAAACCTGTTGGTTTCAACCTTTTCAGTCTTCTAGGCTTTTCTTCTTCAAGTAGTGTGGATGCAAGTTCGTTTGGGTGTGTTGTTATTTTATCTCTGTACTTGATGCTGAATTTTGTAATTTATTCTCTAATTGTTGGTACCTTTAAGTCTACATGTAAGACTTTGTTATATATATACCACGGAGCATTTACTGTTGCTCGGAGGACTTTATTTAGATATCTCTGTAATATTTCAATGTTAGAATTACTAGCTGTACCCCAGAGGGATATACCGTATGTCCAGATGGGCTTTAGAATAGTTTTCTAGGTGAGTAACTTATTTTCTATTGATAGCTACGATTTTCTTCCTAGAATCCAATAAATTTGTTGGCATTTCAGCCCCAGTTGTTTTCTTTTAGCAATTTGGTTTCCATTCAGTGTGACTGTGGAACAGTTTTCTCTTTTCAAGGTAAAGGTTACATGGTCGGCATATTTTCATTGGCCTTTATACGCAAGCGTTTTAACCATTTTTCGAATTGGTTTAGATGATTTTGAAGTTTTCATGACGCAGTAATGGGATTTTGATGTGAGGCTAGAATCGCTGTATCATCGGCATAGGTTGCTGTCAGTGCTTGCTCGGTTTCTGGTAGGTCTGCTGTAAATATTGAATAAAGTATGGGTCCGAGAATACTGCCTTGTGGTACTCCAGATTGGATGGTGTAGAGTTTAGTGTATTCTTCTTGGTATCTCACTTGAAATGTCTGGTCATTGAGGTACGATTTCTGTAGTGCATACTCTGGGTGTGGGAAAGCACGTTTGAGTTTGTCGAGTAACCCTGTATGCCATACTTTATCGGATGCTTGACTTATGTTGATGAAAGCAACTGAGCAGTAGCGTTTGCTTTCCAAGTTGTCGTTGATTTTATAGACTAATCTGTGTGCTTGTTCGATGGCTCTGTCAGTTCCTTTCTAAATCAAAATTGGTGAGAAGGCATTAATTTGCTTTTGTCCACGATGGGTGTTAGTCGTTTAAGAAGTATCTTTTCTGTGATCTTTGATAAGATTGGGAGGAGGCTAATTGGACGATATGGTGTTATGTCATTCGGGTTCTTTCCTGGTTTTACAATCATAATGATTTGTCTCACTGCCCATTGAACATGGGAAATATTCGGTTTGTAGTGCAGCATTATAAATTTGTGTTATTGCTCTGAGACCTTTTTGGGAAGTTCTTTAAGAATTTTTCCGGTGATCAAGATGTAGCCCGGAGCCTTTTTTCGATTGATTATATATCTATGACATTTTTAACATTGTTAATTCGGATTTTGTACATTGGCAAGGCCATCTGGTGTGAGGCATTTAAGTCGTTATTAATTGTCTTTTTAAGATGTGTCATCCCCGTTGTGTTAGGTCAATAACACAAAGCTGTAACGTGTATATATCTATATATACATACAACCATGAACACAACAATATTACAATTAGTAGCAATATATAATATACAACTACATGTTTCGGCCCTATATGTAGGCCATCATCAGGTTGTCCAAAGAACTTATTAAGTGACTATACAATATGTGTGGTAATTTTGGAAGGGTGACGAGATCTCGTCTTACATCATAAATCGTGGGATTAGTAAAAGTTGCCAACATTTACATTGATGCGTAGTTCATCATGTAAAATGCATAGGTATTCATCTTATGATCCTAGGATGCGATTTGCACTTGATGAAACTCCTTCGTACGATGGGTTTACTACCTAATTTACATGTTAGCATTATAAGATGTTCACACTTGATGTAACTCCTTAGTATGTATAGTTAATCGCATAGTAGATCTTCATGAAAGATGGACCCAACGCACCCACGTGAGATGCCCAGTTGCTCAGCTATTGATATAACCGAAATCCTACGATCTTCCAAGATTAGCTCGTGAATTTGATCAGTAATCTTTGGGGTTGTCACTGTTTTGGGTCGTCCAGGACGAGGCGCATCACAGGTGAAAATCACGTTTAAACTGGGCCACCCGGTTTTTGACGGTTGCATAAGATGGTGCATGTTCCCCTAATGCTTCTGTCAGAATGGCTTGAATTTCCTTCGGCGCCTTGCCTTGCAGAAAAAAAAAAAACTTGACGACAACTCGCGTTTCCATGTTGTTGAAATCGCGCTCGTCGCCTGACATGCTTCCTTTCAGCCTCTGTAACAAGAAAAGACTTGCAATTCGTCACATGAACAGACCCCTCTTTCCAGCGACACTGTCGATTCCGTCCTACGACATAGGGAAGTAGGTCGGGCTAGGGACTTATACAAGTAAGCACCCCCTCGTACATGTGCCTCGGACCTGGACTGATCCTTTGGTATGACCTAAACAATGGAAAAGTGGCATGACATTTATTACATGGAATGTAAGAGGCGTGTAAACCTGTGGTTCGCGTAACAACAGTAGCCAGGGAATTAGTAAGATATAAATTAGATTTAGTGGGTGTGCAGGAGGTAAGGTGGGACAAGGGGGGGGGGGCCCTGTAAGAGCAGAGGATTATTTTTTTCTATGCAAGAGGAGACGACAATTGCCAATTGGGAACAGGGTTTTTTTTTACACCACAGATTAGGATCTGCACTTAAGAGAGTAGAGTATGTTACTAGTACGGTGCAGTATATTGTTCTGAGAGGTCACTGGCATAATATCATTGTTTTTAATGTGCGTGCACCAATTGAGAATAATAACGATGATTCGAAAGACAGTTTTTATGAGGAATTAGAACAGATTTTCAATCTTTTTCCAAAGTATCGTATGAAAATTCAGTTAGGATATTGTAATGAAAAATTGGAGAGAGAGGATATTTTCAAACCGACAATTGGTATGAGAGTCGACATCAGGATAGTAATGATAATGGTGTTAGGAGAGTAAACTTTGCCACACTAAAAAATCTGTGGTTGTAACAGCACAGTGTTCCCATACCGAACATTCATAATTACACCTGGTTCTCTTCTGTTGGGAAGAATGACAATCAGACTGATCACATATTATTAGATAGGCGATGGTATTTGAGTATACACGATATACGGTCTTTCAGGGGAGTTACTGTGATGCCGACCACCATTCGGTGGTTGCAGATGTTAGGACAACATTGACAGTAAGTAAACAAGCAGAAGTTTTATATGGAAAGCTGAATGAGGTGGAGGTTAGGAAATACTATCAGATTAAGATTTCAAATAGATGTTCAGCTTTGGAGAACTTAAATGATAGCGAGAACATAAATAGGGCCTGGGAAAACATTAAAGGGAATATCATAACTTCAGCTAAAAAGAGTGATGTATGTACGAATTGAAACAGCATAAACCATGGTTTGATGAAGGATGTTTACGACTTTTAGATCAATGGAAGGGGGCTTAAGGGCAGTGGTTACAAGATCCAAATAAAGGATAACGTTCATCCACACACTTCCAGACGTGAAGCTGGTAAACATTTCAGGGAAAAAGGAAGGAATATCTGAATACTAATGTTGACGAGCTGGAAGCTAACACTAATATCGAAAATATCAGAGACTTTTGGAGGGGTTTCAGTGAATTTAAGAAGGGTAACCAGCCTAGAACTAATATGATGGGAAGCTGGATTTGATGACACACACACACACACACAGTAGTTTGGATAGGTGGAGGGACCATTTCTCTCAGCTGTTGAATGTGCATGGGGTTAATGAGGTTAAGCAGACAAATACGCACAGTAGAACCACTAGTGCATCAGCCGAGTGCCTTTTGCGTTTAAGATGGGTATTCTGAAGCAAAAAAGACACAAATCACCTAATATTGATCAAATCCCATCAGAATTGATGGAAGTGGAGGGTAAAACAATTAGCTCTGAAATCCATAAACATTAATTATATTTAGAATAAAGAGGAGTGTAAGGAGTCGATCATTGTACCTATTTATAAGAAGGGTGATAAAACAGGTTATATTAATTACAGAGGCATATCACTTTTGTCAACTACGTACAAAATTTAATCCACCATCCTCCATATGCAGAGGAAATTATTGGGGATCCTCAGTCTGGATTTCGGCGCGTCAGGTCCACTACTTATCATATATTGTGTATTTGTCAAATACTTGAAAGGGAATGGGAATATATTGAAGGAGTTCAACAGCTATTTTTAGACTTCAAGGAAGCTTATGATTCAGTTCGGAGGGACTTCTTGTGTAATATTTTTCACTCAGTTTTTGTTTTCATGAGAATTTAAAGTGAATAAAAATGTGTGTGAAAGAAACATATAGTAGTGTCCCGGTAGGCAAACATTTGTCTGAAACCTTTCATATTAGGAACGGTGTGAAGCAAGTTAGATGTTTTATCGCCATTTCTTTTCAACTTTGATTTTGGGTAGGCCATTAGGGTGTTCAAGTAAACCAGGATGGCTTAAAATTTTATGAAATACGACAGCTTTTGGTTGATGCTGATGATGTTAATATATTGGGTTGTAGCGTACATACTATGAAGTGAAGCACAGAAGCTTTAGTCTTTGCTAGTAAGGAGACTAGACTAGAAATAAATGCTGATAAAACTAAGTTCACCGTCATTTCTCGAGATTAGAATGCGGGACGAAATCAGGATATAAAGGTTGATACTAGTACCTTTGAAAGAGTGGAAGTGTTCGTATATTTGGGAACAACCTTAACGATTGCAAATTCTCTTCAGGAAGAAGTTAAACAGCAGATTGTAGTCATGGAATGCTTGCTATCATTCGGTGCAGAATATTTTGTTTTCCATTTTTCTATCCAAAGATATAAAAATCAGTGCATGTAGAGCTATAATTTTGCCTTTTGTTGTGTGTGCGTGTGAAACTTGGCCGCTCACTTTGAGGGAGGAACGTAGGCTGAGGGTGTTTGAGAATAGGGGGTGTTGAGAGTATTTGGGCCTAAGAGGGACAAGGTAATTGGGGAGTGGAGAAAGCTACATAATGAGGAGCTTAATGTTCTGTAGCCTACTCCTCATCAAATATTCGGGTTGTCAAAGCGAGAAGAATGATATTCGCGGGCAATGTAGCACGAATGGAGGAAGGATTTTTGGTGGTAAACCCTTAGGGAAAAATACCACTTGGTGTCGATGGATGAATAATATTAAGATTGATCTTCAGGAAGTGGAATGTAGGAGCATCGACTGGATTGATACGGCTCAGGATAGGGACAGGTGGCGTGCACTTGCAAACGCAGTAATGAAGCTTCAGGTTCAGTAAAATGCGGGTAATTTCTTGACTATCTGAGAACCGGTTAGCTTCTCAAGAAGGACTCTGCTCCATCTTGTAAGTAATAGAGTAAGTATTCCCGCTAAGAAATTTTGGCGCGCATTTAAAAATACTATTTCAATGTTTTTGCGCCTTTTTGAATTCGCGTAACTCTGGAATTGTGTAAGGAGCCGGGCAGTACCCGCAGACTCTAAATTAACTGACCAGCTTTCTCGAAATTTTTAAAGTGTGTATCCTCATACAGTAAACAGTAATGTTAAGTGGCAAAGTAGATTCCTGTTGAAAGAAACGTTTCTATCATCGATTATTATAAGAAAATACAAGGAAATACTTTCGGGGTATCGTAGTGTTGTAACTGCAGTGCGATTAGCTTCTCAACGGTACATTTATATCTGGAACAATATGAAGAACTGTCAAGTAAGAAAAAGACCAGTAAATTTTTCTTTCGTTTTCGTGAATAATGCTGGGGCGTAGTTAAGAGTGCAGGGGTGGTGCTGCTACCGGGTAGTGGGATATGTTTACTGACCTCTGTGAAATACCGAAATTAAGACTGCATGGGGCTGTACATCCACTTCATGGCGTCGTGCTCATGGACATTGACAACTTCATGATAACCAATCATGATATTTTGTGTATTTGGCATACTGAAGTATGTTTAACCTCCGTGGATAACAACATATGTACAGTTTCTTCTCAACGGCCGTCATTTGGTTCAGCAACATCCGACGCTAATTAAAAATAGCTCCCCACCCCATTCTCCACGTTTTATTACAGAAACTAAACTCTTCTGGTGCTAGGGAATTGTGTTTGGACGAACTTTGATGGTATGAATGTTGCATTCTTCATGTTGAAGTAGTTGTGGCTGATGACGTCACAGAGTGGCGCATCATCACCGTGATCAATACGAAGTACTGTGTGTTATTCGATTCAGTCTTCTGTGGGACCATACTGCTACCGTATTTTGATGCCAATTATTGCAGTTATACACAATACTAAGCCTCTGTTTTTAGTAATCCACATGCACCGTTGCAGGTTACGGCTTGAAATTGCTCCTTGGCTTCGAAAACGCGGAAGAAATAAGTCCAGTTAATGAACAGGCGTATTACAAACTGAGGTGGCTCATTTTTAGATTGCTTAGCAGTTGGTATGACGGGTTGAACGTTGTCTTATAACCATGCTAATTGAATTTCGGTTTTGAGTATGACAGTGGGAAACCACGAAAGAAAGAGTTAAGTGCTGAAAGTGGATGGATAATGTCGCCTGGCCTGCTGATAAATTCCACAGAAAGCAAAAGGATATGGCGATGCGTCGCTAATGACTGGCTTCCCAGTGTTTCGACGGAATGTAATGCCTCAGGGTCTAAGAGTTACGAGATGAACACAGTACGTTATTTGTATTACGGAAGTTACGGAAGAACGGAATCATCGACCATACTGTTCGGAAATCCCAAAAATCGATTGTAAACTCTGTAAATATGACGTAGGAACGATAGTAAAAAAGTCGGGAGTGGCATGGGGATTATGTAATGAAATTATTACATATTAAATTCGCGAAATTATATGTGTAATATTTTATGTTCCCATGCACAGATCAAGAACAAAAGGATCAGAGTATGCAAAAATGATTGTACGTGTATGTGTTAGTGCATGTGCGTCGATGTGTGGCCTGATGTAAAAAGGTTGTGGAGGAGCATGATTATGTGCACGAACAGTGAGCAGCGGAGGGTGTTTAGAGAGTCAAATGTGTCACAAGGGGATGGATAAATTACATCATGAGGAGCCTTATAATTTGCGCTGTTTAAGTAATGTTGAGATTAAGTGAAAAGCAAGGGATGGTTTGTATATTCAACTCGTTCGCGAGAAATTATGTTCCTGTCAGACTGTGGTAAACTACGAGAATGGAGACAGCTGGATGGGTTAGGCATAGATGAGATGATACGAAAGCGCATCTTGGAGAGACCGGTTATGAATACATGAACTGAACTGACTTATGGTAAGGTTCAGTCGTAGACTTTCATGAACGCGTATGTGAACCTCCTGAGTTTCATAACGAATTTACATTGTAGCTGAACACCTGTTAAGATAATTTAAGGTACATCTTATATCGTGGAGTTATTAGATATACCCTGACTACGAGTGTCACATTTAGTTCGAACCGAACTGTGGAAATAAACTGGCGTTTCTCCCACTGAGGAGCATGCCTCATCGGGTGGAGTCTTCTTGTTACCTTCCTTGTCCTGGATAATCTAGATTTTACTAACGAAAATTAAATTCCCGCACTTGGAAGGTTCTTTTAATACTCAAAATGCAGGTCGTTGTAGTCATATGTGTGAACGTGTCCACTGCTGGGCATAGGCCGGCGAATTCAGATTCGAAAAGTGATTCCCTGTACTGCCAGCGTGAGCAAATTTGGGCACCGCAGGAAAGCAGACATGTAGGCAAGCCATATTTGTGATTCAGATTTTATTTATTTAAAAATAATCACGTTTTCGCGTAATACCCCAATTATCAGAACACAGATCAAAATCCTACGTAACTGTACTCGCTTGAAGGGATGTTCTTGTAAGCTGATATTTTGTTTCATTTAGTAATCAGTACAGAAAATAGATCCATCCGTCTTGTTTAATTGCCGGGCTTCGGTGAGTACCGCGCTGCGTGTCATCAGTAGGAGGTGCCAGCTTCATTAGGAATTTGTTGAAACGTGAGAAGAGAGACATCATTAACACGTTCCTGATGGACCTGCACATGGTAGGAGCGTACCAGGTAAGATGGTTGTCTGAACAGACTCTGAAACCTCCGTGACAGCAATATGTGAAAGAGCAGATCGACTTCTTGGAGATTAAAATGAATCTGTGTAATATTTGGAGTTTAAGCTCGTACCGCATAGTAAACACGCTGCTCCTCGGTTATAATAAGACCATTCAGTTATTATGGTATGGGGGAAATAATAGCTGTTGATAGTGAAGTCCACATAAAACTCGTAAATGCCATCTATAACCATTACGAAGAATTGTTCAATATTAAACCTGCTGTGAGACTTGAAAAAAATCACTAGGTTTTAAAGCTGTAGTGCGCAAACCTTTTTAATCGCGGGACATTCAGGCACAAATGATTTGGCGTTTGCCACAAACGGTTCTTAGAACGTAATGTTAATGTACTGAAACGTCGTATTGTTTTTGTTTTATTAATATTTTTATTAGATTACACTGAACTGTGTAGCTTCTTGAAGAATTAATACTGATTCATTTATGTCTGTTCGTGATGGATCTTACGTTGCGGTGTTACTAATTAGAATATGAAGGAACTGAAGGCTCCATGCTCACTTAGGAAAGGGAGAGGGTACAAGTGGTTCCAGGGCCACAGGGTTTGTACCACTGTTGCAAGGGTTTAAATACGCTGGGATTGAATTCTTTGATTTTCATCTGTGTATCACGTCTGTACACATCTCCATACCATCTGTGGTGTCTGTCTAGGTACTTACGAACTTACTGTTGGGTGTGAAGAGGTCGGAACGAGAAGTCATATTTATTCCACCTGTTGATGAGGTAATGGATTGACCTGGCTTAAGACAGAAGTAGCGGTGTGCCACGAACACGATAACGAACTATAAGGTTCCATATAATGCGGTGAATTTCTTAATTAGCTGCGGGACTGTTTGTTACCTTCTCAAGAACTCTGCTCCATAGAGCTGTGTACTTGGCATCTGGTTATTCGGGTGTTTGTCACGGAATTACCGTAAATAGACATGATTATGTTGCAGAAATGAAGCGATAGGTCAACCGTTTAGTAGAGATTTCTGTTGTACATGTTGACGTTAACGTACACTTGGGTCATTTAGTATTGACTGTCGTATGGCAGTGCTTGATCTAATTATGGTGGAATTGCCCTGTGTGTAGAGCTACCACGCTTTAGATCCTGAGTGTTATGTTCCATATTCCTTACATTAATTAGACGCATAAAATGTATTGTAATGGGGTACGGCGGTCGTCCTAACCACCGACACCGATACCTAGAAAGGGTATTCGCTGCCGCCACTTTGGACATTACTATGACGTATTTCACTAAACAATATATTCTACGACACTACAACATATTACATAAATATACAACACCAAAGAAAGCACAATAACCCAATCAAAATCTAAGGCACAGTATAGGGCGCTTCTCCAACACAAAGATTACAATTTCCTATAAACGAATTTCCATAAGGAAAGTCTTATCACCCCATATAAAACGAAATGTAATCTGAATCATTTCTACACTTCCATTTGGTACAGAACAACTTCACCACGCTTACCTGACACAATACTTAGCAACAAAGCCCACATCTTATAAAGTTTGCTCATTCTCTGCTCCCCCAAGGTGTCTGTCGTTACCGAAGGTTCAACAAAGACTCGTCGCCTTACAAAATCACACCACGCTTCTAAGCCAAAGTCAGCATTTCCTGCATTCACCTAGCAACAGTTTTCTGCAGCTTCAAATATTTGCTGTTACTTCAACCATCCAGACTAAAACATGACCCATTAATCTGATTATATAATTCATTATATGTATCTGATATGCACCCTCTGTGCAACAAAAATCAAACCGCATAAAATTTTCTGCCCCGAAACGGAAGTCACGTGACGTACAGTTGCCATCATAATTCTAGTCGTTTTACTTTCCCCATATTTGTGCATCCATGTCGTTTCTGTGTCTTCCATTCATTACAATCAATCACGCCGTGTATATATTAACCGAAGACACCAATACATTTGCTTAATTTGAAGTTAAAATCTGAATTATAGGTCAGTAATTTTCACATGCTTACGGCTAGCTTAGCTCTGCTGCCAAGGATGGATGAGGCGATGGGGTGTTCCTACAAGTAGCAGGCATAGCCGAGCCCGATAAAGCGGGATAGCGATACTGTTCAGAAACGAGCTACGTT
>Ga0123353_10012403_pt1 | contig 12112 bp, 16 predicted proteins | sample TergutLab28metaG_3_FD_92763 | JGI IMG/M metagenome (GOLD analysis project Ga0123353, IMG submission 92763) | Labiotermes labralis P3 segment gut microbial communities from Petit-Saut dam, French Guiana - Lab288 P3 | ecosystem: Host-associated > Arthropoda: Insects > Digestive system > Gut ... | reverse complement strand
GCAATCCTTTTTCTTGACAATTTTAGAAAATGCTAGTATGCTAAACAAAAAGGAGCTGCTTATGCCGTTTTGCCGCCTGGACGCCTTGCTTGCGTCGCGGGGTTTTGGGTCCCGCAGGGAGGCGCTCTCGCTGGTCAAAGCGGGGGCGGTGGCGGTCAACGGCGCGCGGGCCCTGCATGGCGATCAAAAGATTGACCTGGAGCGTGATCGCGTCACGGTGCGCGGCGCTCCCGTTTGCATGCGGGAATATCTCTATGTGATGCTGCACAAGCCCGAGGGCGTTGTCAGCGCCGCGCGGGACGCAAGAGCAAAAACGGTGCTGGACTTGCTGCCGGCGCATTTGCGGCGGCGCGGGCTCTTCCCCGCCGGCCGGCTGGACAAGGATACCACGGGCCTGCTGCTCATCACCGACGACGGCGCCCTGGCGCACGCGCTGCTTTCGCCCCGGCGCCACGTGGAAAAAGCCTACCTGGCAACGCTGCGCGAACCCGCGCTGCCGGAGGACATCGCGGCGTTTGCCGCCGGGATGCTCCTGCCCGCCGGGGAGGGCCATCCGCCGGAAAGCTGTATGCCCGCACAGCTGGAGCTCCTGCCGGGAAACCGGGCGCGCGTGACGCTGCGGGAGGGCAAGTATCACCAGGTCAAGCGGATGTTCAGCAACCTGGGCAACGAGGTGCTGGCGCTGCACCGCGAGGGCTTCGGCCCGCTCCGGCTGGACGAATCATTGCGGCCGGGCGAATGCCGGGAGCTGGCGGCGGAAGAGGTTGAGATGCTGAAGAATTTTGGCCGAAAGTCTTGACAAAGGACGTTTTAGCGTGTATAATGAAATCACAGGAAAGGAAAGCGCCCTCGGAGTGCTAGTCCAAAGGCGCAGCGACTGCTGGTTGCGGCCGCGCTTCCTCTTCCTCTTGACGAGGTTTCAGAAGTAGCCGCCCAAGCGTCGAAGGCTTAGGGGCGGCTACTTCTATATATGCTTAAAGTGGCGAAACAAATGAAGAACGAATTGTGCGATCGCAATGGCGTATAGGATATCCGCAGCCAAGGCGATGTATGTTTCGCGCAGTAATCAACAAAATTTTCCACACAATTTTTTTGAATTCCTGAAGCAATCCGCCCCGCTGCTTCGTTATTATCATTGAGCGGCTCGAATTGTGGCCCGGAAGGAGGCGGCAGCGATTGCAACACGCGACACCAGGGATACGCGGCTGCGGGAATTGATGCAGGCCCACCAGGCGCTGGTGTTCAATCTCTGCCTGCGCCTCACGAAGGACTATTTCACGGCGGAGGATCTGGCGCAGGAGACCTTTCTCGCGGCGTACCAAAATATGGAACGCTTTGACGGAGCGAACCCGGCGGGATGGCTGACCACCATCGCCGCGCGCAAATGCCTGGACCACCTGCGCAGCGCGGCCGTCAAAAAGGCCCAGCCCATGGAAGACGAAACCATACTGCAATTTCCGGCGCCTGTGGCGCAGCAGCCGGAACGCCAGTTTTTCGACAGCCATTTCGAACAGGCGCTGCAAACGGCCTGCGAAGCCCTGAGGGAACCCTACAAAAGCGTTGCGTTGGGGTATTACCGCGAGGAAAAGCCCCTGGCCGCAATCGCGAAAGAAACCGGCGCGCCCATCGATACCGTGCGCACGCGGTGCTACCGCGCAAAACATATGCTGCGGCAGATTTTAGAAAGGGAGATGCGATATGACCTGCTTATCAAATGAACAACTGCAACGCCTGCTGTGCGCGGCTCCCGGTTTGGAATTGCTGGAGCATGTGGCGGCATGCGAAGCCTGCGCCGCGCGGCTGGCGGAGCAAACCCTCGCGCTGCCCATGCTGGAGCCGCCCGCGGGACTGCCGCAGGAAATCCTGCGCAAAACAAGGCCAGTCCAACCCGCGGAAAGCCTTGGCTCCTACGCTCTGCGCGTGTTCGCGGCCATGGCCGCGGTGCTGGTGCTGCTGTTTTCCGGCGCGTTCGACAAACTGGCGAGCCTGCCGAAAGACCTGCCAAAGCTCAAAGACCAAATCGCGACTATTTTCATAAAGGAGGAACCCCTAGATGCATCCCAACCCCAGTAAATTTTTGACCGTATTGTTTTCGTTCATCCCCGGCGCGGGGCATATGTATTATGGCCTGATGAAGCGAGGCGTCTCGTTCATGGCGGCGTTCTTTGCCTCTATCATTGGCGTATTCTTTTTTGATCGATATCTGCCGATCTTTACAGCCGCATTTGCTTTGGCGATCCCCCTTATGTGGTTCGTGGGCTTCTTTGATTTCTGGCGTTATCCCCGCATGAGTCTGGAGGAGCGCCTGGAACTGAAGGACGACTTCCTCGTGCTGGATCAATTGAAGCTCCCGAAGGGCCCAGTCCTGCGCAAGGCACAGATCGTCGCGGGCATTGTGCTGGTTCTTGGCGGGATCTCCCAATTGTACAACCAATTTTTCTTGTCGTTCTTGGTGAATAACTACTGGAAGGAGCGCCATCCATATCTACAGGATTTCGTATATCAATTGCCAAGGGTAGGCGGCGCGGTTCTCATCATCGTCGTGGGCGTGCTGCTGATTGTCTGGAAGGGCAGGCAGATCAAAAAAGAATCGAAGGAGGCCTCATACAATGAAGAGTAGGAAAATCGGCGTATTGACCCTGGGCGTCGCGCTTGTCGCGTTCGGCGCGCTGTTTTTGGCGCGGGTGTTCGCGCCGTGGTTCGACTACGCGCGGGTGCTGCAATTCTGGCCGGTGGTGCTGATCCTGCTGGGCGTTGAGGTGCTGGTATCGGCGCTGCTGCCCAAAAAAGAAGGTGAGCCCTCATTCAAGCTGGATGCCGTGTCGATTATTTTGCTGTTCGCGGTACTCTTTTTGGCCTGCGGGCTTGCGGCGGCGCAGTTCGCGCTGGAGCGGCTGCCGGAGCTTTTTGAGCGCGCGCGGATTGATTATCCATTCTGAACCAAGGCGTAAACATAGCCGTCCAAGCGAATTGGGCGGCTAAAATTTTTTCCATAAAAAACTTGCAGTCACGCCTGGGAGATGTTATAATAACATTTCAACGGGAAGCATTGACGCGGAGAGGAAGCATATGCGAGAAGAATTTTTCATGCGCCGCGCCCTTGAATTGGCAAAGCATGCGGCGGCGGAAGGGGAAACCCCCGTTGGCGCCGTCGTTGTCCGGCGGGGAGAGATTGTGGGCGAAGGCCGCAACCGCCGCGAACACGGCAAAAACGCGCTCCTCCATGCGGAAATCGAAGCCATCGACATGGCCTGTAAAAAGCTCGGCGGCTGGCGGCTGTGGGAATGCGAGCTATATGTCACGCTGGAGCCGTGCCCCATGTGCGCGGGGGCCATCATCAACGCGCGGATCCCCCGGGTGGTCTTCGGCGCGAAGGATCCCAAGGCGGGCTGCTGCGGCTCGGTGATTGATTTATTCGCGCTGCCGTTCAATCATCAGCCCAAGGCGGAAGGGGGAATGCTGGAAGAAGAATGCGCGGCGGTCCTGACGGAATTTTTTCGAAGGCTGAGGGGAAATAAATGCTGTGCGTGAAAGAACTGCGCCGCGAGGATATCCCGTTTATCCATCAAATATATGAGCAAAACAGGGCCGTGCTGCACGGGGACGCAATTTCTCAAGAAGAATGGCATGCGTACATCTTTGGAGAGGACGCTGATTTCAACGAAGCCCATTTTATTATCATGGATGGCGATTCGCCCGCCGCCTGGTTAAAACTAAACGCCCTGAATGAACCGGATATATGGATTTCCATGCTGGTTGTGGACCGCGAATTTCAGCGGCGTGGAATCGGATCATTCGCGATACAGTTTGCGGAAACACGCGCGAAAGATCATGCCAAACGGGCCGTTCGCGTGCAAACGACGAAAGATAATATCATCGCGAAAGCGTGCTATCTAAACTGCGGGTATGAAAAAATGACCGGCACCCGAACTTATCAAAAGTTTCAAAAAATATTGTAGGAGGTTTCATATGCAATTCATACGTGTCATCCCATGCCTGGATGTCAAGGACGGCCGCGTGGTCAAGGGCGTCAGCTTTGTCAATTTGCGCGACGCGGGGGACCCTGTGCAATGCGCCAGGGCCTACGAAGCCGCCGGGGCCGACGAGCTCACGCTGCTGGACATCAACGCCACGCACGAGAACCGTGGGCACCGGCTGCAAATGGTGGAGGCGGTGGCCAGGGCCATTTCAATCCCGCTGACGGTTGGCGGCGGCGTGCGCGATATCGACGACTTTGAGGCGATTTTGCGGGCGGGCGCCGGCAAGGTCGGCGTGAACTCGGCGGCGGTGAAATGCCCGCAGCTGCTAAGCGTTGCGGCGGAGCGCTTCGGCAGCGGCCGCGTGATTTGCGCCATCGACGCCAAATCCCGCGAAGACGGCAAGGGTTGGGAGGTCTATATTGGCGGCGGGCGGGTCGCCACTGGCCTGGACGCTCTGGAATGGGCGGCGGAAGCCGTGCGGCGCGGGGCCGGGGAGATTTTACCAACCAGCATTGACCGCGACGGCCAAAAGAACGGCTATGACCTGGCGCTCACGGCGGCGATTGCCGAGCAGACGGGCGTGCCGGTGACCGCTTCCGGCGGGGCCGGCAAGCTGGAGCATTTTTACGAGGCTGTCACCGCGGGTAAGGCGAACGCCGTACTTGCGGCATCGCTGTTCCATTTTGGCGAGGTTACCGTAGGCGAAGTGAAGGAATATTTGGCAGGCCGGGGGATCGCGGTGAAATAACATAATAATAAAAAAAGGCCGCGGCATATCGCCGCAGCCTTTTTTGCCTTGCCAATTATTTCTCTTCGTAGCCTTCCGCGTTTTCGATGCGTGTGGGAGGCACGCGGTTGCCCTTCGCAACGCTGATTTCCCCCAGGTGATTGCCTTGGCGGTCAACAACATAAAGCTCAAGGTCATATTCGGCGTCTTCGCCGGGCTTCCATTTGCGCTTGCTCATTTTGAAAACTCCTTTGATCTATAAATTGCTTTTGTAAGCTTTTTTATCTTTTCCAGGTTCGCATGAATTATGCGGTGCGAAATAAAAATGTCAACAAAAATATCAAAAAAATTTTTCTTGCATTTCCCAACAAACTGTGATATAATATCCAGGCTTGTGCAACTTTTGTTCCTCTGGCGTATTCTGTATGCATATGAACAATCGAATATATATCGAAGGATGAAGACCATGAACCAGGCAAGAGCGGAACAGCTCATCGACCAAAACCCAAGCTGCGCGTACGCGGCGCTGCTGCGTACGGCGAAGGATTCCATGAAGGAAGAGCCGCCGGAAATCCATATCGGCGCGACCGTACGCGTGCACGTGAAGATCCGCGAGGGCGAGCGCGAACGCGTGCAGGTGTTCGAGGGTACGCTGATTGCCCGCAGGGGCTCCGGCATTTCCGAAACATTTACGGTGCGCCGCATTTCGTACGGTGTTGGCGTGGAGCGCGTGTTCCCGCTGCACTCCCCCAACGTGGTGAAGCTGGAAGTGGTGCGCTTTGGCCGTGTGCGCCGGGCAAAGCTTTACTATCTGCGCGGTCGTGTGGGTAAGGCGGCGAAGGTGCCGCAGAAACTCATCGCAAAGTAAAAATCTCGCGGGGAGTTAGGGAAAAATCCCTAACTCCTCATTCCTGATTGCAATGGGGAACGCCATGCCAAACGAAATGGTGAAGCACAGCCAATCGAAAATTTTGAACGCCTGTTTTTCGCTGGCGGATATTATCGCTACGGCGTTTCTTCTGCTGATGGTGATTTTTACGTTCGTGGTGCGCACGTCGTGGGTGATCGGGCGCTCGATGCAGCCGACGCTCTATGAAGGCCAGTTCCTGCTGGTGACGGCCATGCCGCATCGATTAAGCTACGGCGACATTGTGGTGATATCCGATACCGGCACCAACCTGCCGGAGCGGCACCCCATCGTCAAGCGGGTGATCGGCCTGCCGGGGGACGAGATGAGCATCGATTTCGAAGCGGGCGTCGTGTATCGCAACGGTGAAGCGTTAAACGAACCCTATGTGGCGGCGCCGACCCATGCATACGATTTTTTCAGCGGGAACACGGAATTCCCCTGCGTCGTGCCGGAGGGGCGCTGCTTCATCATGGGCGACAACCGCAACGAATCTATGGACAGCCGCGCGAAGGCGGTTGGCATGGTGGACCAGCGGGACGTGCTGGGCGTACGCATCGGCGGGAATTGAGAATTGAGAATTGAGAGTTGAGAGTTTTGGAATATATGGTGAAACCGGGCCAATCGAAACTCATGAAGAACTGCTATGAGCTGACGGAGATTTTGGTTTCCGCCGTGATTGCCATCGCGGTGCTGTTTTTATTTGTGGCGCGTTTTGCCGGGGTGGTGGGCAACTCGATGGTGCCCACGCTGCACAACCGCGACTGGCTGGCGGTTTCGGCCTGGATCTCGCCGCCAAAGCGGGGGCAAATTGTCATCATATCCCCGCGCGTCAACTCCTTTCACGAGCCGCTGGTCAAGCGCGTGATCGCCCTGGGCGGCGACGAGGTGGATATCCGGGACAACCATGTGTATATCAACGGCAGCCTTTTGGAAGAGCCCTACCTGCCCGAAGGCACGATCACCGAATCCGCCGAATGGTATCAAAGCGAAATGACCTACCCGCTGGCTGTGCCCCAGGGCCGCCTGTTCGTGATGGGGGACAACCGCGGCGCGTCCTCCGACAGCCGCTTCGACGCCGTCGGCTTTGTATCCGAGCAGGATATCCTGGGCCGGGTGATCTTCCGGGCCATGCCGTTTTACGACAAAGAAGCGGGCGAGTTTTTGATGCGGGTTGAATGAATGTACAATGTACAAATTACAATGTACAAATGGAGCGCTGTGCATTGATTTTATTTGTAATTTGTACATTGTAAATTGTACATTGAGGTGAATCTATGCCCTCCCAGACGCCCCAGTGGTTTCCCGGCCATATGGCAAAAACGCGGCGGCAGATTCAGGAAAATCTGAAGCTTGTGGACGCCGTGGTGGAGCTGCGCGACGCCCGGGCCCCCGAAAGCAGCCGCAACCCGGCGCTCGGGGAGATCATTGGGAAAAAGCCGCGCATTGTGCTGCTGAATAAGTGCGATTTGGCTGACCCCGAGGCCACCGCGCGTTTTGTCAGGATGCAGCCAAACACCCTGGCGGTTGACTGCCGCTCCGGCAAGGGGCTGGGCCGATTGGTGCCGTTGGTACGCGAAAGCCTGGCGGACGTGATCGAGGCGAACGCGGCCAGGGGCATGAAAGGGCGGCCGCTGCGGCTGATGGTGGTGGGTATCCCGAATGTGGGCAAGTCGTCCTTCATTAACCGGCTGGCCGGGCGCGGGCGCGCCGAAACAGCGGACAAGCCGGGCGTCACCCGCCGCAGCCAATGGTACGCCATCGGCCAGTCGGGCGGAGTGACGATCGAGCTGCTGGACACCCCGGGCGTGCTCTGGCCGAAATTTGAGGACCCAGCCGTGGGGGAGAAGCTTGCGTTCCTGGGCAACATCAAGGATGAAATTACGGACATCGAAGCCCTGGCGCTGCGGTTGGTTGAAGTGCTGCGGGACTCCTACCCGGAGCGCCTGCGCGAGCGGTATCAAGTGGAAGCGGCCGGGGAACCGTGGGAAATTCTGGATCGGCTGGCGCGGCGGCGCGGGATGCTGCTGCCCCGCAACGAAGCGGACACCCACCGGGCGGCGGCGGTGCTGCTGGATGAACTGCGGGCGGGAAGGCTTGGGAAAATTACGTTGGACAAGATATGACCGCGAACAAGGCTGACGTCCCAGATAATGGCATGAAATTCAGCATGAATTAACGCGCAAAATATGGGAAAATAACCAAAAATAGTTGTCGGCGGACAAGTCGCGCTGGCAACTATTGTTATTACTTTATCCAATTACTGTATTAATATGTCAAATCCTCCTGCAAGATGGAAAAGCTCATTTTGCGGGAATAATTTTGGTTCAAACATGAATATGCAGAAAAAAATAGCTAAGACCCCGGCGCCTTCCTACTTTAACTGTTGAAAACACGGTGGATAATGTGCAAAACTTTGATATACAAGCTTTCGGAGTCTGTAAAGCTACGGCCTTTCGCTGGGAGAATTTGTTCGGAGATCCTGGAAATATTCACTAATTATGTATAAAATGCTGCAAGCGATCCTGCACCTCTATGCCGCGGCAGGGTCAAACAAGCGGCCGTTGATGATCACCGAGCGCAGGCTCCAGTCGTCATCCAGCAGGAGGAGATCCGCGATTTTTCCGGGGGCGACGCTCCCGATTTCACGTGCCTTGCCGATCACTTTGGCGGGGTTGATGGTGACGCTTTTGAGCGCCGCGCGTTCGTTGGTCCAGGCCAAGAGATTCCGGAACTCGTCATAGAGGCTGCAGGAGCTGCCCGCGAGGGTGCCGTTTTCCAGATAGACGGCGTTGTTTTTGCGATGGTACGCAACGCCGCCCAGGGTATAGCGGCCCTCGGGAAGACCTGCCGCCGCTACGGAATCGCTGACGAGCACGGCGCGGTCCTCACCCAGCAGGCGCATGGCAAGGCGCACGGCGGCGGGATGCAGATGCACGCCGTCCGCGATGAGCTCGGCGGTGACGCGCGGGTCCTCCAGCACCGCGCCCGCAGCGCCCGGCGCCCTGTGGTGCAGGGCCGGCATGGCGCAAAACAGGTGCGCGGCGTGGGAAAAGCCCGCATCAATGGCGGCAAGGGCCTCCTCATACGAGGCCATGGTGTGGGCCATGGAAACCCGGCAGAAGGGCGCCGCCTGGCGGGCGAGCTCCAGCGCGCCGGGCAGCTCCGGAGCCAGGCTGATCATGGATATGGGCGCGATGTCCCGCAGGCGGCGGAATTCCTCCAGGGAGGGCCAGCGGGCGTGGCGACCACGGCACATCGCTTGGGAAATAAACGGGCCTTCCAGGTGCACGCCGCATATGCGCGCTCCGCGCTCGTGCCCCATGCATTCCGTCACGGCCCTTGCGCTTTGCTCCAGGGCCTCGGGCGGCATGGCCGCCGTTGTTGGACAAAAGGAGGTGACGCCCTTGCCGGCGAGGGTGAGGGAAATCGCGTCAAGGGAATCCGCCGCGGCGTCGGCGACATCCCGGCCCAGCGCTCCATGGATGTGGATGTCCACGAAGCCGGGCGTCAGGCGCGCGCCCCGTGCGTCGATGGTTTCCGCCAGTGGCTCTTCCAGGCGTTGCCCCACAGCGGCGATGCGCCCGTGCCGTATCATCACGTCGCCCGAAAACGGGCGGAAGCTTTCGTCATATACCAACGCGTTGCGGATTACCATAATGAGTCCCCCAGACAATGATTCCATTCATTATATGGGGGATAGGAAGATGATAGACTTCGCAGCGTCGAAGCCAATCATATGAATCGCCGTGTTACATTCGTTCCACTCCATGTGGAACTGGTCCCAGAACCCCCAGAAAATCCCCGCCCAGCGCCCGCAGGCTTTGTTGAACCTGCCGGATATCGGCGCTTTGATCGCAAACGGCGAACACGGCCGAGCCGGAGCCGGTCATTTGGGTGAGGAGAGAACCGGCTGTTCCGCAAAGCATTTTTGCTTGTGCTAACCCTGGGATTGCAATGACCTGCTCGAAGACATTCGCGCAATGGGGGAAGAGGCTCACCCAATCGCTTTGCAGGGCGAGAGAATACACCCGCTTTGTATCAGGCTGCCGCAGTTCGATCGCGTCGATGTTCGCGTAGGCATTGGCCGTGCTCACATGAATATTTGGCTTGATTACGGCAAATCGAAACTCCGGCGGCAAGCTTTGCAGGGGCGTTAATTGCTCGCCGGCGCCCTCGGCCCAGCAGCATCCGCCCCGCAGGCAAAACGGCACGTCCGCGCCGACCCGCATGCCAATATCCCGCAATGCCCCGTCCGTCATTTCCGGCGCGTAAAGCACCCGCAATGCCGCGAGCACCGCCGCCGCGTCCGCGCTGCCGCCGGCCATGCCCGCCCCGGCGGGAATCTGTTTTTCCAACGTGATTTTGAGCCCCGGCATTTCTTCCCCGAAGAACGCCGCAGCCGCTTTCCACGCGATATTGCGCCGGTCCCTTGGGATGTGCGGCAGGTTGCAGCGGATGTCCACGCCCCCGAAGCGTGTGGGCTCCACCGTCACCACATCCGCCAAATCCACCGACTGCATGAGCATGGCCACGCTGTGGTAGCCATTCGGCAGAATGCCCGTGATGTCCAAATGCAGGTTTAGTTTGGCGTACGCCCTATAACTAACTCTCAACGTTTAACTCTCAACTCTCAGCTAATCAAGATCGGCATCGCTTCCCGCTTTTGGTACAACTGCATATGCGTGAAGCCGCAGCACAGGGCAAGCTCCATAGCCTCGGCCAGGCCCGCGCCCAGGTCCTCGGCGTAGTGCGCGTCGGAGCCGATGGTGATCCGCTCGCCGCCCAGGGCTTTGAACCGCCGCAGGATGGGCTCGTCCGGCATGGTTTTGCCGAGCTTGCGCCGCAGGCCGGAGGCGTTGACCTCCAGCGCGATTTCTTTTTGCACCAGCGTTTCGAGGATGGCGTCCACCTGCCCGCTGTAATCATCCATGCGGACCGTGCGGCCATAGTCGCCGCAGATGAACCGCAATGGATAGGTGAGATGGGCGAGCGTGTCGAATTTCCCCCATTGCGCCAGGGTCAGCAGCTCGTCGAAGTACGCCCGCAGCATGGCGGCGATCTCTTCGTCGCTTGTATTTGTGAAATTCATGTACCAAAAATCCACTTTTCCGGGTAAATTATGAATAGAGCCGACGACAATGTCATAAGAATATCTTTGGATGAGGTCTTCGGATTCCGGCAGGTTGTAGGTGGGCTGGCCGAGCTCCACCCCCGCGCAGACAATCAGTTGCCCACGGAACGCCGAGCGCCCTTTGACCACCTCGAAGAAGGATTGCTTCGCCGTGCGGTCGAACTGGTTTTCGCGGAAAAAATCCATCTCCACGTGGTCGGTGAAGGACACCGCGCGCAGCCCACGCTCCACGGCGGTTTCGCAAAGGAATACGGCCGAATGGTTGCCGTCGAAGGAATTGTCGGTATGCACATGCTGGTCCAGCAGGTTTTTAAAAGCCATATCTGTCTCCTGTTGCTGTTATTTCCAGCCCTTATTCTATCACAAATGGCAGCCCAATGCAATACCTGCCCCAGAAAATCTGCTGATCGCAAAAAAAATTGCGGCACAGCCGCCCTAAGATCTTGACAAAGCTAATATTATATGATATAATATAAAAATAGTTTTGTATGTGTGGAAGTGTGCGTGGCTTCCATTATATAAATAATTAACATAATCAATAGCAGCTTGCGCGGGTTCCCGTTGCCAGGGGGACCTTTGCGCGGGCTGGGTAAAGGAGTATTTTCATTGCCACAAGAAGAAAAGAAAGAAATCCTGGACGCATCGGTCCGGGGAAAGCAAGTGAAGGACCAGGGCGCGGGAAACAGGAACCAGTCGCCCAAAACCGGCGTTTGGCGCCAAGACCAGAATAGGAATCAGGGTTCAGGAAACAGGAGCCAGGGGAAAACGGCGCAACAAAAATCAAAAGCAAAGCCTGAAACTATTGCGGCACAGCCGCTTCAGCCGAAAAGCCCGCCACAGCAAAGCCGCAAGAAAAAGCAGGGGCAGCCGCCGCTGCGCGTCGCGTTTTTGGGTGGGCTCAACGAGGTGGGGAAAAACCTCACCTGCTATGAGTTCAAGGGCGAGCGCATCCTGGTGGACTGCGGCCTTGCCTTCCCGGACGCGGAAACCCCGGGCATCGACCTGATCATCCCCGATTTTACATGGCTCGAACAAAACGCCGGCAGCATTAAGGGCCTTATTGTAACACACGGGCACGAGGACCACATCGGCGCGATTCCCTACCTGCTGAAAAAAATGAACATCCCCGTCTACGCGTCGAAGCTCACCATCGGGCTGCTCAAGGGCAAGCTCAAGGAGCACCGCATGCTGGAGCGGGCGAAGCTCAACGAGATCAAGCCCGGGGATTCCATCCTCCTGGGCGGGTTCCATATCGAGGCCATCCACGTGAACCACTCCATCCCGGACGCCATGGCCCTCGCGATTACCTGCGAGCTGGGCACGGTGATCCACACCGGCGACTTCAAGATCGACACCACGCCCAT
>Ga0123353_10012402_pt1 | contig 12113 bp, 11 predicted proteins | sample TergutLab28metaG_3_FD_92763 | JGI IMG/M metagenome (GOLD analysis project Ga0123353, IMG submission 92763) | Labiotermes labralis P3 segment gut microbial communities from Petit-Saut dam, French Guiana - Lab288 P3 | ecosystem: Host-associated > Arthropoda: Insects > Digestive system > Gut ... | reverse complement strand
TTAATTTTTTAATATTCATAGAATTAATTAAAAACAAATAAATATAAGCGTTCTTTGATTTTTTGATATGAATTGAAAGTAATCCTGCACTCGTAGAGTGCTCACATAACTAAGCAGTACGCTGAGCGTACTGTATTAAAGCCATATCTGCAAACTAATGCTCTCGTAGAGAGCACATCATATCTCAGGCTATGGCAAGTGTGGTTCGCCCCGTAAACGGGGCATTGGGAGCAGCGTGTATCCTTGTGCAGTAGCCTGAGGCTACTGCTTAGTTATATTTGCTCTCTACGAGAGCGGAGCAAACTTTTCTCAAATTAAAAACGCACGTGTATCCTTGTGCAGTATCAGGTCTTTCATATAGGTAATTCTCACTATTTGAATGTAAATATCTTATAATCAATAAATAAAATAAAGCAATAAACTCCCGTAAAGATTACATTTTACAAAATGAAAGGAATCATCTGATCATCTAATCATTATTTATAAACTACTCCGTCGCTTTCCGGCGACACCCCTTCAAAATTTGATGGGGATAATTTGCCACTCCCATGGCTTTGGCATGGGAGAAAAATTTTAGATAAACTAAAGGTTGAATAACCTCATTCATACCTTATTTTCAAACAAAACAACCTTAGTAGCAATGAATTATACCATAATAAAAGGACAGACCTTATTATTTAGAGAAAAATCAATAAGGTAATAAGGTTCATTTCGTAGAATTAACTATGCTACTAAGGTGTTTTATTATTTGTATAAGGTGTAAATAAGGTTTTTTATTACTAAGGTTATCAATAGTAACTTCAATGTAAGTCAGGAGTTGTTCTTCTTAAATTCTGCAGGTGAAAGTCCTGTCATTTTCTTAAATACACGATAGAAATTTAAATAATTGGAGAATCCAACTTCCAAAGCAATACTTTCTAACGGCAAACTGTCTGTTTCTTTTTTTGAGAGGAATATAATGGACTCTTTAATACGATACTCATTAATATAGGTATTGAAGTTTTTTTTCAGGCAATGATTAATAGCGTTGGATATATAGTGTCGTTTTGCGCCGAGTTTATGTGCAAGCGAATCCACAGTGAGAGCGTGGTCTCTGTAAAGTTTTTCTTCCGCCATCAGTTGTTCAATATCTTTCATAATCAAGAAATCCACTTCGTCGGGTTCGCCGTTTTGTTTATCCTCTTCATTGTTTTCCGTTTCTTCTTCATTCAAGGCGGTGTCAAAATCGTAATTTTCGGTTTTCACAGATGCCCACACTTGCAATTTATGCGCCAATTTTCGATAAGCATTCTTTTTCTTTCCATACAACAGGAGGCTGTGTGCAAATGCAACGCCAATCAAAAGCAGCGCAATACAGGATACAATCAAACTGCTTTTGTATGCCATCTTTTTTATTTGTTCTTCATGCAATTGCTGTTCATTCAATTTTTTATCTGTTAACAAGTGCTTTTCTTCCGCTCTTAAGAGTTGCAAAGCACAGAACTCTTTTTCATGTTTGGTAATTTCTGCCAGCGTAGAGTCCATATAAGCCATACATAACTTTGTATTTCCTGTAGTCGCATAATATCTGCTCAATGTTTCAAAAATGGTTGAGGAAAGTTTCTCCGTTGGTTTTTTACTATAATATTCCACAGCCAAATCAATATACCGTTTGGCTTCGGTGCTGTTTCCTTTTTTGAGGTAGATATTGGCTAAATGGATAGCAGGTCGTGCCGCATAAGCATAATCTCCCGCTTTTGACGTTCTTTCGAGACTGCTTTTGAGCAACGGGAGCGCTTTGTTGTATTCTCCGCGTAGCAGCATATTATATCCTGTGTTTCCTTCTGCAATTCCCTGCCAAATATCACAGAGACAACCATCTAACTGGCTCATATTTTCAGGCTCTAAAATGGTAAGAAAGCAACTGTCGGAACAGGCAAGGTCGTTATTTCCATATCTGTAGCAGAGTCCCAAATCATTACGAGCATGCTGTTTTATATTAGGCGTGTGAATGTTGTTTCCTTCATCTAATATCTCTTTGTAATATCCGGTAGCTTTTTTGTAATCTTTGAAGAAGTAGTAAGCATCGCCTATTTTTATTAAATAACTAAGTTTTTCGGGCATATCCTCCAACGATATTTTTTCTAACCTTTTAGATTGAATGGCATATTGCTCAAATGCCAATTCATATTTTTTTTCATTCCAGAAATAATCTATAATTTTTTGCCTTACTATTATTTCTAATGGAATTACATTTTCATTTTCTGCTTTTTTCAAAAAAACAAATGCCATAGCTGTATCCGGAACTTCAGCCCATTGAAGGTGCTCTTTTTCAAATTCGATTACGTAATCTGAATAATTTTTCACTTTTACCGGTGTAGAACCGTTTTCCTGAGCGCGGACGGTACAAAAACAAAGTAGGAGTATTGTTATAAATAAAAATGAAAGGGAGTTGCTCCCTTTTTGGCATGTTTTTGGAATAGAAAAGTCGTTCAAATTCTTGAAAGTTTTCATAATTGGTTGTAAATCAATATGACATTGTTTTTTGAATGTGCCAACAAATATAGTTTTTTTTAGATAGGAAATAATTTTTCAACCTTTTCAAAAAAAGGTGTACATTTGCCCCTTGTTTAAAAAAGCAATATATCACTTTAAATTAGCATATTATGATTAAAAAAGCAACAAGCAGCCAGCAGGCTATTGAATTGGAAGACAAGTACGGAGCGCACAATTACCACCCACTCCCCGTTGTACTTGCAAAAGGTGAAGGACCTTTTATGTGGGATGTTGAAGGGAATAAATATTATGATTTTCTTGCTGCCTATTCAGCGGTAAATCAGGGGCATTGTCACCCAAAAATTGTGGAAGCGCTATGCGAACAGGCTCGTACCTTAACCTTAACCTCGCGTGCTTTCTACAACGATATTTTGGGCGCATTTGAAAAATATGTTACAGAGTTTTTTAACTACGATAAAGTGCTTATGATGAATTCAGGTGCTGAAGCTGATGAAACCGCGCTGAAACTTTGCCGCAAATGGGCTTACAAAGTGAAAGGTATTCCTGAAAACCAAGCTAAAATTATCTGCTGCGAAGGAAATTTCCACGGAAGAACGATTACCATCGTTTCTATGTCGAACGACCCCGATTCTTATGGTGGGTACGGACCCTTTACTCCGGGTTTTATCCGCATTCCCTACAATGATTTGGATGCCTTAGCAGAAGCGTTGAAAGACCCTCACGTTGCAGGCTTTCTGCTTGAGCCTATTCAGGGAGAAGCCGGCGTTTATATGCCCGACGAAGGCTATTTGAAAAAAGCATACGATTTGTGCAAAGCGAACGATGTATTGTTTATTGCCGATGAAATCCAAACAGGTATCGGACGTACCGGGAAAATGTTAGCCTGCGACCATGAAAACGTACGCCCTGATATGCTCCTTCTCGGAAAAGCACTCTCCGGCGGTGCATACCCCGTATCAGCCGTTTTAGCCGACGACGAGATTATGCTTACTATTAAACCGGGAGAACACGGCTCTACCTACGGCGGAAACCCAATCGCCTGCAAAGTTGCCATGGTTGCTCTCGAAGTAATTAAAGAAGAAAAATTAGTGGAAAAATCAGAATACCTTGGCAAAATCTTTAGAGAAGAAATGAGAAATCTTCATAGCGAAATGATTGAACTTGTGCGTGGTAAAGGGCTTATGAATGCCATCGTTATCCGCCCCAAAAATGGAAAAACAGCTTGGGATGTATGCGTGAAAATGAAAGAATTAGGAGTGCTTGCAAAACCTACTCACGGACATATTATCAGGTTTACACCCCCATTAGTAATTACCGAAGAACAACTCCGCGATGCCATTGAAATTATTAAAAAGGCGATACTCTCTTTTGAGTAATGGTTAGTGGTTAATGGTTAGTGGTTAATCTCATTTATCACTTTAAATCTTTAAATCCTTAAATCTTTAAATCTCGAACTGTTGGATTCTTTTGATAACTTTGAAAACAGCGAATTGGTAACCGATTTTATCAATAGCATGGATACCAATCTTTCTCATTATTTCGATTCTGAAGAGATGGAACTGATTATTGAGGAATTGATGAATACCTTTAATTTTCAATACCTTTCGTTGGCTATTGACTATGCTATTGCACAGTTTCCAAATGACTCTATATTCAGATTCTATAGAGTTAAGAAATATGTTCTTGAATTTCAAATGGAAAATGCTGAAAAAGAGTTAGAAGAAATTGAACGTTCGTTTCCTCCTTCTGCTGATCTGTATATTGAAAAGGTGTTTTTGTCGAATATGACCAACAAAAAAACGGGACAAACGATTAAGTGGTTGAATAAAGCATTGGCATTAGAACCTAATGACCCCGATATTCACTTTATGATGGGACATGAATATGTAAGAAAAAACGATATTCTTAATGCTATTAAACATGTTAGCCTTGCCCTGCAAGCGGATCCTATTTTTGGAGATAATCTCTTTACGTATTCTTATCTTTTCGAAGAGTTAGATAAACCGGGAGAGGCTGTTGAGTTTTTCACCATACTTACCGAAGAGTTTCCCTTTCTCGGTCCTGCTTGGTTTGGGTTAGGTTTTTCTATGAGTTGGAGCACCCGTTTTGAAGAAGCCATTGACGCTTACAACTTTGCTATCACCTGCGATGGTGAAATCCCTGCTGCTCACTTTAATATGGCTAACGCTTATTTTGAGTTGAAAAACTACGACCAAGCCCTACACTACTATTTCGAGGCATATAATCTTGACACGGAAGACTTTCAAGCGCTTACAAATATCGGTGATTGTTATGCCGTGCAAAAATGGTTTGATGAATCGTTAGAATATTATTATATGTCGTATGAAAAAAATCCCGTCCACAACGAAGCAATTCTCGGAATTGTGAATGCTTTGTGTGAGTTGGGGAAACTTTCAGAAGCACGGGTGTTTGTAGAAAATGCCTTCAAAAAAAATCCTCAAAATATTGATCTACTGTTCGCAGTTTCCACTTTTTTTGAAGCACAGGTAGATGCTGATTTTATATATAAACTCTCTGAACTAACACTCAATCACTTAGACAATAGCGACCATTTTTTCTTTTTCATTACACAATTTTGTATATATAATAAAATGTATGAAGTAGGAATGAAAATATTAGATCAATTTTTATGCAGTAAATTTGTAGTTGATGATATTCAGCGTTCCAAGATGTACTATTATATGGCGGCGCTCTACTTTTTGAACGAAGAGGTGGCGGCAGGCGGCGCATTTCTCAGCGATGCGCTGCTCTTAAACTATGATTGGCACAAAAACTTCATGGAATTTTCCCCGCTTTTAGAAACCTATCCCGAAATATTGAAATTGATTGAGTTGTATGCTTGAAAAAATGCTACATCCTTTTTTCTCAAATAAATCTTATTGGACACAATGCTGTTATTTAATATTGTTTGTAATGGGCGGGTTAATGTTTTTTTCTTCCTTAACAGCCATAATCTGTTTGGGAATGGGCACTAATTCGCGTTTATATTTATATACTATTCAATCTATTAATTCATTCGGTGTTTTTCTTTTTCCTGCTTTACTCTTTTCCTATTGCGCTTCAAAAAAAATATTTTCTTACAATGAAGCAAATAAAGTAGCCCCGCCGCAATTAGTGGGCTATGTTTTAGTTCTATCATTATTTATTTTGCCGGTAATTTCTTGTTTAGGATATTTTAACGACCAAATTTCACTCCCCGAATCCATGCAGAAAATAGAAGTATGGATGCGGAAAATGGAGGAAACAAGTAAAAACGCTTTACAACTATTAACTGCAAACTCAAACATAACTATTTTGTTTTTAAATATTTTGGTATTGGCGTTGTTCCCTGCTTTATTTGAAGAGTTTTTATTTAGGGGAACCATACAGCCGTTTTTTTCAAAATGGTTTGACAATAAACATCTTGCTATTATTGTAACGGCATTTATTTTCAGTGCGATACATTTTCAATTCTTTGGATTTATTCCCCGTTTTTTACTTGGAATTTATTTAGGATATCTGTTTGTGTGGGGCAAATCACTGTGGCTTCCTATTATTGCTCATTTTATGCACAATGCCGTCAGCCTTATTTTCAATTATGGTGTTCAACGTCGTGGAATAGATTTGGAAGAGATTGACCCGAGCCAAATCTCAGAATTTTATCCGGTAGTAATATTTTGTACTTTTTGTGTTGGGCTATGGATTTATCTTTTGTGGAAAAAAGCGACAAAAATTGGGCATCCTACTTTTAAATAGTAAAGACACAAAATTTATCACAAAGATATGCAAACTATTTAGGATAATAGGTTTCGAAACTATTATCCGAGTAAAAAAATACTATTTTAGATACTTGAAGAATAGGGTAGGATGGGAGCCTCTCATTTTCAACTATTTTATTTACAATAGGCGGTTCTGTTATTTCATCTTCACGAGAATTAATTATTTGCGTACTACTGCTTGATTGTTTTTCTACATGCGATTCTCCAACAGTTGAGATTTGGGGTGACGGAGAACAGAAAAGATCAGGTTCCGATATTTCAATTTTTACTTTTTTATCAGGGTATCTGCTCTTGTGCAATTCCTTATCTTCATTACTGCGAAACATTTCCCCTACTCCCATTATGAGCCATTCGGTTTTAATATCAGGATAACAGTGTAAAATTTTTTTTGCAAGATCTAAACTGGGTTGGTTTCTTCCCGAAAATAGATGTGTTAAATTTGAACGATTAATTCCAATTTGTTCTGAAAAAGAAGCAGGAGATAAATTATAATACTCCATAATAAGTTTAATTCTGTCAATCATACTAATTAATTATTTACATTTGTAAAATATAACACATTACAATTGTGCAAAAATATGTTTTTATATATTTACTTTTGTAATTGTTGATAAAATTATTATTATTAATGTTAATTAACTAATATAAATATCTATAAATAAACAATATAATCATTATTTAAGAATCATATTATATTGTTAATAATTATTAGATGTTTATCTAATAACAATTTTTAATTAGATCATATAAATATCTTGAAAATCAGTAACTTATATAATTTTTATAAATTAATTACTCTTAAATATGCAAATTTCTTCGGAATTTAGTAATTATTACAAATGTAAATTATAATTTTGTTTACAAATGTTAGTAACGCACAGCGATTGTTTATTTATGTAAACAAAAAAATGAATATTTAGTTTTGAAAATAATTAATTCCAATAAAATGAAATCCAATAAAATTCGTTTGACTTTAAGGAAAAAACATACACTAATGAATATTACCATTTTGTGGGCAGACGATGAGATTGAATTATTAAAGCCCCATATTATTTATTTACAAGACAAAGGATACACTGTTATTCCTGTTGTTAGCGGAAATGAAGCGATTGAAATTTTAGAAACTCAAATCGTGGATATTGTTTTCTTGGATGAAAACATGCCGGGACTTACCGGAATAGATACTCTTAAACGCATGAAAGCAATCAATCAGCATATTCCAATTGTGATGATTACTAAGAGTGAAGAAGAAAATATTATGGAAGATGCTATTGGCGGAAATATTTCCGATTACTTGATTAAACCGGTAAATCCTAAGCAAATTTTACTGTGTTTAAAAAAGAATATGGATAACAAAAAATTGATTAATGAAAAGAGCACGATGGCATACCAGCAGGCTTTTCGTGAGATTTCAATGAAAATTTCTGACAGGCTTTCGTTAGAAGAATGGGAAAAATTGTATAAAGAATTGGTTTATTGGGAGTTGGAATTAGAAAAAATTGAAGATTCAGGGGTTGCGGAAATCCTTGCAGACCAAAAAATTGAAGCTAACACTTGTTTTGGTAAATATATAGCACGAAATTATCAAAATTGGCTGTTGGGCAATGGTTTGGAAAAACCGCTGCTTTCGCATACCGTCTTGAAAGAGAAACTATTTCCCTCCATTAAAGATACTCCTGTATTTTTATTCTTGATAGACAATCTGCGGTACGACCAATGGAAAACATTACAACCACTTATTAATGAGTATTATAGAACAGATTCGGAAGATATGTATTACAGTATTCTTCCCACCGCTACTCATTATTCGAGAAATGCGCTTTTTGCAGGACTTATGCCCGGAGAAATTGCCAAAAAATATCCAAAAATGTGGCTGAATGAAAATGATGAAGGCGGAAAAAATCAGTTCGAACAACCCTTATTGGGAGAATACTTAAAACGTTACGGAAAAAATATAAAATACTCTTTTTCAAAAGTTTTAAACGTGGACTTTGGAAAGAAAGTGTTTGACAGCATGCATCAACTTTTGCAGAACCAGCTAAATGTTATCGTTTTTAATTTTGTTGATATGCTTTCCCATGCAGGTATGGAGGTGGACTTGGTTCGTGAACTTGCGGATGATGAAAAATCTTTCCGTAGTGTTACAAAGTCATGGTTTGAAAATTCAACCTTGCTTGATATGATTAAATATTTGTCATCCAATAAAATACCTATTTTCATTACCACCGACCATGGTACCATAAAAATCACCAAACCCATTAAAATTGTGGGCGACAAGTTCATAAACCCCAATTTACGTTACAAGGTAGGAAGGGCTATGGATTATCCTGTAAATCAAGTATATGAAGTAAAGAATCCTGAAGATATTTTCTTGCCCAAAGAGGGAGTAACCCATCGCTTTATATTTGCATCAGGTTCCGATTTTTTTGCTTATCCAAATAATTATAACCAATACGTAAACTACTATAAAAACACTTTCCAGCACGGTGGTATCTCGTTGGAAGAGATGTTGCTACCGTTTGTGAAGTTGTTGCCGAAATAAAAGCACAAAGATAACAAAGATAACACAAGATTTTCACAGATAAAACCAGTGTTTATCTGTTTAATCTGTGTCATCTGTGTGCAAAAATTATATCTTTTTAAACGAAAAATCAAAAACTTTATCCGGTTCTATTTCAAATGCTTCCTGTTCATGACGCATGATACGCAGTAGACGTTCACCTCTTAGTGTAATTCTATCGTTTTCAACCCATAGCGCGGTGCCTTCGCGCAAGCCTGCTACAGTAACCTGAGGATTTACTGCCAAAAATTCGTTAATTCTGTCTTGGCGTGTCTCTCCGCCATGGCGAATAGCATCGTTAATCTCTTCTGGGTGCGGATCAATGTAGTGTGGATTGATTTGGAACGGAACAAAATCAAAGCACTGAAAACTTTTGGGCATAATGATTGGCATATCGTTGGTAGTGCGTAAAGTAGGGCAAGCCACGTTAGAGCCTGCACTCCAACCTAAAAATGGAGTTCCTTCCAATACTTTTCTACGCACCGGCTCAATAAGCCCGTTTGCATGAATTTCATAAACCAAATGAAAAGTATTTCCTCCTCCTACCATAAGCACATCGGCTTGATTTACAGCTTCAACAGGACACTTTGCCTGATGAATGGATTGCACATGAAAGCCATGTTGTAAAAAAATTCCTACTACTCGTTCCGCATAAGCGTCGTAGCTTTCTGGAAAGTTTTTTCCGGCTATCTTTACACCTGCATAAGGAAAGAAAAGGATGTTTTTCTTTTCATTTTTCAAAAACTCCAAAATTAAAGGCATACACCAGCCTAAATATGGTTCTTTGTAATTTGTTGAGTTGCTTAATAATAATAGTTTCATAATAAAAAATATAGATTTTGCGGCGAATATAGTGAAAAAAGTTTATTTTCGCCGTCTCAAAAAAATGAGAGCGTTTATTGAAACGAGCCTTGGTGGTGGAATTGGTAGACACGCAGGACTTAAAATCCTGTGACCATTGCGGTCGTGCGGGTTCAAGTCCCGCCCGAGGTACGATATTCGCACTAAGGTGCAAAAAACAAATGCGGAAGTAGCTCAGTTGGTAGAGCACGACCTTGCCAAGGTCGGGGTCGCGAGTTCGAGTCTCGTTTTCCGCTCTGAAAGAGAGTCAGAAATGGCTCTCTTTTTTGTTTGTAATCAATGAGTAAGTATCCCCAAAAATCCTATAGTTTTAAAATGTGCTAATCATAATAATTTTAATTTTGTAGCATGAATAATTCAAGATTTGCAGAAACCCAAATTACGCGCTCTATTAAGGAGCACGAATTTGGCAAGAGTGCCATTGACATTTGTCGCGAGTTAAAGATCAGTAAGAACCCCTTTTAATATAACCAACCTGGGCGATAGGGTTCAACCATATCTATTTTTTTATAACTGTTCCACTTGTTGGGATCGGTTTTTATCCAAACTTCCAATTTGTTATTTAAGATTTTCGCCGGCATCTACAATCTGTAAAGTAAATGCTCCATATTTTTGAATAACAAAAACTTGGAAGGGATAAAAGAAGCATACCGAAAATTTACTTTACCCTTATTTATCTCCTGTGCTTGTAAACAGAAAAAAATCAGAAAGTTAAAAAAGTTAGTAATAGTGTTCTCAATACAGTCTAATCTTCAAATAGCTCCTTTAAATCAATCACCAATCCTTCCAATGTTTGTACCGGAACGTGCGTATCGCCATAAACTACCTGATAGGTTTTGCCATCATCCTAATTTAGAAGGGTCACAAACTACAACAATATCAGGTTGAACTACATCGAAAATTTTGTTGTCTGTGAGGTCGCCGTTTCTGGGCAAACGAACATCAAAGGGGGCGGTAAAGATTTGGCATTTTACTTTGTTATTTTTAATAAAATTAAAGGTGTATGCCAAAAAAGTTCTTACTGCAATTGCATGGCTTAACAATGGTGCTGAAAATGCATAAATAACACCATCAATTATTTTTCGCATTGTGCCCCATCTGACCATGTCAAGTAATCGGCGTATGAATACCGCATTGCTTCATAAACTATTGCAGATTCTTCTGCTACTAAGGGTTTTTCTGCCGATTTTAGTACTTCATCGTACTTCGTCGGTTCTTTTTTTTTCTCTGTTTGTTTCATTGTTTTGTTTTTTGTTACTATTTTTATTTAGATGATTCCTCTAATTTCATCAATAGAGCAAATCTTTTCTTTCTCAAAATAGTGTGCTAATCCCTCTACCAACTCTTTGCCTGCGAGCGGATTTGAAAAGTTTACGGTTCCTATTTGCACTGCGGAGGCGCCTGCCATAATAAACTCCACAATATCTTCCACTGTGTAAATACCGCCCATACCAATGACCGGAATCCTCACATTTTTACAAACTTCGTGCACCATACGCAAAGCAATCGGTTTTATTGCCGCCCCTGAAACACCTGCATAAAGATTGTCGAACACCGGTTTTCTGGTTTTAATGTCAATAGATAAACCTTTGAGTGTGTTTACCAAAGATAGCGAGTCGGCACCTGCTTTTTCGCAGGCTTTTGCCATTTCAATAATATTTTCAGCGTTTGGAGAGAGCTTTACCATTAACGGTTTTTTACACACTGCTTTACAGGCTGCCACTGCTTCGTAGGCTATTTCATTCTTTATACCCAGTGCCATACCGCCCGCTTTCACATTCGGGCAAGATATGTTTAATTCAATGAAGTCCACATCAGAGTTGTTAAGAAACTCAATTCCTGCCATATAATCTTCAACAGTAGCGCCGCCGAGGTTTGCCAAAACCACAGTTCCAAGTTTTTTCATCCAGGGCAATTCGTCGCTGATAAAATTTTTCACGCCCGGGTTTTGCAGTCCCACGCTGTTCATCATTCCGCTTGCGGTTTCCCACACGCGAATGCCGGTATTTCCTTCTCTCGGGTTTAGTGTAAGTCCTTTAGAACTAATTCCTCCCAAAATACTTACATCATACAATTCGTTGTATTCTCTGCCAAATCCAAATGTTCCCGATGCCGCAATAATCGGGTTTTTAAAGGTAACACCATTAATGGTGGTTTGGAGATTATTCATAAATTTAAAGTTCTCTTAATTTTTAATTTTTAATTTCTAATTCTCAATTTCTTTCACTTTTGGCGGCGGAAAATTTGTAGCCAAAATGCACTGTGTAGGGCATTCGTTCACACATTTGCGGCATAGTTTACATTTTTCCTCATCAATATAGGCGAGGAAATTTTCCACTACAATAGCGTCGAAGGTGCACACTTTGGCGCATTTGGTACAGCCGATGCAGGCTACGGAGCAGTTTTTCTTGGCAACT
>Ga0123353_10012401_pt1 | contig 12113 bp, 10 predicted proteins | sample TergutLab28metaG_3_FD_92763 | JGI IMG/M metagenome (GOLD analysis project Ga0123353, IMG submission 92763) | Labiotermes labralis P3 segment gut microbial communities from Petit-Saut dam, French Guiana - Lab288 P3 | ecosystem: Host-associated > Arthropoda: Insects > Digestive system > Gut ... | reverse complement strand
CCACTATGAATGGGTTTATGTTTTATCAGAATGCTCTTGTCACTAAATGATTTATTACACACTTCACAGGTATAAGGGCGCTCACCACTATGTATGCGTTGATGTGTTATCAGATTGCACTTTCTACTGAAAGCCTTATTACACACTTTACAGGTATAAAGGTGCTCATCACTATGAATGTGTTTATGTTTTATAAGATCTCTCTGTTTACCGAATGCCTTATCACACAATTCACAGGTATATTGGTGCTCAACAATGTGTATGCGTTGATGTGTTACCAGATTGCTCTGTTGATTGAATACCTTATTACACACTTCACAAGCATAAGGGTGTTCACCACTAGTATGCATTGATGTGTTATCAGATTGCACTTTCTACTGAAAGCCTTATTACACACTTTACAGGTATATAGGTGCCCACCACTATGAATGTGTTTATGTTTTATAAGATCTCGCTGTTTACCTAATGCCTTATCACACAGTTAACAGGTATATTGGTGCTCAACAATGTGTATGCACTGATGTGTTACCAGATTGCTCTGTTGACTGAATACCTTATTACAAACATCACAAATATATGGTCCCTCACCACTTTGTTTACATGTTACCAGACTGATCTTTTGACTGGATGCCTTATTACACACTTTACGTGAGTATGGATGCTCATCCCTGTGTATATCACAGCAATATCTGCATTCAGCACTGTGTACGTGAAGCTGTTCATTCAGAGTATCCTGGTAAAACGACAAACGTTAAAGATTAGGACTTATTCTGATAGAAAAGGGAATTATTATTTTAGCAATGTATAAATTAATTAAAAATCCATTGCACTTGAAGAACTGTGTTATTCGCAAGTTTGTATCGATGACAAACAACTATTTGTGCAATCTCTTCTTCAAATAAAACACCAGCTTTCATATTTATGGCACACTAATTTTAGAGTGCTATATGAAATTCATTCTGGAACATTCCTTCAAACAATTAAAGAACGTTAAAGTTTTAAAGCAAGGCTCCACTGATTTTCCAAAAGCCATGAAGCATTTAAAGAACCCAGTTCTCAGAAAAGTGAAATACATAAAGTTCATAACCTGAATTTTTGGCATTGCGTGGCTGTCCTACTGCACAGAATTTTAAAATATCTGTAGTATGGCTGTCACCTCACCCACAAGCTGCATGTGATTTGCATTTATGGGGACACTTCAAAGGCAGTCAATATGTGTGTTTTTTTTTAAATTGTACACATTTAAATCCAGATTGTTATTATGGAATCAATTAAATGGAAAGTTTAAGTGTGTCAAAATCTGTTGTATGATACCCTGGAAGAGACATTGCAGTATATCCCCTAATCTATACACATTTGCATACCAACCATGGAAGAAGGCAGACACCACAAAGCAACATGTGATTTCATATACATAGGAAGCTGTTCAGAACAGGGAAGTTACACTTCAAGCTTTCTGAGATATTATGGGAGTTTTCCATAGCAACTCACGTGACATATCATAGGCTGCCAAAACATATGGGCTTGGAGACACTCTAGCAATAAATTGGGTCCATGTTCAGTGGCTTAAAAATTACAGCGTTGCTCACAGGAGAAATTCTGGAGGGGTCTGTAGCTAAGGACTGTGTGCAGTGGGGCATTTTATCAACCCTGCTGTGCTGCAGGGTTGTAGATGAAGTCAAAGGGGGACTCGATGGGAATGGACGTTACACACTGGGGTATGTGATATGCTCATCATCGGAAATTTCCCACATATCGTCTCAGAGCTTCTTCAGGAGGTTTTGAGTACGGAACAACAGTGGTGTGATAGAAATCAGTTATCAATCCATCCACAAAAGTTTCAGTGCCTGGACCAACATTTTAAGAAACTAGGTCACTAAAACGAAATCTTTAGCAGGACACTTCATTCTGTTTAAACTGTGGGGCTGCTAAGTGCATGAAAATAAGGCTGCAAAACAAGATTAATTTCGGTCAAAATGTTTGGTCACTAGTCTGCCTACACTTCTTGTACTCCATCAAACAAACAGATAGATGGAAGTTACCCACATTTATACAAAATGCTATTCTTATTCAGTGTGCTTAGAAGAGTCCATAACTGGTCCTCATTCAGATTCAAAGAAACGCAGACCACATATTCCAAAAATACTTCATCTTCAAAGTATATTTCAATATTATCTTTCTATTAAAGGACTCCCACAAAGTCTCTTCTCTATAGGACTGCATTCAAAAATTCAAAAGCTGTATAGAACCCACAATATAAAACAAAGCAGAAAATAGTCAAGTGTAATTTCAGAATTTCTTTTTTTGTAACAATAAATGGACTAAGAAGTAAAAGCTGCCACCACCTTACACACAACCTGAAGCCTTACCTCAGGCTCGATTGATGGGGATATTATAGCTTCTGGAATTTCAACTTTTATATCTATTGTTTCTTCCTTAATACTGATTTCTTCAGTTTCGTCAACATCACACTTTACACACCACCACACTAATCATAACTGCGCTCTCTCATCACATGAAACAGGACACATCTATTAAAAGCATTTTGCATTTGCATAAAACTGATAATAACTGTTTGTTTGGGTGTTCTATACTAACAATTTCAAAACATGACTAACAAACAATCTAAATGGAGAACTTTTCTTCGTCACAGGATTATATCTGCTCCACTAGTCAAGAAATTACTTATCTTTTAGAAAACCAAAAGTCTGATTACTGTTACAGACGACAGTATATAAAAATGTGAATACAAAATCCACAAAATTGATATACCAACAAAGTTATGTGTGTACTTTGTTGGAGATTCAAGTGTACAGAAGGACCCTCCTCTCTCCCTCTTATCATGACACTAATGAAAACAATCAAATCCCCCACTATACTTCTTTCCAACACTGCCTTTTATATTATTCTCCTGAGTCTCCCAAGAGGTCCCTCTTATTCAGGTTTTCTAAGCAAACACTGTATTCCCGTCTTATTTATGTATGCATGTTATGCGCCACATATGCATTATCCTCCTTCCGCCAATTATGTTAATAATAATTGATGTACAATAAGTCATGAAGCTCACTACTGAATCTTCTACATCCCTCTTTTCCTACACTACCCTCATCAACGGAAAATTGTGACATACTCTCTCAGAGATTCTTTAGAGGGTTTCGAGTATGGAACAAAGGTGGGGTGAAAGAAATCAGTTATCCATCCATCCACAAAAGTTTTAGCACCTGCATCAACATTTTATGAAATCAGGTCACTAAGAAAAAATCTGTTAGCAGGACACTGCACTTTGTTCAGTGTCGGGGTGCTAAATGAACATAAGGGCTGCAGGAAGAGATTCAATATGATCATAGTGAATGGTACAATACTGTGCCTGCCCTTCTTGTATTCCATACCATTCTATTCCATTCTACTCTACTCTATGTGCATATAAAAGAAATTATCACAAAACTTGCTAAGCAAAGCAATTTTGCTGACAGCTTGTAAACGTGGGCAGAAACTCCAATTAAATTGTGATTTATCATGACATTTCGATATGAAATAAACAGCTAGCTGGAAGTAACCCACACTTATAAAAAATGCTACGCCTAATCAGTGTGTTCAGAACAGTTCATCACTTGTCCCCATTCAGGGCCAAAGAAACGCAGTCCACATATTCCAAAACTACTTCTTCAAGTTACATTTCAATATTAATCCACCCATTAATGGCTTTGATTCCAAAAAGTCTCTCTCTGCAGGACTGCATTTGAAAATTTCAAAAGGTATATGGAACCCTTAAGTTTAACACAAAGCAAAAATAGTAACGTGTAATTTCAGAATTTCTATTTTGTATGGGAATAAATGGCCTAAGAAGCATGAGCTGTCACCACCTCACACACCTCCTGAAGCCTTACCTCATGTTCAGTCTTGATCGATGGAGATATTATTGCTTCTTTAATTTCATCCTTTATATCTAACTCTTCAACCTTAATACAGACTTCTTCAGTTCCATCAACAGCACGTTTCACTACAGGAACCAGTTTCGCCTTCCACAGAACCCATGCTGTTCTGCAACACCACCAAACTAATCACAGTTGTGCTCTCTCGTAACATGAAACATGACATGTTTTAAGCATTGCGTAATGCATAAAACTGATGATAACTCTTTGTGTGTTCTATACTAACAATTTAAAAACATGACTGACAATCTCCACGCAGAACTCTTCTTCTTCACATGATTATGCCCGGTCCACTAGTCAAAAAACTCTCCTTTTAGAAAACCTAAAGTGTGATTATCATTATGAAAGATTGCATATAAAAATGTGAACACAAAATTCACAAAATTGATGTACCTACAAAGTTGTCTGTGCTCACTCTTTGAGATAAAAAAAAAAAAAGCCTATCTCAGAGACTTTTCCTTAAATGAAACAAAATTTTGCACTGTGCTTATGAATTGGTTAATCTGGGAAAAAAATGTTCACCTATTTTTATAATAGATTTAGGCCTGTGAATCACATTATATAAAATGTGGTGTAAATAGTTCATTACTCACATAATTCTGACTGCTGCATGAGGTCTGTGGCACCTTGGATCACTGTTGTATCATGACACACAGTATTCACAAAGAGGGTGATATATTACAAATTTACTTTTGTGTGATATTCTGCAAAACAAGGCACCACGCACAGGCCCACGTCACATCTGGTGCACTGTGCTGTTTCTTTGGCCACGAGAACAGAGATGGCAGCACAGTTGGGTTGGTGATTTCACTGGCCAGTGTTTGTTATGCTACTTCTGCTGAGGCTGGCTGCTGTTGTTGTTCCTCTTCTTCATCCTCAAAATAGTCTTGCAACATTGCTAGCTTTCGCACCTGATTCCGAGGCCATGTCAGCAACCAAAAATTCACTGATGGCTTCCTCCTCAAGTTTTATTCATTTTTTTTCCTGCCATTGCTCGAGACCCACAATCGTCTACCTTGTTTAGACTAGTGTATGACTTGGCATAGTTTCAGAAATGTAATACCAGTAGATATGAACGTCTTCTACAGTGACAGCAAAACAGATCTAAAGCTGCGATGTAACTGTGTATGAATTTCCAGCTATTCAAGGATGCCCAAGACATTACTAGACTACGCCACAACCCCTACAGATTACCCCAGCACTACAAGAGGCATGTCTGTGGGCCCTTCTGTAGCTGTAAACATCGAATTTGTGGATACCTCCGATTTTTGAACATTAGTTTAGTCTGAATTATATGGGTACAATATGTCACTGACAACCTTTCTGGTCAACAACTAGAGTTCGCTTCAACCCACAGTGAACCCCAGAGTAAGTGATAACCAAAGCAAGCAGTGTCAGAACCGTATTGGGCAGCTGGGAAAAATGTGACGTTACTAAGTGTTTACATATATATCGGTGTTTGTGGAGGGGTTTAGGAGGTGGAGGGGGTGCATTCTGGGTCCTGAATGAAAGCCTGAACTTCAAGGGTCATGAAGCACAGCAAGCCACAGCAGTTAATAGGAGTGAATAAAATTCCTCCAAACACTGACACACTGTTTGCAATGTCTTTAGAAGTCATTCGGCTATTTAAAGGGCTCACTGCACGACGTCTTTATAAGTCATTCAGCGTTAAAGGGTTAAATGTAACGGTAACTGTTGCTCCAATTGCCACGCACTTACCTGCCTCTTACACAAACTCAAGAGACATTTCCATATTCGGAGGAGCTTTCAATGTGTTCCCATCAAGGGCCAAAGGAACCCAGTCCAAAACTCCCACCTTACTTACCTAATAATGACTTTCAAAAAAAAATCCTCTGATGTAGGCACAGCAACTTGGTATATACATCTTATCTCTCGTACATTACCAATCATGACCAGCATGCTTATAATGATCATTCTAATGTTTCAATAGGCAGAAAGCACGTTCACCCCTACAGGTGTAAGAAATCATCCTTAAAAGGTCAGAGAACATAAAATGAAAGGCAGCATAAGATTTCTAGAAAACATTTTATTCTTTGGACCATACAAATCCCTGGAATATAACAGAAATCTTTTGTCTGCACACAGCACTCACCATGATTTCCCTCCAAGCAGGAAATTCTTCTTCAACCCTCCATAATCCAACTATTGGCACCCTTGTTGGAAGAAACTGCATATCCTTTTGTAAGTTTACAATGTGTCCATCACTCATGATTGTGAATGGGGCTTACAAGGATTTTAGTAATGTGGATTCAAAACCCCTGACAGGAAGTATCCAGTATGGAATATTTGCCCCTGACCTTGGGGGAAGAAAAAAAAAAATTTACTGTGTCATTTAAACATATACTTTATGGTACACTCTATTTTTATTTCTAAAGAGACAATGGGAATATTAACTATAAATCTTCACATACTGTAACTTCAAATGTTTGACCAGAGAAAATCAGTATCCCAACATCTGTAAAAATGAAAGTAAAATCTGCACGTCAAGTACAGAGGAAAACGCATTAATTACTCAAATCAGTAATAATTAGAATGATAAAACTAACATGAAACACTCAAATGCTTAGAAGAATTCTAATAACACTCGCCACGAAGAAATATTCATGGTAACGAAGCAACAGCATGGCAGCAATATGAATCACAAAGGCTTTGGCTTTGACATTTCACTGTGAAAGTCACAGAAAGCAACAGCGAGTCACTGATGTAACGTCCTAATATGTGTAATTAAGTGACACTGTAGAAACAGCATCACTTGTTACCCTCAAAATGCAAATAATTATGGAGGGCAACACTGAGCAATTTCCGGCACCAATTCAAATGCTGTGTGAAGCAGAAAAAAAAATGCACATCACTGCAAAACAGTAAACTAATGATCCTAAAACGAAGCACATACCATATACCGTATTCCCGGAGATGCCAAATGATTGTTCAGCTTGTTAATTTTACCCAAGAATATATGGAACTCAGGTTTCATCACAGGGTTCATGAGAATGTTACACATCGCTCTCCCACAGCTTGCATATGATACATTTCCCTAACACCTATTTCAATATTATCCTCCCATATTTACACCGGCTTTCTGAATGGACTCTTTCTTTACCGTTTTCGAATCAAAAATTTTATTTCCTTTTGTCTCCAAACGAGATTTTATGCTTTTACCATCTTGCACTCCTACTTGGCCACTGTTTGGTGAAGACAGTGAAACTATGAATTATGCTACTTCATCCACCTTTCCATTCCCTTATTTCTATTGAGGCTCCCTTTTTCATCACCCTATTGTGCAAAGCCCTTAGTACAAGAAACCAGGTTTCAAACACAAGTAGGTCAAACTGTACACTACATACCTGAAACATTGTTTTCATATAGAAGCAAAATAAGTAGGGGATAAATTACATAATCGCTGAAAAACACAAAATGTTACTAAGGCAAAATGAATAGGAATCGGCTGCAATAGCTTTCAAAGAGTAAAGATATGCCACACCCCTCAGTGTAATGGATATCTACCAATGCAAAACAATACTTCCTGCACTAACCACTTTAAATATTCTTGTTCCTGTACTTGAATTAATATTATTCTAGTGGATACCCAGAGGACAAAATTACCTACTTCTGAGAAATCTGGCCTTGCACACGCTACTATTTGTGATAACGCAAACATTCGCCGGGAACTCCTTTCCACAGATTACTACCTACCCAACGCTTCCAATAACCATTAATTCGTTGATTAGAGTTTAATCTATGTTAAGATTAATCAGTCAAATCTAATCCGTGACATCTCGGCTACGTCGCCTGTCATCCATGGTCGGGGCGCACCGTGTCATAGTCAAACAGCACCTCTACCGGTATTCCCGAGTACTATGCGTTTTAAACTGAATAACGCAATCGATTAGTATTCCTGTAATGCTACAGAAAAAATGTAATCTTCTAGTCGTTAACACAACTTCAATTCCGTGTATACTGCACACTTTACAACACGCAGAAAAATTTAGATTACATGATTTAAAAATTTGCATATCTTTTACAAGAGGAATTGAGATCTCATTTCCTTTACATTGGAATTTCTATACAGACAATAGTCTGTACTTTCACCATTTATTGTATAGGAATTTCTATATTTCCTTTTGTTTATGTGCTGGGCTTGTATAATTACAATCAATTCCACAAGTCCACTACATAAACAATGTGACATCCCATAATAACAATTCACATGCCATACATACAATCTTAATATGTGTAGAACATAGTAGTAAATGGAATGAGATCTTAGACAGATAGCCAACACAAAATGCAGATGTATAATAGTGTAACTTTAATTATTCTACATGTAATTAATAACCTATTGGCTCAGAGATGGCCATCCATGTTGCCAGATAGGGCAGTAAGTACAGAAATTTTAGTTGTGTTCAAGACTAAAACATCTTCATTTCTATAGAATGTGGCATGGAATATCATACTTCCCAAACTACTACTGCATACAAAACAGCCTCCATTTTATGACAACATTTCATTCCAAAAAGCAATGAAACTGTGCCCTTCCACACATCTGGTGTGGATACTATTCTGAATAAACAGACTACCTCCAGCTTCAGACAGCCTCCTGAAGACGCAAGCAGTATATTCCTCGGAAACACTGCTCCCCAGACCACATGTTATTTTAACCTAGACCACATTATGTTTCTTCACCACTGTGAAAACCTGAAGAACTTTCGACTCTAAGTGACCTAACTGTGGATGGTTCATGCTGGGAAAAATGAAGGAAAAGTACCACATTATTTTCTTTACCAACACAGTATTTAATGCTGCAGTACTTTGCACCACGTCTTTGTTACATTTTACTTCCCCAAATGAAACAAAAACTGAAAGAGATATAACAAAATGAAATCCACTAGGCCATTCTAAAATGCAGAATATTGGGAGTTCTACATATGTAGAAGGATTTACAGTCAACACAACTGTCAAAGGTATGTGAAAACACATGAAAGAAACAATATAAATACATTTACCATCAAACTAAACAAATTCTGATAGCTACTGTTGATACAGCATACATAATGCTCTTAAATTTATAGACAAACACAATATGTGTAGAATTTTAAGTTCTACTTAAATGATTTTATGTTCAAAAACCACACACACACACACACACATGCATGCACACCACAAAACATTTCCATTGTTACAAGAACTACAAATGTAATAACTATGATTATAGCAAACTTAACCTAATTTCTATGAGTGGTTACAGATTAACAGCCAAGCACTACACCATTGCTAACAGCAATACATGACAAAACAAATTACAGTACAATACAAAAAACAAGAGTTCCATAAATATATTTACAAACAGAAGAAAAAATAATAATGTGTTGGTGGTAAAGGTCATACAAATATCATGAGCACATTACATGCAATTAAGTTGGGTGGTGAGATTGTGCACAAAGAAACGTCTGTTTCAACAAGTGATTTTTCATTAAATGGGCATGACAGTTCATACATCATGTCAGCAAAGAAAACTGAGCTAATTGTTCCCACATTAGGCCTCATATCATATCATAACATATCATATCATTAATTTCCTTCTGTAAATTCCTACAGGATTAAATCAAATCAACCAATACTGCAATCCACAGATTTTCACAACCCTACTGGCCAACAAAACAGCTCTGGTCTTCTTGTTTGGAGACAGCATGACATGCCAATCCAAGCTGTTACTTGCCATTTCTTTTTGAAGCTTTCAGCATCATTATCCATGTCATATGTCAATGTATTTGCAGCATGTATCATGTCTTGACATGTTCAGGTACATATGTCACGTTCATCTGTATTTTACGTCACCCACCTTCTGATACTGCTGCTACCAATGCATACACATAACACTTACTGTGCTTCAGCTATTTCTCCTTCACAAGGAAGTCAATCACTGTACACTGGCAAACAAACAAACAGCACTTACTGCCATACTTGTTACAGCACGCTGCAGTAACACTAATTAAGAAGCACATACACCACATTTGCATTCATACAAAAGAGTAATTATCTCATTGCTCATATTACAGGGCATGTTCACTGGTATATGGCACTTATGTGTGCAACAGAACTATGGTTGTGTCTGTGTATGACCTTCATTACTACATGAATCCTGCTAATTTTCATCATATTTACATATACATGTACAGAGACTGAGGGCTGAAATGCAAGGCCTGAACAGTGGTAAGGTCAGCAAACAAGTAATGCTAATTAGTTTTACCAACACAACAACAGTAATTGTCATAATGTTTCTTAGGAAGTGGATGAAAAGCTGTTCTCATGCTGTTTATTACAAACCATTGCAATTCCTGTATAAATTTAATGCTGACCACCTGGTGTTATAATATCTGGAACTTCATTTTTATGACCTTCTGCCTAATAGTTTTATTCATTCTTTTGCTTACACCACCAAGCAATTGAAATCCTTCTGACACATCTAACAATTCCATCCTGTACTCCTTGGCAGTGAAGAAAACAATCAGCTGGCCTAATCCACTCAAAGACAACGCCCTTCTTTATACCATCTGTCACATACAATTCAACTGTCTCTAAGTGAGCCACCTTTGACATCACATTCTCCAGTACAGTCACAGCAGTACAAACAGTCTCCACCAACTTCTCAGTTGGACATGTAAGAGACTGTACTGTACTGCTGGGTTCCTTGAATCCTGTTTATATATCAAGTGGTGATGGCATTTCAAATATCAGACATTTTTGGATATAACAATTGCTATTATTACACAACCACTAATTATGTAATAACATAACCAACTAACATAACTATCAGAGAGCTTGCAGGTACTGAGCTTATATACAAGAAGAGTATTAGGAACGAGATAAAAGGCACTACTTAAATCTAAATGGCATCAGCTGGTTGCCGTGGACAAACTAATGGGATTATACAGTTAGAAATATGATAACAAACAGGCAATAGTAGATTTGCACTATTTGATGATGATGATCATGGTGGTGGTGGTGGTGGTGGTGGTGGTGGTGGTGGCAGTGGTGGTGGTGATGATGATGATGATACCCAGTTCACTCACTCAGTTTCGCAGTCTCATTCCACACTCTATAATCACTAAACTACACAACCTCCTCTCCCTGTCCTATTCCTTCCTTTTAGTGGCTGATTGAACGCTGTCCTATTTCTGTACATATTTTCTGTCACTATGAGAAAATTAAATTTTCACACATTCTCAGATATTTAATATTTTAATAACTTCAATAAGGCCTGGGACATATGGCATCCTCAACTGAATTCTGTTGGACACAAAGAGTTCTTTACAACCCATGTACCTGGGATGAACACAATCCATATCCACAAGGCCCAAATAATCCACATTCTGTGCTAAGTAGGGTTGTCACTTTTGTACATTTTCATAACAGTAAGTGATGGACCAGTGGAATAAACTGGTGTAAAACATAGATTTTCCAGTGGTAGTAAACACATTCTTTAATAGCCAACAGCCTTGTCTCCACCCAGGTAGAAAGAAACTAGATCACCAGAAACTGAAAGTATACTGGGGTAAGAAGCAAATATAGTAGACCACTATTCTCAATATTTGTAGGGAGTAAATATGTGTGGCAAATGAGCAATGAAATGATATAAAGTAGATAAAGTATTAATGAACTGTAAAATAAAAATGTTTAAGGTAAAAACTAACACAGAGACTTCACCAAGCCACGAACCTGTGACCTTCCACTTGGAAGCCCCAAACCTTAACCCCTAAACTACCCACCCTCCTGAGTATCAGTGAATTGATCCGCAGTGATATGGTAGGAAAAATTTCCCTCTTAAATTTCTCAGAAGGTCGGCATGGGAATGTGTAATGTTGGTCATTTTACTCTAGGGCAGTTTTTCAACCCAACAGATTTTAAGACGAATTGTTAAGGATTCTATCATTTATTCTTGTATAGTACACCATGTTATTTCAGTCAGCACCACAGTAAACTTTATTAGAATAAAATCATCTACATTTTGAGTTACATGTTTTGACTTCTCTTGGTCAATGTAAGGAAAGAAGTTTGTACCCGAAAGCAATCTCTGCGCATGTGCGTGTGTGTGGTGTGTGTGTGTGGTGTATGTGTGGTGTGTGTGTGTGTGGTTTGTGGTGTGGTGTGTGTGTGTGGTGT
>Ga0123353_10012400_pt1:7500-12113 | contig 12113 bp, 11 predicted proteins | sample TergutLab28metaG_3_FD_92763 | JGI IMG/M metagenome (GOLD analysis project Ga0123353, IMG submission 92763) | Labiotermes labralis P3 segment gut microbial communities from Petit-Saut dam, French Guiana - Lab288 P3 | ecosystem: Host-associated > Arthropoda: Insects > Digestive system... | reverse complement strand
AATGTAATTATTAAAAAAAAAAAAAGATTGGGGTGGGGGAGAAGAGAATGAAGGCAGACGGAGGGGGGGGGGGGGGGGGGGGGGGAGGAGGGGGGGGGGGGGGGGGGGGGGGGGGGGGGAAGGAGAATTGAGGTTTGATACATTAAGCAAGCAAGTTCACCATTTGTCAATGTCAAAATTAATGGGTTTTGGAACTTTTTGGAGCAGTTGAAATTCCAGACTTTGACAGTTCTGACCCTCTTAAGTCTTGCGGGGGTGAATGACAGTTTTGTCACGGTTTGACGTTGGGGGCTCATACTTCCCCACCTAGTCTTCAAATTAAAAGTAAAAACACATTTTGGGATCATATACATTTTTTACGGAAATTTTAACACAAGTTTTATCATCGATATTTATTTGGCCTTTTTCAACTGTCACAACACGACACAACACAACACGACACGACATGACACGACACGACACGACACAACACAACCGTTGGGAAATGTGAATAAGGGTACAGGTGTTTCCGAAACATTGCGTTGTGTTATTTAGGGACAATGGAAAAGGTCCAAATAAGTGTCAGTGACATAATACATTTTTATGTAACGCGAATAATGTGTGGTGAATAGTACTGTAGAATGCACGAAATATCTCATAGTGCAGTTTTGTCCAGCCTCTTCCTATTTCCTCTATCTTAGACCCAAAATATTGTCATGAGCAGCATATTCTCAAATACCGTCAGCCTGTGTCCTTAAATTCATATGACAAACCAAGTCTCACACCCATAAAACCTAAAAGGAAATCGCAGTTCTCTGGACTTCAGTCTTAATATACTTATATAACAAATGGCAAAAGAAGACGTTCTAAACCGAATAGTAGGTGCTCTTTCCGAATTCAATACGCTCTTAATTTTTTCATTTATACTGTATTAATTTTTTCTTAGTGTCGTTACAAAATATCCGAATTTAGCTATTAGCTCTCCTTATGTTGCGATTGTGTACTGGATTTTGTTCGTTGAATATACTTTGTTTTCTCATTACCTCCGCATGGACCAAACTACGTACTAATAAAGCTCTTGCCTTCTCTTCAGTGCGCAAGTCTCCGTCTAATCAATTAACGTTATCAGCACTGACCACAAGCTGACGTTCCCCATTCAACAACTAGTCCTCCTCTTTAATTGGAAGGCCGAAGGGCTTACTGTAAAGGAAAACTGAGAAAAAGTCCATGTTTCGAGCCATTCTGAATAAGAAACGTATCGAACAAATATTCATGTCAGTTCTATCGTCGTAGGTGCTCATACCACCTACGACGATGGAACAGTGTTCCGAAACGTCGGCACATAAAATTCAGACGCCAGGGAATCGCCCAAAAGAAAAAAATTCAAAATATTTTCTTCTCTGTACTTCACTATGGGTTTCATTTAAACACAATAAATTACCTGACTATTCTCAACTGAATGAGAATATTGTACAAAAGTCTAATGCCGCACTCAACACGAAAGAACATGTCTTCCGGGATGAGATACGGGTAGTTCCCGACGTTTCGAACGGTCATGTTGCCTTCATTTTCAGCGTCAAGCAGTCCAAGCGGAAACTACATTTTCGAAGACAAAGTTCCACGACCCAGACGACATGAAACTTCAGCAGCACCGTTGTGAAAAACTAAAATTTTGTATAATTAGTTCAAGATTTTCGGACTGTCTAACAGCCATTCTCAACAGCAGAAAGGCATTTCGACATTAAAAAAAAAAAGCATTATCAGAATCACGCGGTACGGAAACGTCAAATGAAATTAATAAACCGCGAAATGGATTTAAAAATAATTCTAAAATTATTAAAATGATAATTTATAGGTACTATTTGTCGCAGTGTGCAAACAGTTTAGTCTTTGTGCCTGTACGCTCAGAAAAAACAGTGTAGTACAGGATAAGTGAAAAAGCACCTTCTTAAAACAAGGTTATATTCACATATATAATGTGTTAGCAAATTTTGGGATAAGAGCGGTCAGTTAAAGTTTTTTTTTTTTTCCCAAGCCATGAAGGCATACATGGGGAGCAGGAATACAGCTCGACTCATTCTCAACTTCGGGACTAGAGGGAGGGAAGTGGTTCAATTCACGCCACGGCCGCTGTACCTGGGGGAACGCTAACCCTGCAAAAGTCCGTCCTAAGCTGGTAGCTGTACTGACTACGATATCCAAGCATAAATCTGTTAGAACTTCTGTTTAAATCTATCTCAGTAATTAACCAACTCATGATGCACAAAATTTTGTTTTACAATACGTTTATTTCATGCCTCTACATGTTTCGAGCACATGTGCTCGAAACATGTAGAGGCATGAAATAAAACTTACTGTGAAACAAATTTTGTGCATCAAGTTGGTAAATTATTGAGATAAATATACTGAGATGCACGGTCAGCAAAACGTCAAAATTCTGTTTAAATGTTACGGTCTTAAAGTCGTTTAACTGAACACATTAATAAAAACTGGAATATGGCAAAAACGTTGTAATAAAATCGCCATTAATTGTGATAGAGTTGAAGCTGTTGAAAATAATACTATAAGATCGAAACATGTCGCTGAGTTCTAAAATAGGATAACAAACAAAATTTAAGTTATATTTTATTGTCACGTCTGTAATTAAGTAATAATACAACGGTATGTATTCAAATGTATTTAAATATACTTCAACTTAAATGATAAAGCCATGGCTTATGGCTTAATCAGTCGCAACACATTGCCTGTGTTATCCTGTCTTATATGTGTTGAGTGAATGATTTTGAGAAAATATATTTGTAAAAGAATAAACATGCTACTGCGAATTATTCCGGTGTCATGAACAAGTGTTTTGATCAAGCCTTGACCCGCGACTGCCCGGAAAACTGGTCCAAAACTAAATCACAGCTCCCCGAGAAAGGTCGCTTTGAGCACAAGAACAGTAGGCTAACGAGGGACGACAGCACTTATGGTATAATTTAATGCACCTAAACTCCAATAAACGTCAATTTCAGTCACTGCTCTTCATGCTTAATTATTTTTATCGTTCTGACATTTTATGGCTGTTTTATGCCGATGTCAACCTTACGATTGGTCTACCGTGCACGGATGATCATAGTTCTTCGAGCCTTTTCAAAGAAAACGTAAAAAGAAGGGCAGAATAACACGTCTTTTCGAATGTAAGAATTGGACAATTGCTACACAGATTTCATGAAGTTTTATATGGCGGATTAATACAGAGATTTGTCGATGGTATTCACCATTTGCTAAAACTGAGCAACAGTAACAGATACTTCACGCTACCTACATCGATACAAATGTTCAGACACAGACCACTTCTGTATAGTTCTGAAGCCTGAAGTTCATCTAACACGTGCACAGAACTTCTGTTCCTACGTCACAGACAACACAGTCTCTGTTTATAAGGACGAGTGGATCAATGATAGTTAGGGAAATAATGGCTGTTGATTGTGATAACATTACGGAATACAATTACACTGCGAGAGCACAATGCAGAGTTGTTTATTTTATAAAAGTGACGCAGCTGAGGAAGCTGTGACACGCAATACGTGGTTCCCCGACTGAAGGTGGCCTCACTGAGCACCAGTCTTCATTCAGACCGGCCGGCCAGCCCTCTAAAGGAGCGGCTAATTTGTTGTGGGGCTTCTGTTTGTTGTGCCAAACTGAAGGAAGCTTGTCAGGCAGAACCAGCCATCAATAAGGTCATCTTTTGTAATGCAGAAACCCTGCGTTGTGCTACATTTGACATCCACAGTTCACACAGGCAGCTACAGTTATTGCTCTGATGAATTTGAAGTCATTTATCCCTGTCCTTAATCAACTAGTAGGCCAAGAAGATGTATATGTGTCAGTGAACTACATCTCATTATGGTGACTGTTCGGCCTCAAGCTCTCTTTACCCCCGGGAAAACAGCCCCCCTCCCCCAGTAAAGGTAGGCTGGGTGGAGCCTAGGACTGACCTGGACGACGGGGAGAAGAGAGAACTCTAGCCCTGCCATGAATCGAATACGATAATTCAGTGTGTAGTTATGATCATTTTAGTAAATCATGGAGAAAGGAAAATCCAGAAAAAATGCTGCTGAGATGAAATCAATGATGTAAAGAAAGGGAATCAAAACATCGAAAAAAAGAGACACTGTAACTGCGCTAACACTCGGGGGCACTAAATTAATCTAAGTAATGCACAAAAATGTGGTTAATTCAAAACACAAAGAGCATTAATGTTGTTGAGGAGATAATCGCAGCTTGATGTGAGGAAAATGTACAGTTTTGGTATGTTATAGGCCGCAGCCATTGCACTTCGGAGAGTTAAGCAAAGTACTGAGACGTTGACAGACCACGGGACAAAGATCTAATATGCCTGTTCAAACAGCTGATCTATTGACAAGGTATGATAACTGACTACATGTTTCGCCTGGGATGCACCCAATGCAGCCCACAGAGGGTTTCAAAAAGAACTTCGTATTTATGCTTACCCTTTTCAACTTTTCAAACGCCTGAATTTTGATAACCACTTTTACCCAGCTGTTTTCAAAGATATTTTTTGAATGTTTTAATTCTGGAAGTTTCAATTTTAAAATAAACATAGACAAGAGCAGTGTAAAGTGTTGGCA
>Ga0123353_10012400_pt1:0-2500 | contig 12113 bp, 11 predicted proteins | sample TergutLab28metaG_3_FD_92763 | JGI IMG/M metagenome (GOLD analysis project Ga0123353, IMG submission 92763) | Labiotermes labralis P3 segment gut microbial communities from Petit-Saut dam, French Guiana - Lab288 P3 | ecosystem: Host-associated > Arthropoda: Insects > Digestive system >... | reverse complement strand
CTGGAATATAATTTCCTTCCGGTACGTGTAACTTGCATTGTTGTCCGTGACATAAATATACCCTAAAAGCATTGTTGTGCAGCACTCAGTGTTTTTATACAATTGACAATAACCTGTAAATCAACAACACACACAGGATGCATTGTTGTTTCTACCGCAAAACGGTTACGCGGACGTGCAACAATGTCACGTGATACGTACTCTGCTGAACTTGTCTTTATATTTCGGTGTAAGAAGCCTGATTACAGCGAGACGTCTCTTTTCGGTACATAACCAAATAAATAATGAAAGCACTATATATAGTTGTGATTGACGGTCTGTTTTATTATGTACATGACAGAAAAGATTTGTTAGGAACGTAAATGTAAATTTGTCCCTGCGCACGATGGGAAGGCATATAAACGGGCTACATTCATAAATGCACCCATTCTTAACCTCGAAAAGAGGTGGATTTGAGTGGTCAGTTTTACACGTCGGCTGCTTGACCCGCAGGAAAAGAGGTCTCGGTACCCCGGTGGGACCCACAGATGGATGGACGTTTTGGAGAAAGAAAATTGTCTTGTCCCTGCCGGATATCGATCAACGATTCATCGGTTGACCAGCCCGTAGCCTATTCAATGTGCCGACTACGTACAAACCGTTAGTAACGATCGAAGGTGCGATGAATCCAATTTCATATCTTTCTCATTTCACTCAGGCCGGAGCAGTGTGCTTTCTTTCCGGGCGGGTGTAAGAGACTCGTCTGTTCTCTACAGCAACCAGAGCCTCTCTGGGCCCAATCACCTTTCTGTACCGAAAGAATTTCTTCCGAAAATAACGTGGCTTGGGCATGAAGTGTACCACTCACCTCCAAATATGTCGCTGGTTAAGAAAGACTGGAGCCATACCTCCATCAGACGTCCAAGGCTGTTGTGCCAGTCTTTCACCCGTGGCACCACGCAGTGTCCGCAACAGTGCATCTTACTCTGAAGGCAAGACCACTTCTACTTTTCTTCACCGTGAAAATACAAAACTCAAAGTTCAAGTGTAACTGATTCCTTCGTGTGCCTGCCTGTTTTGTGGTGAACATGAGGTAAAGTAAAACCGATCGCCGATGGAGGGTTAGCTTCTGCTGCTAAAGAATAGCCTGAAGGCTTTCTTGTTAAATTTGGGCACACACGATACTTTCTATACGTCTTTATCGGAGGACAATACGAAACCCTGCCAGCAGAGGTCTGCAATCCGACACAAATGAATAGGATATTTGGTGAACACATGTCGATAATGACGTCGTTTAGTTACGCTAAATTCACTGCTAAGTATTTTACGTTAATCTATTAACTCTAGGAGACAGCTGCTGTAAGCTGGCGGTAGCAGAAAATTGCTCAGTGTGTTGGGTGCGCTATTGTTGGTAGAAATACGATTCGCGTGCTGTCAATGTCTGACAAACAAACACACAAACAAACAACTGTCATGTGATTGACGGTTGTTGACAGTAATCACAAATTAAATATTGAAATCGGAAGGGTGCAGGGATACGTGCATGCTATCATAACATAACCCCTCTCCCCTACCAATCTCCGCCCCTCATACTGCATTTATATTGTTTTCTCGGCACAGCCGAATGACAAAGCTAATTGCTGACCAAGCAGACTTGCATTTTGTACTTCAGAGGCCATGTTGCTGGATAGTTTGATGTCCCCTTTGTGATATCTATCTACATTTGCTAACCCTTTAAAGCACAGTAGTAAATACACGTACCACCCAAAGACTCAGATCTTCCGAGATGTTCTAGGACTGCTTTACCCTGAAGATGAAGGCAATACGAACCTTCTCAACGTCGGTAAGGTGATAACATCCCAGAAGACTTCAGTATTTAGCAACACAGCTGTGAGAAGCTCAACTCTAGCCTACGTACGGCCTGTTTTAAAATTACATTCCTCTGCTTTGCTAACTGAGTACATTTTTGCTTTTCGTATGATTCCCACAAGCAACGCTGATTGCTGGGCGCATAGAAGACGGGAGAATTTCATTCCGCGGAGACTGTCAGTTCTAGAAAGTAACGATGCCATACTTGCTGTGTTTATCAGTCGAATTACTGCACATCACACTTTTGAAAAGTGGAAATTTACATACTAGCGGCTCTGGCCGTTATCAAAAGTAAGTAATGAGATAAAATTAATAAGTGCTTACTTTTACGCCAGATTACAAATTTGTGACTGATTAACATATTGGACCACAAAACTCATCACAGACTAATTAACTGAGTAAAAGCAAGAGACAGGGTATTACAGTAAGAACTGCGTTAACAGAAAATTAAAATACTTCAACAGTCCCCGAGGCAACATTATAAGAACAAATAATTGCAATGCGTGTGAGCTGTTGTGTTCAAGTGGAGATATACAGGGTGTTTCACGACTTTAGGGCATAACTGCAGGAGATGATTTCCTAGGTCTTTGTGATCAAAAAAGTTCATATAAACATGTGTCCGATTTTGGACGGTTACGGAGTTATGACCGTT
>Ga0123353_10012398_pt1 | contig 12114 bp, 7 predicted proteins | sample TergutLab28metaG_3_FD_92763 | JGI IMG/M metagenome (GOLD analysis project Ga0123353, IMG submission 92763) | Labiotermes labralis P3 segment gut microbial communities from Petit-Saut dam, French Guiana - Lab288 P3 | ecosystem: Host-associated > Arthropoda: Insects > Digestive system > Gut ... | reverse complement strand
GAGCATTAGATGTTGAGTTGCAACGTATGGTTTTCTGCACTGAGGTTTTGGATGGGTGGTGGTCTTGAGAGCCGCTGCGTAGGTCGTGTGTACGGTGCGGCTGGTGCCGTCGCACGGCACCATCCGCACCGTACACACGACCTACGCAGCGGCTCTCAAGACCACCACCCATCCAAAACCTCAGTGCAGAAAACCATACGTTGCAACTCAACATCTAATGCTCCTGATGATCGGCGTATGTATCCGAAACATGTCGAGCTAAGAATACATCAATACAATCACCTAATTGCATCCAGCTGGCATTTCACTTCATCTCATGAGGAAGATGCACGGTCAAACAACCCTCATATTTCAAGTAAGTTTGTAAAAGGGACCGCAGATTTTCATGCATGCCTATATATAGTCACTGGAAACTTATATGAGATGCACATAGCTCACACAGTCATTTAGATGGGTCTAGTACCTGCGGACGAGAGGGCTACTGTCTTTATTCCATACGCTATTCACTGACCTATGTACAGAACTCGAGGGGTGTTCAAACGAAACCCGTTCGCGAGCTGCGTCAAGGTCGCGGTGGTAAAGTGATTTAGCAGCAGCCCGTGTAGTTCATCATGGAGACGATCCACCGGCCGGTGTTAATGGGATGTCTGCCTCAACACCCATGGGGATTAGATTAGTAATAATTGCTACTTCTTCGCCCAGAACAATCCCCGAATGCTTTTCTTTTCTAAAAACCCTCACTTTTAAATCCGTGAATAACATCCTTTTTAACAAAATATCATTAGAATTATATTGGTCGTTGGCAAGCGTGTCAAACGGCGGGACCTGTAAAATCACTCGTTTTACTGTACCCAGAAGAAACAATTACCATGTTGCTTATTTTATCATTTTTTGCTTCACTGTCCGGTTCTGAGACTGCATTTACAAGATAACCTTGAACTGGACTCTTCTTTTTTCCCTCGATTTCATCGTAAATAAGTTTCTGGTTTGTTGCAGTTGTAGAGATGTCAACTACTTCATGTGGCAGGACTCTATCTTCATACATTTCGGAAGAAGCGGCCAAGGGTTCTTCACCTGATTCAACTTCAAACGGACTTTGTTCCCATTGCTCCACGATGTCCGAAGCAGCTGCGAGATTGTCCAGTTCTTGGCTGTTTGCGTTGGATTCAGCCACTTCCACGAAAGCAGAGCTCAGTTCTCCACGAAGCTTGCTTACCGTCTGGGTCGCGACATCATACATGAAGATATCCTTGGTGTTGGTCCCACTGATTGGGCTGAAGAAACGAAATGGAGACAAAGATTTACTTTAAAAAGCAGTAACACTGACGACAAAATGATCAGGAAACATATGGACCTAACAGGGCTGAATTAAAAGGGACTTTATGGTGTCACGCAACGACAAACTATCTGATTTATAGAGGTTACTTAGGGCTACTGGGGCAGCTAAATACAGATTATTACTATAGACTGTACCTATAGCTAGAGTGGGGAAGAAAATGCAATCAGAGATTGTCGCAACGCATGTTTTAAAGCGATACTGTGAAATATTCAAAGCAGGCTGTAGGATAACATAAGAAGGCCACAGGCTTTGAGGTTGGAAGGTATGTCAAATGGCTTAGGGTGGAGTTCACTAGTGGACGTTGTTGGAGATAATAATACTAGAGCTGTAGGTAGTTACTCGTAATTGGTGAGTTTACGATTGGGTAGTCCGAAACGGATTATCAAGCAGCTGTACAACTACACAAACCATCTCGTTAAGAGACCAGCAAGGTACAGGAATTCGCCACCTGAGTAACTGATACATACACAACATGTCAAGAAATTCCCTTCTCTGACGGAATCAGAGAGTTTCACAAGTTCCAGTACTAAGTCTGTCCAACCAAGTTCGCAGCTTTACATCTGATCCCTCCGTAATGCTATCTCCTTCTTAAGTTTTATAACCGAACTCTGGTACACAGGCCTATGATTACTGCTGATTCCAACATACAAGCTTCGCTGCAGTATATACGAGCATTGTGATCAAACATATATTCAATACACTTCGGACGGTGGTCAATGTCCAACACAATTCAAGTGCAATAACTCAAAATTAATTACAGAATTTTATAGAAAACGAACTGACAACAGAAATGAGAATAAACACCTGTTCACCAGGTGGGAATCAGAACGTTCCACTGTCTGTGTTGCCTAAAGACTACACGGTTTAAACTGCGTGACAACTGGAAGAAATAAAATAACAACGACAACAAAACAGGAATATTACTACTGCTATTACTATAACTGTTATTATGATCATTATTATTAGTGGACTCGAACCAAATTTAATCATCCTTTAATAATAAAGTATGCAATGTTTAGCGCTAACACTTTCCAAGCTCTCTGTGTTGATGCGGTTGTCGAATGCAAGTTTTGCCTTTCAAACCTTTAAACAAACAAAACATCGCATTGTCATTAACCTCAAAGTTACGGTCTGAGAACCAACAGCCTCACGATCCCATTCATGACATCTGCGGCATACAGCGGATCCTATAAGCAGAATCCAGAATACCTAAACTTAAGGCACAGAACGTTTCGAATTCCGGATAATGAAATTTGCCTCCCTGCCAGTCCGAAATTGTAATGACAGAAACCGTTAAATGTATTGTGATTAATGTCTTAAGGTGGAATCATCACAAAAATTGTGGTAGGAATTTAGTTTTGGTTCGTCCAACATAACCCCTACTTCACATGTATTCAACACCACACATTGTCGCCATTCTCACAGTGGCTCATTGTATAAACATGAATGGAACTCATTGTCATAGTCCACTTCCGTCTAACAACCTGTACTTCAGTTTGAAGAATATATATTTTCTAGATGCGTTGTTTTATTCGCGTACTTCGCCGTCTTTTACATTCATACACCGGAGATGGCTGCCTTGAAGCAGGGCAGCCGAAATTTACTTGCGAGATTTCAGGTTTCCGCCACGGTGTAATTGAGGCCTTCGCTCATGTGCTATGTTAAAAGACGTGGGTTTGTTTGTGGTTACCAGCTTCTTCACGTAAGTAAGTGTGCAATTACACTAATTTAAATATTATAAGGAAATATCTACACTAACTTCAATGCCCTATAAATACCTTCTGATTGGTATATAATATTACAATCCCTACCCCCTAGTCTTCAGCGTCGAGTGAGTAATACATTACATATGTGTAAAATCATATTTGCGTAGCGCTTCAACTTGACTTCCACGTATATGTCATAACCTCACGATAATTTCGTTTTAAGTACTGCACTTAAAAAACCTTCATATGGAATATGTAGCTATTCAAACACAATGTTTATTATTGAACTACCCATTCGTCTATATATTCATTCTCTGCTACTTATGCAAAGTATTTCAGGTGTTTTAACTACAATAAAACGAGCCTGCCTTCAGAAAGACACGCTCGGAAAAGGAGACAACAGAAACAGGGACAGGGCTAAAGAAGGAGAAAGGAACTCTTAAACAGCTTCCGATTCTAAAAGTAAGAATGATGATCGCCATAGTTCACAGCCGAAACATTTAGCTGCTTTTGTGCAGTGTAGAAACAGTTGTGTTTAAGGTATTATATCTTTTACTTGTACTAAGAACGCAACGGGTATGACTTACCTAAAAAAATAAGACTATGTTGAAAAATGAGCTTACAATAATAATAATAATAATAGATTCAACACTGAAACTAACGATAACACCATGAATAGTAACAACAGAATAGCTGCAACACTGTATTCCCTAGGGACACAGTTTGTCTCAGGAATATAAGTATAAATACCCTGCACAAAGGAGATGATGATGATGATGATGATAATAATAATAATTGCACGGAATAATAATAATAATTGCAATGCTCCTTGCAAGTGTCTTTTTCTCGAACGTAATCAACACATAATTTATTTATGAGACCTACCTGGTGACCAACAAAACAATTGACTGTTGATCAGCAGCTGTTGCATTCTCTCTGTCTAACCATCTTTTAAAGTTCTCTGACGTAGGTTCCTTCACCAATTCCTTGAGAGTATCCCCAGCTACAAACTGTACCCCTCGCACTTCAGTGGGAGCCGCCCGGCTTGATCTGTTAGAGTCATCATCCGTAGGGTAGTTAATCTTCTGTTGGAAGTCGTAATCAACCGGAGCAAGTACAACAACACTGGTTACATTTCGACCTCTGAGTTCGGGAATATCAGGCAGTGGGAACTGGGCCCCATTTATTTTCAGTGGCAAGTAGCGGTTATATTTGGAATCGTTCAGTACCACGGGGTCCACCTGAGTTGCGTCTTTCCTTACATACTTCTGTGCGACTTCCTGTCCTTCAGCTGTTGCAGGATCGTAGCGGATAACTTTCATCTCAACCGGGGCCTCTGAACCATTTGCGACAACGATGGATGGCACAGGTGCGCTGGCAGCACCCGCAGCCCCGTAGAAGTTTTCTAGAGCTTCAGGAGGTAAATTTTCAATCGGAATATCTCCAACTTTATCGTAATCTAATATTTGGATGTCTGCATTGCTGAGGATTCCGGAAGACAGCAGCTGCTGGCGTAAATCTTCGGGGACTTCATCCGGAAGTGCCGCTAATGCACTTGAATTAATAGCATTCTTATATTTATCGTCTTCTTTATTACTTGTTATTTCCGTACTGCTCTCTTGTTGCTTTGGCGTGGTCACGGTCAATGGGGAACTGGTACTTGATACCACGCCAGAAAATAGTTTTTGAGGAGCTGAGTAGTTGTTAGTAGCAGGTGTTGGTAGGACTGTTTGGGGTTGTTGACGATTCACGGTTTGGTGAGTGAACAGAGGTTGCTGATTTTGTGTTTGGTGTTGGAACAACGGAGATGGCGTTGGTAATATCTGCTGCTGAACGTTATGATTGAATCTGTTATTCGCAGTTCCAGTTTGTTGCTCATTTGTCTGGCCATCTGGATTAAGGCGAAATTGCTGTGAAATAGATTTCACTATTTCTCCACCGAAAGGATTCTGTTGTTTGTTCGGCAGTAAATGCGGTTGCAGTTGCTGCAATTGTTGCTGTTGGTTCTGTTGCTGTTGCTGCTGCTGCAGATGTTGTTGTTGCTGCTGCTGTTGCAGATGTTGCTGCTGCTGCAGCTGCAGATGTTGTTGTTGTTGCTGCTGCTGCTGCTGCAGATGTTGCTGCTGGAGAGGTAACTGATGATGTTGCTGGATGTTTGGTCTTTGCTGCTGAAGCAAAAGTTGTTGCTCTCGTTGTTGCTGTTGCTGTTGTTGTTGTTGTTGAAATAAATGCTGTTGTTGTTGCAGATGAAATTGCTGTTGTTGCTGCAGCTGAAGTTGCTGTTGTAGAGCAGCTGGAGGCTGAGGATTATTACGCTGCTGGTCAGGGTGGTGAATGAATCCTGCACCCGGTTGTACCGGAAATATAGGTTTCCTGTGTTCCAGGGTTGAAGATGGTTCAGCAAAATTAGGTCTCTGTTGGGGATTTTGGGGTTGCTGAAAAGAAGGTGTTTGTAGCGGTTCTTGGAAAACGGGTCCTTGGGGCAGAGGGATTTGTTGAGACTGTTGGATCTGTGTAGGAAGTAGACGTTGATTGTGAGAAACTGGTGCCTGTAGAGGACGTTGTTGAAATTGGAATGGCGGTTGTTGTGAAAATTGTGGTTTTTGTGGCTGTAGCTGCGGCGGTGGTGTCAGCGATGGAGGTAAGTGCCGAAATGGGGGAGGCTGGTGGGACAAAGGCGCGTGTTGTGGTAATGGAGGCGGTTGTTGAAATTGAGGTTGCCTTTGTTGAAAAAATGGTGGCGAGTTCAATGGTCTCTGAAAAGCTAGCTGGTGGGAAGCGAACGGCCCTTGTTGGTGGAATGGTGACTGCGAAGGTTGCAAAGGGGCAGGTGGTTGCTGCTGGAAAGATTCTGGTTGTCTCTTCTGGTGCTCGTGAGGAACAAAACTAGGCCTATGATGATACTGTACACCGAAATTTTGGTGAGGAAATATCACAGTAGGGTGAGGGGCAGATTGTTGCACATAATCCTCATGTGAATCTTCATCACGTGGGTCTCCAAATGTCACGTGGAGACCAGTGCCATGATATGTTTCTGAATCCGGGCGAATAATTGTTCTAAGTGTCGTAGTTTGTGGCGGTGAAGGTGGCGGTGTTGCAGTATATGTGGGAACTTCCGATGGCGGCGGATAGCGTTCTTCTGTATCACTATTAGTAGCTGGAGTCACAGCTGGTATAGGAGCATCATATATAACACTTCCTTCCTTGCCATATTTAGTGGGATCCTTCTTGTATTTCACATAAAATACTTGAACAGGCTCCTTGGTAGGGGGTCGTGGCGGTGGACTTGGTGGTGTCGGAGGAGGTGGTAGCGACTCATTTGACTCCTTCACTATTATTTCTATAATAGGCTCTGGCTCTCGTATGTAGTATGAACTAGCGTCATAAGGATACAAATGCTCAGTACTGAGGTGATCACCCTGGGGTTCGCTGTCCAGAAAAACAGAAGAATCAGGGAAACGTAAAATCTGGCTACTTTCGGCAAAATCAGGATCTTTTCTAGAAGCCTGAATGACATTTTCTTCGTTGTTTTGTAGCACTAAATCCGCAGAAGCTAATTCATTTGAGCCGACATGTTGGTTCTTCTTTGTTTGATCGTCTGGAAGGCCAGGAGTTGTCGAAATTTTCTTTACCTGCTGAAGAGAGTTAGAACTCGTTTGCTCTGGCGCTTTTTCGGACGATACTTCTTTCTGTTGTTGATGGTACAAGGGATCGCGCTGAGAGTACTGCACTAGAGGTTCCATTTGAACTGCGTAGGGAGGCGCTGGGACAGAAGGAGGGCGTTGTCGACGTATCGACGTCCCAGAATGATGGCCTGGCACACGTGTCTGGTGGCGGATCGTTAACGGTTGAGTGCCACGATCGAAGTAATGCGTTGATATGGCTACTCTAGAGGTTGCAGTTGAACCTGTTGATATTCGGCGGTCAGCAGAACCATAAGATCTTGACACGTGTGGAAAGATATCTAGCGTCCTCTTGCCTCTGGCACCATTAGACACATGGTTCATTTCTTTCACCCTGACGCCAGTCGGGTCCAAGGCTACAACCATAGCAGCAGCGGTGACCCACAGCAACACCTGAGAAATAAATGCATTCGATAATATATTTCATCATGGAGGGCCTGGAAACACAAGATAAATATATTATATTGTAATTTATCAGCAATTGAGTGTTACTTTTCTATACCAAATTGAGCATTTTCTCCTAGGATTTTCCTTCTATGTATATTGTTTTGATTCCGACATTAATTGCAGTAGTCGTGACGGAATCCGGAACTTTTAAAGACAAAAATTTCATTGATTCTCATTATTTTTGTCACCACAAATAGTGACAAACAATGACTGGAACGTGAGAGTGGTTTATACTTCTGTAACATTTATTTAAAATTGCATATACTTCATAGAGTGTGTACTGTCCAATATGATTCTAGCGAAGTTCATAACGAATTCAATACATTGGTTTATGTGCCATGCCATTTTTATGGGGAGTAAGGAGAATAGTTCATGGATATCTGTTATGTATAGGAGCTATTCTCTCCATAAAGTTAAGCGTATATTTCAGAACTCTCACTCAATTTAAGTTCTTGTGAAACAAAGAACTCAGGTTTGTTGTATCGGACTATGGTTCACAAGGCTTTAAAATGTCTCTGGGCTGATGTAGAAATTGCAGTATCTTAATACGTTATATTTTATCTGACGACGCGTGTTTAACATTATAATTCTTTGCCATTAGCTTGAAGGTCAAAATGATACGCTACTTTCACTTGCACTTATTCTCGGTGTCTACATATGACATGTTGCACGTGAGATCCATATTTTAGTTCTTACAGAGACATGACAGTCACATTAAAATTACAATTAATATTAAGGGAAAAGGAATTCCTATTGTTGAAAACTGCAAAGACCATATCTTAGTCATACTGTACAAATAATTGAAGAAAAATTTGAACTAGAAATTAATTTCTATCCTAGACAAAAGTTTTCGACACATCATGTCGAAAATCCTGACAGAATCCTAAACAACTGAAAATATAGAATACACTGAAAATTCAATTCACTATTGATGGAAGTTTGTACGAAATTAGTAAAATGAGTACACACTACGGAGATTGTGTTCGTCCTTTTACACTTTCCCATGATTCGTCCTCACAAATACTAGAAGGGTTCGATTAAATTTGGGTTCGTGCATTTAAATTAAATTAGGTGGATCTATTTAGGCCTAAATTTTTTCCGTACCTACTGTCTTACATTCAACTAAAACTAACTTCACCATATATCTCAAAATCTCTTTCTCATTTAAAAATCTTTGTACTCATATAAAATGCCGGTCCCAGTGGCCGCGCGGTCTAAGGCGTAGGTCTGCGGCCGCTTGCCTGATGAGACTGGGGGTTCGAATCCCACCGGAGGCATGAAAGTTTGTTGTGTTGTGTGTTATCAGGTAGATGTGTGCGACGATCTGATCACTCGTCCAGAGGAGTCCTACTGACTGCGGTGCGTCGTTGTGTGTGATCTAGAAACCTCTTGAATGATGAGTCCCTGGCCCACTGGGGGCTTTTGCGCCAAAAACAAATAATACTTATATAAAATAAGCATTCACGGTTCCTTCGATGTCAATCCGTGCAGACTGGCAGTACTTATCGGAAGTTTTGGGGGAACTACTGCCTGCGTATTTCATGAACCCCCGTATTCAAAGTAGATGGACACTCTGTGGAAGCAGTCAAGAGGTTTCTTCGAAACGTTAGTAAATTTCTACAAGAATACAAGGTCGCGAAGCAACCCCGAAGACAATATCGCCATAGTCTTAGCCGTGAAAACTTCAAATATTATGTAAAATTTGATGTGTGTTGGATCGTGCATCAATGTGATAACTGAAGAACAAGAAACAACTAGATACTATTTATTATTTTATTGTACTTCTAATAGGCTCAACATGTTTCGGGCACTACTATGCCCATCAGCAGGAGCTCACGATTATAATGTTGATTACCACATTGGTCGTTTCGTTCTTGGTTTGCTGTAGGTTGGAAGTTAGGTGCAGGTAGGTTGGAGTAGTGTCCGGGCTGCAGGCTATGGCATGAGTCGTGCTATAGCCTGCAGCCCGGACACTACTCCAGCCTACCTGCACCTAACTTCCAACCTACATCAAACCAAGAACGAAACGACCAATGTGGTAATCAACATTATAATCGTGAGCTCCTGCTGATGGGCATAGTAGTGCCCGAAACATGTTGAGCCTATTAGAAGTACAATAAAATAATAAGTAGCATCTAATTGTTTCTTATTCTTCAGTTATCACAAACACCAACAAAAACACTTTCTCTTGGCAGTAATGTGTTTAAGTTTCTCATTCATTCTTCGCAACTCAGAACACAGTATGTGATACTATCGGTTTCTTCTTTTACGGGTCCAATATCTCACATGACTACGTGTATTCTATAACTGAAATTATGACTAAATTTTCTGGCCAGCATGTTGATAAAATAAGCCTTTTTAAACTTGTTCCCTATATACACATAATATGCAAGATATACGTATTTCGTATGCTCCAAATAAGAAGCAACCTTGTAGCAACGACAATTAGGGAAGGGAATAATTTTTCTCAATTACAAAATTCTTCAACTTCTTTGTTATTATGTTCATAAGCATGGCGAGTGCGTAGTCCAAGACTTCAGTTCGAAGGAGTTTTTAAGAAATATTAATCAACAAAATTTACATTTTATCACACACGAAGACGTCAGCTACGCGCCTCAGTCTTATGTTACACGTAGGTTGCCTATCTTGTTTACATAAATTCAGATGAATTTCAGTCTTCGCAGGGTAAAGAGAAATACGGACATCGTGAAAATGTTTAACCCCCCTCCTCTTCGTCGTTTCATCACTCCTGATCACAACGGTGGGTAACAGATTCGAACGATGTGAAAGTAGTATCTCTTGTCAAGCTTTCATATCCTCAAACTCAGACATATAAAACGCAATTTATTGCGTTATCTGTAAATAAATACTAATGCAGATATAATGAGGATTTTATGGTATCCCTCCGTAGGTTTCAAGTTATAAATAATAAGTCCTCATAAACGTTTTACAAAACACCAAAAGAAAAAAGTTTCCTGGAAATAATTTCCAAATCATCAATTCTGTCTTGCTCACCCCTTAACGACAAACAGTCGAGTGTGAAAATGTGGCAAGGACAAGAACCGTCGAAGTCAAGGCCACCGCAAGAACATACACTCATTAGAACTACACTGGTTGTGACAAGCTAATCACTCTGTCAAGACACAAATTGCCTTTCACACACACACACACACACACACGCACACAAGTCAAGCAATCCCATTACAGGCCTGGACGGGCCCTTAAGGTTCCATGGGGTCGAGGCTCCCAGATTTCAAGACAGTCGGCACTTAAAGGTTTGTCAGCCCTACGCACCGGCCGCCATTACCCACCCCAGGAAATATTCCTGGTGCTCAGTGTTCATTTCTGTTAGAGGCTGAGTCAACCTCAGGGCCATAGTGCGACCGGAAGGTTTATGTTAATGAAAAATTCCATTGACAATATCGGGAACCGAACCCGCGACCTTACGGCTTGTAGCGCAGTGCCTCAACCAACTGCCCCCACTCTTCACACAGTGGCAGATCTAAAGCTGTGTTAACATATTAGTCACTGTCATCTCGAAATTACGAGGCAGACACGCCTCGGTTGTTAACAACACCGTTACAAAAAAAAAAAAGTCATGCTTCAAGAGCATAGGATATCTGCAACAAAAGCGTCGGGAGGGCCAGGTCAAAGTTTTTCCTTTCTTTTAGACTTTCACCAACTAAATAAATTTATTTAAAGATTACCGTTTTGCAACCTCGTACGTTTTACGTGTTAATTAGATTTTCTTTAATTTAATTCTAAAGAAATGTAACTTGTCTATCTATCCATATCCTTACCTTGTACTGTAGACCATAGTGTTACAGTGCTGCGTCAGTACTGTTGAAGATTTTCTGAATGCAGCTATAATACTCATGTCTCTTTTGTAATGTCGCTATACATCGTTTTCTGCCGTATAAGAATACTGGCATATTTTTAAATGTCCTAATGTAAGAGGTACATACGAGTAAATAAGGCGTACAGCAATATGGAATAATGTGAAATGCCAACTTGATACAACAACGTAATTTTATTGATGTATTCTTAGCTCGACATGTTTAGGGTACATACGCCTATCATCAGGAGCATTAGATGTTGAGTTGCAGCACATGGTTTTCTGCACCGAGTTCTGGATGAGTGGTGGTCTTGAGAGCCGCTGCGTAGGTCGTGTGTACGGTGCGGATGGTGCTGTGCGACATATTTTATACTCTGTTGTACTCTGTACTCTGATGATACAAAGGGGCGTTGCAAAAATTGCACATTAGTGCACAGTACGAAAATAAAATATTTTCAAATGGATTAGTATAATGTAGTTTCCTAACGTTAAGCGTTGTTATTTCTTTGAAGTTTCTGCTACATGATACGACAACGCAACCAAATCCCGGCCGAAAAGCGGATGCTTACACTCCTTACACATAAATGAAATACTTAACAGTCTTTCTTACAACCGATTCTACAATTATGTGCACTAACATAACTAACAAACTCACACCAAATTTCGCAGAAGAACATTACATTTCAGGACAAGCCAGTTGAAACCTGGCCACATATTCACATCGCATTTGGCTTCGATCAATTACAATAGCCTATTGTGTATCATATATGCTTTGTTCTTGCATGTACTCTCTTCTCGCTTATTTTCCCTACAACTCTTTGGTGCACGTGTCTCATGTCCACTACGCATGCCACATATTCCGCCCAACTTACACTCAGTTTAATCGCACTTACAAAATCTGCTAAAGGAAAACAATAATAACGAGATACTCAACATTAAGCGATTTTAGATACGTATTGTATCTTTATTCGCGGGTTCGTTTCCCGACGGTGTCATTGGAAAATTTTATTGACATAATCCTACTGGCGGCACTATGGTCCTGAGGTCGACTCAAATCTCTAACAGAAATGAGAACCAGGAATATATCCTGGGAGGGGGGGGGGG
>Ga0123353_10012397_pt1 | contig 12114 bp, 7 predicted proteins | sample TergutLab28metaG_3_FD_92763 | JGI IMG/M metagenome (GOLD analysis project Ga0123353, IMG submission 92763) | Labiotermes labralis P3 segment gut microbial communities from Petit-Saut dam, French Guiana - Lab288 P3 | ecosystem: Host-associated > Arthropoda: Insects > Digestive system > Gut ... | reverse complement strand
GTTCCTTCGCACCCATTCCAACCCCCGGATATTAAAGGGTGTGATACAAAATTACCGAGGTTGCCCCCCAATGACTCACAATTAAAGTACCGCTTCCCCCCCCCCCCCCCCCCAATCTGAAGCTCCGATAAGATTCCACCACGTCTTGATGCAATGCAATTTCATCAGTCCTGACCGCCAGTTTCTACTCTGAGCCAGTTGAATTCAAACCACGTCCTCACATGCGACTCCATTCATGACTTCATCTTCCTAATGATATGATCTCTTCTACTTCAGGGTAACTAAAAGTTTGTGTCTTTTGTCCCTCTAATGGCATTTGCCTTTACATCCCATACATAAGAGCACACACTACGAAACTAAAAATTATGTAATTTCTTCATATTACTACTACTTCAGCTTCAAATGCAAATATTCAAGTCAATATCGTATTTTTAGGACAGTGGGAGCTTCACGACCACACAATACGTAAAATTAACCGCGTACCTTCGAAACCAGCGATTAGATCGTGAGGCACAAAAAAACATAACACCTGACGTTCCATCGTGTTACCGCCCTCTTTCGGCGCGATCTAGCCATAGTACCGGTTCTCCAAACGCGGTTATACTCAGAGCATTATTACTGCCGACGCATTATACACAGCAATACCACTACGCACTTAACCACCCTGCCACTATTTCATTTGCCGCTGTGGCGCCACTGGCGATCACTTCATACATTAAGCGGTTGCCAAGCAACGGTATGTTGCACATAGTGTTTATGTCCAAAATAAACCCTGGAGAAAAAACAGGACTTTTTCGTACGTAAGACTTGTACACCTGCTCGTGGCTAGTGTCCCCTTCTTGATTTCGAACACAGGTATTGGTTGTATATCAACTACTCCATACACTTCACTGAACAGGTGGCTGGATGTACAAATCCGTTCCCTTCAGTTCGTCCTCCACTCCTGAATACTAAATTCGAAAATTTCTGAAGTAACTCTGGGGCAACAAAATCACGCATTTCGACGGGAGGGTTGGGGGTGTGTGAGACAAGTTTAGCCAACATTTTCCATGGAACTTTTGCAACCCAAGAGTCCTGATTCCAACTTGACGAAGACATAGGGCACCAGAAACTGACAAAACGCTACCTACAGCTTGAAGCATTCACAAAAGTACGAGGCATTACAAAATACAGCATGCTGAACCGAATTTTTGACTTGCATACTTGGGCTGCATGTGTGCAGCTTGCCCACATCATGCAAATTATGTACCAAACCCACACAAGGAATTTCGGAATTGACGTAATGCCATTGAAATCCATACAGCTTAAGACACCTTGGTTAAATGAATACTCCTCACTGGACATGAACAGAGAAATGTATTCTGTGATACAAGAAATAGTGCATTTTGTTTTCAGTTTCAAGCCACAAAATGCACGTTTCTAATGAAAACTCATCTCTCACCTTCCTTCCACTGAAACCAGACCCAAAACATCTCAATATAAATGCAATATATTTCTCCGGAACTTCCTTCCTATATCAGTGCACTTTGTCTTCAACATGCATGCATATTCAAAAAATATACTTTAAGATTTATCACAAATAATAATGGAAATTGTATGGCAGTCCATAATCTCACTTGCCTGTCATTCACTTTATAGCAAGTGTGAAGACAAAAAGACCTGAAAAGCTATTAATGAGTCATTTTCATAAGTGCCAATTTTAGGATCGAGAAAAAAAACTATGACCACGCAGTACACATCACATACTATGTAAGCAAAAGAAATACACCAGTTAAGTGCCGGCATACTAGCTTGGGTGCTTTTCACACACTTCTTACAGTGTGCACTGTGCCTGGCTCTGCAATTTGTCCTGGACAATGTGAACATGGGTATGTGCCACTGTTTCACATACAAGAAGGCAAGGATAATGGAAATATGGAAGGCTTGCCTATATTTGCACTTTTATATACTTCTTGAAGGAGAATGTCATGGTAATTCAGTGATACCCAAGCATTTATTCATGATAACCGCCGATACATGGAATCTTGTACAGGAATCCTCTCTTACCTCTGTAGTGGCTGGAATGGCTAAACATTAGTCCCTGAAGCAACAGGCAACCTCGCTATTAGCCCGCACTGCCTGCAGCTCACCATCCACTTGTCCATTCAATGTCTCTCTTCAGATGGGAAAGTTATGGTTGATAAACCACAACTTAAGCTAAAGGACCAATACTTCCATATGACACTTAAACATTATAAATGCATTTAAACTGTGGTCAATGAAAGAATAAACACAGATTTTTGCCTCCCTGGTCTGCTTAGTGGCTACCTCCCCTTGCTGTCACTTTCTCCAGTTCCTACAGTTGATTTGTATTCTTTTCTCTCTATGCACTCTCAGTTTGCTTGAAGTGCTGATGTGGTGGCATGCAACACAGGTAGTGATTGTGGGGTAGCAGACTGCCAATTAAAATTCCCACCACTCCTGCTCATTCTTTGTCTGAAGACATCCTTGTGAATCTACAGTACAACCAACAGGCCTCAGTTCTTGAAAACTTCATACACCAGTTTTCTCAACAATATGACTGACTGCTGAAACATATCTGCTGGTTGTCAGTCTCTGGTGATATCTCTTTGTGCATCCTGGCTAGTCTTTTATCACTGCCAAACATTCACACAGGAACCCCATTTTAGGATAACTAAGCTTTTCAGATAACATATCCCACAGAAATCATTCTGGAGTCAGCAGTTTCCAATGCACCTATGTTCACCTCTTGCATCACTGCAGTATAATTTTGAAAGTGTCCTTGCAATGACTGATTCATGTATGATGGTAACTCATTCACGTTCTTGGAGAACATAGTGGTATACCTAACTTAGAACCATTCATTCAGAGAATATAACTGTAAGTAACCTACTCTCACTTATTTCAACAGAAAACATAATGATACCTAAACTACAGTCTCTAACCTGCAAACCGTATCTCATTCGTATGTTAGCAAAACTGTGGAACATGTGACAGTTGCATTCAACATGCTGCAAACAGGAAAGCCACACTTTGGCAAGCAGTTCCAATAGTAAGGCTGTAATTCCTCTGCCATTACAAACATGAAATCTCTTTAACAGTTCTGGCTGTTAACTTTTGTGGTTCATAATTTTCTGAACTGAAGTCTGTAAAATATTTTGAATATTATGATTATTGTATTTAAGTCTGGTATGGGTGTGCTACACAAATAAAGATAAATTAAAAAAAAAACTGACTACCACCAGTCATAATCCCAATGTACACACATGCAGACAATAAAAGCAAACCTGCTGAAACAGTGCCAGGTAACAGCACACGAATGTTCCCTACAGTGCTCAACATCAAGTGGTATCTGGTACTGTAAATTCATAAACCTGTAGAACTGTACTGTGTTACATTTGTATGTGTGGTTCTGGCTACCATTACTTTGATGTTGGCATAGATAATTATAACATGCACTCTGGTGACTGAAAACTTATCTACACACAGGTGTGTCGTGAGAAGTCAGCAGGATTACTATGTACCTGTAATTGTTCTTTTAACAACAGCAGTAGCAGCAGAAGCAGCAGCAATAATAATAATAATGTTATATTATAATAACAACACAATTTAAAATTATACAGCCACACAAAAAGTTAACTTTTGAGCTGCACGTAGAGAAGGAGAGAACAAGAGTATAAGGAAATGCATTTCACTGCATTCATTCTGCTAGTGATGCTGTCATCCTTTATCTCATTCCATAATTTGAAGAACTGATTACAAAACACCATTCCTAAGAAACTGAAATTAAAACTGACAATCTATTCACAGGTCTAAAATAAGGATCACGATATACAATACCTGTGTATGGCGTCACAAGCTGAATTCTGCATCTTGCTTCAATCAAGCATACTTTTCTTCTAAATCAGTTACTGAAATAACTTGTACCACTTCCAAAACAGAAACAACTAAGGCACACATATGCTACAGTGGTTCCTTGGCAAGACAGTACAAGTTCTTCAAGGAGTAACTGATTCCACTATGGATTTGTACTGCTGACTGGGAAAGAATGTTAGTGAAGGGGCACAGTTTATACAAAATAATAATAGAAAATAATACAGAAGAAGCTGAGTTGCTCGTCTGTCAGTAACTTCAGCGTAACTTGCAGGATCTCCCACTGGTCTGAAAACTGAAATTTAGACACTTTAACAAATATCCAATGAATGTGAACTTGTAATATAAAACATTAGGGCAATTCACAATCCATACCTCTAATTCAAATATTACCAAGTTAATGAGCATATACACTTCCATTATCCATGACTTTGTTAAACACAGCATTCAAATGAGAAAATTTTCCTTAAAGTCTGCTGATCTAACAGTATGCAATTTATTACATAAATACACCCTTCATTATCAATATGATATGAAAATGTTCCCTCACTAACAATGGATTATGATTTGCTCACAACACAGTAACCTTAAAACCACACAGCTTTTCTTATATATGTACATTTTAAATACAGTATATGTATCACACAGGCCTACAATCAACTACTGTATGCAATCTCACTGCAAACCCTCCTCGTCCCCTTGAGATGTTTAAAGATTTAAAATGTATTCGTCACATAAATCTAAGTACTACATATGTGAAACTGTTCTTTTTTGTAGACTGAAAGTTTATTTTGTAACAACTGCCTATGTTCTATTAATAACCCACCCCTATGTACTTCCCTCCACCAACGCTAACCATACTTACGTTTTGGTCTGGGAGGAATCAGTTTTATGCTACCGCTCTTGTCAGCCTTCTTTGTATCATCAGCGCCCACTTCAGCAACTGAGGGTTTCAGCTTCTTTTCCGGAGGAGCAGACAACTCTTTCGGAGGGGATGGACGCTTTAAAGATGGAAGTTTAACAGATTTCTTATTCACAGGTGCAATGACCTTCCTGACTGGCCGTGACGGCGGAGGTTTTGCTTCCTCTTCAAGCCCTGTTGAACGGAACTTTGAGTTGAAGGTCTTCACAGTCTTTGGGCGAACCGAGTCAGACTTTCTTGATTCAATAGAAATTGAAGGCTTTCTGCTGGTTGTTTCATAAACTGGAGGCTTTTTCACATCACCAGATGATTGTTTTTTAACATCAGCAACAGGACTCTGAGGTTCCTCGTGCCTTGGCTTTTTTGGTATTTTCCCCAACTTGTTTATTGCTGGTGGAATCAGCTTTGCCAAAGCTGCTTTATCCTTTTCAGACTGAGCACTAACTTTCTCACTACTCAGTTTCTTGTCCCTAATTTTGTTACTTTCCCTCTCTTTGGCTTCCCTTTCCCGACTGCTTTCCTTATCTTTTGATTTGTCTTTACTCTTTTCTTTTGAAGCTTCCCTCTCTCTGCTCTTTTCATTACTGGATTCAACTTTTGTCTTTTTCTGTTTATCAGGTATCTTAGTACTCAACTGAGCATCTTTTGTTTTCTTCTGAACATCCTTACTTAACTTTAACCCTTCAACATTATTTTCCAGTTTTTCAGATTTAACCCTCGACTTCACTACAGAACCTTTCTGTGTATCTATGGTACTTTTCACAGCTGATTCTTCCACTTCTTTCTTAATGTCTTCCTTTTTAACTATAACTGTATCACTTACCGTTGCTACAGTAGCACTGACCTTTACAACAGGCTTTCCAACTTCAGCAACTGACACCACACTTGCACTATCCGTACTCAATCTCCTATTCGACTTCTCTCCCGAGAACACTTTTGCTAATACTTGCTTCCCATCTCGAATTGTGATTTTATACACTGGCAACTGTCCAAGGGGGCCATCCCAGGCAACCTCTTCAGGTGATCCTTCTGAACCGTCTTCAGTCTTCACCAAAAGTTTGTGCACCTCTACCACTTTATTCTCAGAGATTTCTGTTTTTACCTGTACTATATTTTCCTGTTTGCCTGGTAGCGAAGTCACATCTACTTTACACTCATCACCACCACTTTTAGCCTGCACCTTATCACTACACACATCTGTTTTCTTTCCCTCTTCTATAACAGCCACACACTCTGCAGCATGTACTTCCATGCTTGCTGCATGATGTGCTCTTATTGCCTCCGTTTCTCCCTTTACTATTCTCAGCCACTGTTCCACCAACTTACTTGCGAGTAATTTAACGCCTGAAAACATAAAAATATGCATATTACAAATTGGCAACATATGGCTTAAGACCTAGTTCTGAATTTCAATGTCTTCAGGTCTTCCAATTACCTACATGTTACAAATTAAAGCACACAAATATTCCATAACAAAGAAGTATGATGCTTACTTTCATTGCTACTTTCCTTTGACAGTCCTTTTATTAATTTTGGGCAATTGTTTGTCTTTAACCTCTCCACATCAACTGGGCACATCAACAGTAACTCCAACAATTCCTGTATAAGAGGCCAGTTTTTGGCTACTATGGCATCTGACAACCACATGTGTATCAGGTTCCAGCCTCCAGCAGCCATGAACCTGAAATGTCAAAATATTCCTACATCAAAAAAAATTCTTGTAATTTTCTTGAGGGCAAATCTATGGAACTAAGAAAGAATAATTCATGACAACATAATTACAGGCAAACACAAACAAACAAACAAAAGTGCAGACAGAGGAGTACAAAATTAAGGGAATTATCAAATACAAGGTATCTTTCCTCTATCCTCTAATGCTAATGATCTGTTAAAAGTACTTACATGCCCAGGAGATCAGTCTTCGTTGTTTTCAAGATCTGTATATAGATACACTTGCTAACAAGCTTCTTTGAAAACTTGGTCATTAGGCTGCAAAGAAACAAAGAAACATGATTTACTTACACACTTTCACACTTTTACGACCAAGTATAATACACACAATATTTTCAAGTTATCACCCATTCCGCAGACACAACACTGGGAAGTTTCAATCATGCAGTTTTCATCAGGTCATGGTTCTACTGAAGTGGACAATGTTATTAAATCTTGATAAAACAAAAACAACACTGAAAATGTTACAGTGTGAGTGTCAGTGTAAGTGTGTGTTTGTGTACGCTGTGAGGGGGGTGGGGAGAGAGGAGGCAGAAGCCTCTTTGCATGAACTTCACACCAAAAGGTAACCCACATGGACAACTAAGAGAGTACCTGTGTGTATTCAACAGATCTCCCATACAAACAATAACGGTCAGCCAACAACTGCTGACAATCCATGTGATCTACAATGAGACATGGAAAGAACAGTGCTACAATCCCACGCGAATGGTACACCAGGATTAACAAGCACCAAATGGGGCACACACAACAGCACCAAGCCTCAAAAGAGTCATGACAAAATGGACTACATTCCCCCAGTAATATTTTCAGTGCATGCACACAATTAGAAGACAGTTTCCTTTCGTGATTGTGAGCATACGTTTTTACATCTGGTTGATCCTGGACTTTACTAAGTTATTTTTGTCCTCACTGAAGTAAAAAATTTATTGGTTGACACACAATAACACAGAGACCACAAAATGACAGCACTAACTTGCTCTCCTCTAATTTCTGCTTACTTTGTATTTCCCCTCAACATTAATACTTTTGAAAAAAACAAAAATGAACACTGAAATAACTTTGTGTAGTTGTTTTTGTGTGTGTGTGTGTGTGTGTAGATCCATACATATATACAGCGCAGTGCAATGAAACTTGGCTGGATGCTCAAAACACTGTTCAGGGGTCATGCTACTACCATGTTGATATATACAGTCACACCCTGACAAATATCCACTAAATTCTGTGAACAAAGATTCCCATCACACAATATGTTGATTGAAAGCCATCCCTGATATACCTCCACAATTCACAGTGCACACACACAATGGCGCTATACAGGAGACTAACTCTGTGTGTGTGTATGAAATCAAATGTAACAAAAACAAGCTGTTCCCAACACAAAGACAATCTCTCAGTCAAGTGGCATTTCCCACCTTTTATGGCACCAGAAAGCTGTAACTACAAGTACCACACGTCACCGAACCCTATCCAGAGGCAGTTTAATCCAGTCCACGTACTTGCACCCCATTCCTTTAAGTTGCATTCTAACCATATCTTATCTGTGCCTATTTCCTATATGGTACACATACAATATTTCCGTATGTGCCCACACACTGTCCATCTTACATTCCCTCATCTGACCACTCCATAGTACCGAGAAGAGTAAGTTATTAGGTGCCTTGTTACACCATGCTCCTGTTTATTTTCTCTCGACTAGGTACAAATATTCTCCATAGCACTCTGTTTACATACACCCTCAATGTCATGTTTCTCAGTCTCAGGGAAAACACAACAGTCACTCCTTGCCTATGTCACATACAACAGATGCAAATATGTTTCCCTTTTTCAAAGACTCATACATCATTAATGCACATAAATCACTGATACCTCGTGTTCTTCAATTACATGAATTCATGGTTGAAATACTCTTCTAACAGAACTCACTACTTTTACATAATGCCCATTCATTGATGGAGTTTCAACAATTTTTTTATGTGGCAAAGGAAGCACAATTTTAAAAAGTGTCTCAGAATAATTAAAAAAAAATTCTATCAATAAAATACCCATATTTACATGGTAAGATCCTACAGTCAACAACAGTAGCATTGCATCAAAGCTAATGGGAGCGAGAAAAGTTGGGTTCTTGTTAACCAAGTCACTCCACCTGCTCTAGAAACCAATCATGCCCGGTGCAGCAAAAACATGATCAGTATTTCTCCATCCATCATCATGTATTTTAAATATATACAACACACTATGGAGGACTGGAGGAAAAGATAAAAATGTCCATCTTCCTTAACCACAAATTGTAGTCGTAAAGATTCATATTATTTCAAAAGAACTATATACATTTTAAAAACCTAACCAAAGGTTCTATTATACTGGCAGTATACAAACCAGTCAATTAATCACACACCCTAAAAATTAATTTTATATGTCTAGCAACAATATACTGCATTTTTAAGAAATTATGCCCTATCTATTTTATTTTCCATCAAATGCCATTTACTTCCTAACAATTTTTTTCTGTTCAAATAATATTCATGTCTTCATTACAGTAAGTTCTAATTTAAGTACCCATCCCCAAAGGATGAAGGTTAAACCTTGCTCGATATTAAAAAATTTTAAAAAGGAATGAAAGCCTTGTACCACACATGCAGGCGCGCACACGTTCACACACACACAGTTACCATATCAGTTCTGGAAACTGACTTCTATGTCAAAGCATAACTCATACAACCAGCTTTCCACAAACAAGATTGTGGGTCCTCCATACTTCCATAGTTATATTAATTTTTTTTGTATCTTACATATATCAGATAGTTCATTTCCATCATCACCACATTTATAACTGGTATGTTACTGTAAATACTGTGATGTTACTGGTAAACACAATTTCTGTAACATGTAACCTTTTTCATACTTCCTGTGCATTTTCTGAAGCTGAATTCAATAATGCAACTAGAATATTTCTATCGCCCTTAGTTTTGTGTAACAAATATGGTGTTTTATGTGGCTGATAAGTCCTTAGCCCGACCAGGAAGGAAACAAGCTACTCTTTCCGTCAGAATGGGGTGAATTTCCTTCGGTGCCTTGCCTTGTAGGGAAAAAATTTGATGACAGCTCGCGTCTCGATGTTGTTTGAAATCATGCTCATCCCTGACATGCTTCCGAGCTTGTTTCCTTCCCGGTTGGGCTACGGACTTATCAGCAACCCAGTAATACACACTTTTTAGAAAAGTCTCCTTATTTGTAACACTGACATGCTAGTTTTCGGGAGAGTAAGTTAAATGGGGTGCTTACCAGGTCATTTACAAAACAGTTCACTTTACCTTGGGTATAGATTGCTGGGCAAAGCAGAATGATACATGTACCTCCATGTTCATGCATGCGTCTAGTCTCCATCTGAGACGCACTGTTTTGTCAGTTGTGTGCTAGGCCTGAGTACCACAAGTGCTACTTCTCTGAAGTGTATTACATCCTATCACAGTTCTGTAGCAGCAATCATCATGCCAAGAAAGCGTTTATAAATCAACTAGACAGTTTGTGCCACTTGTGTGGTGAGGTGATCTTCGCATCTCAGAGAAGAAACTTCACTCCACTGATTATAAAATGTTGAACTTCGAAGCCTCCGCTCTTCTGGGATTCTACAATGCGTAAAATCTCAGACAAGGGCAGATCTCTTTTACACTGTGGCAGAAGCCTGACATCATGCCTTGTTCAATTGTATTTTGGGTGCAAGGTAGGTGCCCCCGTAAGTCCTGTCCCCCTCCTACTTGCCAGGTAACATGTATTAGGTTTCTAAATGGTTGGAAAAATGGTTAGCACCACATGCCCATCACTGTGCCTGTAAGTTTGCACTGAACGAAAAGGCCATTCATCGCACTGTTATTTCTGTTTAACAGACATACCAGGAATTACTTTTCCTTCGAAACATACGGTGATATATCCAAATTTACCATCAGAAATGATACCTGTTCCACAGCGAAGAGCTGCCTGTACCAAAACCATCATATAATGAGACAATCGAAGAAGATGACGCTGATCAAAGTAAGGCCTATAAAACACTTTTCAATGCGATGGATGAAAATGGCATGGGACTTTTGGAGATAATGAAATTCCTGATGGTGATGCTAAAATCAATAAAGGGGGATTTGTAGATCCTCAGATAAAGGGGATGATAAATGATGAGCAATATAATTTTCAGTTGAATGAGCGGCGTGGCAATCATTCAAAACTGTCTGCAGAAATGTTATGGAAAATTGTAAGGCAAAAAATATCATGAAGTAGTAAGAGATCTTTTGAAGGGCAACAAAGCTATGGGATATGTACCTAAAAATATATTTCTTAGACTTGCACTTGGAGTTCATCCCAGAAAACCTAGACACTGAGAGTGATGAGCATGGGGAACACTTTCACCAAAAAATTTCCATCACGGAAAAGCTGCAAAGGGGGAAGTGGAGTGCAAGTATGCTGGCTGAGTACTGTTGGCCCCTCAAGAGGAATGCTCCACTGGCAAAATTCAGTATAAAATCAAATGAAGTCACCTTTTAGGTAATTACAAAGGCCATGTTTTAGTACAGAAATACAAATTTTTATTAAAACATAACTGCACGTCACTTGAAAACCTTATGTGATAGAGGAAATCTACGAATACGTTAGATTTCTCAGAAATAATAATTCTGAGTTCGCCTATTCCGACACTTGTGACAGAAAACAATGTTTATTTTGTTAGCCACTGTATTGTCTAGGTATGGTACTGGCCTACGTCAATACCGATTTCATGTCCCTAGATCAAGCGGATCTTAGGTAACACTATACAGCTGGAAGCACACAAAATTTTTCATGTGTCTGTCATGTTATTTTACATTTGACCTTCCTGCACATAAAATGTATATCCATGCCAATATCTACTACCACAAATCACTTCAGGAACCCACACTGTTTGGTATTAGTAACACACCTACCTCACAAATTCATCTAAGTGTGATATTGTTATTACCAATAACAGGATATTAAAAAAAAAGATGGGACATTCACCAACAGCCCAACATCCACAGGAAGTTCTGTGAAAACTGGCTGACTGATTCAAATGGTGTGTACACATCACATTAATATGGTAATACTGTATGCTTACCCTTGTTAAGGAAATAAAAGTATGCCATGAAGTGTAGATCTACAGTAAAGCTGTTCATGAATGGGGGGAGGAATGGACAGGCATATTTCTAACTCACCAGCAGGGTTCTTATCTAACAAATGAAATGATTACACATTAAGTTGTTTTTGGTGGTGGTGGTGGTGGTAGTAATAGTAGTAGTAGCAGCAGAAGTAGTAATAGTAAATCCTGGACGCAGATAACTCCGTGGCCCTAGTCCACACGCGAACTATACCGACAGAGTGGCCGCCGCCGGTCGGCGAAGTTAGTGCCAACTTTTGCGGATAGAGGGGTGTCACGTGGTCAGCGCAACGGGTCCCCATAGCCATTAATCTCTGTTTTCTAGACCTGGAGCCGCTACTTTTTTCATTAAAGTAGCTCCTCAATTGACCTCACGAGGCTGAGTGGACCCCGTTCCAGACCCACTACTACTCAGAAAATCTGGTAGCGC
>Ga0123353_10012395_pt1 | contig 12114 bp, 9 predicted proteins | sample TergutLab28metaG_3_FD_92763 | JGI IMG/M metagenome (GOLD analysis project Ga0123353, IMG submission 92763) | Labiotermes labralis P3 segment gut microbial communities from Petit-Saut dam, French Guiana - Lab288 P3 | ecosystem: Host-associated > Arthropoda: Insects > Digestive system > Gut ... | reverse complement strand
GTTTCATAACAAGTGTTGCAGTAAGGTGCAGCCAGCTTGTGAATTATAAGTCAATTGCGGACGACGCGGAAATCGATCAAGCCACAGTAAAGAACTGGCTAAATATTCTGGAAACACTAGGTATGGTCTTCTTTCTTCATCCCTATTCGAACAATATGCTCAAACGCACGATCAAATCGCCCAAATTATACTTCTACGACAGCGGAATAGTTTCGCATCTGGCGCGGTGGAGCAGTGTTGAAACATTGATGAATGGGGCGCAGAGCGGAGCAATACTGGAAAATTATGTCATTTCAGAAATAATGAAAGGCTACCATAATAGCGGGGATACGCCGTATCTGAACTACTACAGAGATAGGGACGGCAAAGAGATCGACTTATTGTGGGAAGTAAACGGAACTTTATATCCTTTAGAAATAAAAAAGACATCAAGCCCCGATCGACGTCTTGCCAATGTTTTCCGACTCCTTGAGAAAAGCGGAAAGATCGTCGGTCAAGGTGGCGTGATATGTATGAGAAACGATTTCATCCCACTGGACAAATATATAAGCGCAATACCAATCAGGTGTGTTTAGTTGTCAGTCCATCAAATCTTAAAAAAGTGTTGATTTTTTGCTAAATTTATGCTATCCTACAGTAGGTACTGATTTCTCAAATATGAACACTAAAAGAATCTCAATATAAAATATTGTAGCGTCAGACAATTGGTCTGCAAACGGGTCTTGCACAGAGGTTCACCCCTATAAGTGCGGCAGTCTTTTCCTATTCATTTGGGTTAGAGTATTCCAAAACAATTCTTTGGAGGGTCTATTCATGTTTAGGAAATATCTGGCGCTTCTCCTTGCGACTTGTCTTGCGCTAAGCCTCGTATCGATACCGGCGGTCTCGGCGCCAAATGAGGCGGACACAAGTGACGGCGAGGAATACTATCTTGCGGTTTCCGAACTGGTCTCATCCACCTGGAACGACTCCTACTTCGACAAAGCCACCCTGACAGTGGGTGAAGATACCTTGGATATTGACGGTTTCCTGACATATCTCAACAATGCAATCGAATTACAGAACGGCGAGCCGATACTCCCGGCGGAAGTCTTCAAAGCCCTCGGCGCGAAGGTCTCCGCCGATTCCACGGGTGTAGTGATAAATAAAAAAGGCACAAACATTGAGATCATTTTCGGCGAAAAGACGATGAAGGTCAACGGCAACAAAAAAGGGATGCCCGCCGAAGCCGCATTGCGAAACGGAAGTCCCGTCCTGCCCGCAACTGTCCTGGGCGACCTTGGGCTTGGCTTCCAGATTCTGTACAACGATGAGACAGGCGTAATCACAGTCACCGACGAATTCCAGATGGCGCGCCTGACCGCGAAGTTCGAGCCTTGGTCCGCCGCCCCGGATGACATCGGAGCGGTGCAGATACTCGCGGGCCCGGATGGCCTGTGTGTATTCCAGTTTGAAACCGCTGAAGAAGCAAAGACAGCGCTCGGGGTATTGCTCGATACCCCGGGCATCATATTTGCCGAGCCCGACTTTCTGGTCGCGCTTGACGAAATTCCTGAATACGGCCATGTGTACCCGTTCGATACGGAAAATGCCTTCGATGGGCAACCCGTATTCGGACCGCAGCCCGCACCTCAGGACGTCGGCGCAATGGCCGCAACCGCAACTGCGAGCGCCGCCGCTTATTCCCATCTGGGGTGGGGCCCGGGGCGCATAGGCTCCGACGCGTACATCGACTTCCTCATCGCTTCGGGCAAACAGAACGCGTCCGTCGTCGTCGCGGTCCTCGACACGGGCCTGGACACGAACCACCCGTACTTTTCGGGCCGCCATGTGCCGGGGCGCAATTTCGACACCGCCGGCGGGACGACCATGGACGTCCACAGCCACGGTACCCATGTGTCCGGCACGGTCATAGACGTCGCAATCGCGCTCCCCAACGTCAAGATAATGCCCGTCAAGGTCCTGGGTGACGACGGTAGGGGGGCATCCACGAACGTGGCGAACGGTATCCGGTGGGCGGCTGAAAACGGCGCCAAGGTCATCAACTTGAGCCTGGGCGGGAGCCATGTCGCGGCCAAGGACGACGCGGTCAACTATGCGGTCAGTCGAAACGTGACCGTCGTAGTCTCGGCCGGCAACGACAGCGGCTCGGCGAACGATTATTGCCCCGCGCACACGGACACGGCCATAACGGTGGCGTCCTTCGACAGCGCCAACAGGCCGGCAGGTACCTCGAATCATGGCGAATGCGTCAATGTGGCGGCGCCGGGAGTCAGCATAGTGAGCACCATGCCCGGGGGCGGGACAGGGACAAAGAGCGGGACGTCTATGGCGTCACCGCACGTTGCCGGGGCGGCGGCGCTGCTGCTTTGCAACAACCCTTCCCTCACGCCGGCTTCAGTAAAGGCGCAGATTTGCCATTATGTCGACCAGGTATTATTTAGTGTGACCAACGGCTATTATTATGGCAGCGGCATCCTGAATATAGGCAAAGCAGCAGGTGTAGCCAGCCCACAGTTCATCTTCTCAACGCCAACGGATGTGACCGCCAACGTCTATTCGAGCCCCGTGCAAAAACAGCTCAGGATCGACTACTACAACAATGGCGCGATCACGAACGTGACATCGCAGGCGACTTACCAGTCAAGCAACAACGCTATAGCGACAGTCTCCGCTTCGGGTCTGGTGACGATAAGCGGAATCGGGCAGGCAAATATCACTGTCGGGTACGGCGGCAGGACGGCCACGGTGCGGGTCGTCGGCGAATCCGTCGCCCCCCTCTCCGTGCTATCTTCCATCCCTGTCAACGGTAGCATCGGAATAGACCCTGCGACCAAAATCACCGTCGTGTTCAATCAGCGGATACAAGGCGCGGTAACCTTCACCCTGAGGGACCCCAGCGGGACGAACATAGGATGGAGCAGCATGCTGGTAGGGTCCTCGGTCACGATCACGCTTAACGCTACACTAAAGCAATTTACCGAATATACGTTCACAATCCCTGTCGGGGGCGCCAGTTTCAGCGGCGGTACACTCGATCAGGCTTTCACTATGAAGTTCACGACAGGCGGCGACGGCTCGGCCCCGCCGACGAGCGTTGTGGTGTCGCCCACTGCAGCGACCTTAGCCGTCAACGCGACACGCCAACTGACAGCAACAGTGGCGCCAACCAACGCGAACAATGCGATCACGTGGTCCACCAGCAATGCGACGGTAGCCACAGTCTCCACCACCGGGTTGGTGACCGCAAGGGCCGCCGGGGCCGCCGCAATCACCGCGAGGACTGTAAACGGCCTGACATCGACATGCGCTATAACCGTGCCTGACACCACGCCCCCCGTAATCACCCTGACAGGCGGCTCGACCATGTCCATATACCGGGGCAGCGCGTTCACAGAGCCCGGCTACAGGGCAATCGACAACGTAGACGGCGACATCACGAGTAAAGTAACTGTCACCGGGTCTGTCAACACAGCCGTCGTTGGCTCCTACAGGCTGACCTATTCGGCAACCGACTCGTCCGGCAACACCGGCACTGCCGTTAGGACCGTGAACGTCCTGGCCAACCAGAGCAGCAATAGCTTCAGCGACAAGGGCAAGGCGGGCGACACCTTTACCTACAGCTTCCCTGTTTCATTCTCCGCCCAGGCGACGATAACCCCCGTGGGGACCGACAGCAAGACACAGATAACAGTGACCATCAAAAACTCCTCGGGCGCTACCGTGTTCACAGGCGCATTCAACTCTTCCACCGCGAGGACGGTAAACCTCCCCGCAGGAAACTACACGATAACTATGAAGGTAGATAACGCAAACGGCAATGTGACCGTAGGCTTGAGCATAACGCTTGTCGAATCGGCCGCGCCCCTGCCCACGCCGACGCCGACACCGAGGCCGACTGCAACGCCAACGCCCGCACCAACAGCGACGCCGACGCCGAGGCCGACTGCGACGCCTACGCCCCTGCCCACGCCGACGCCAACACCGAGACCGACCTCGACGCCCACGCCCCTACCCACGCCGACGCCAACACCGAGGCCGTCAGCGACGCCAACGCCCCTGCCCACGCCGACCCCGAGGCCGAATGCGACGCCTACGCCCACGCCGACGCCCAGCACGCACACATTCACGCCCAAGGGCAAGCAGGGCGAGAGCTTCTCATATACCGCCGACGCCGCCGCAGTAGGCAGCGCCTCACTGGCCGTGACGGTACCCAATAATACGACGATGACTGTCAGGATAACGAACCCCAGCGGCGCCACAATCTTCCAGCAGCAGTTTACTACGACTACAACACGCACGCTTACAGTCAGTCAGGGGCGGCACACTGTCCATGTAACGATTGACTCCGCAAACGGGAGCACATCGCCAAGAATTGTGCTCACAACCCCCGGCAGGTAAAGGTAGCATATTGTTTTCCACTGCCCGGGGCGCCTGCGCAAGGCGCAGAGCGGCAACAATAGAACGGTCCCTAAGAACAACCGATGCGCAAGGGGCGGATTTCGATGAAATCCGCCCCTACAGTTATGTCTGAATCACTATGCTATTTGCTCGCATCGTCATTGCGGACTCTATCCGAAATCCCCTGAATAATGCGCCTTCCTGGGGGTATCCCGGGTCATGCCCGGGATGACGAGGTTTGCGGCAATCATACCATCCATGACACTGTAGGAACCGATTCCTTTCGGCCCTTATCTGCACAAGCGCTAGAGCTTGAATTTCTTTGCGCTGGACTTGAACATATCCAACTGCATTCTGAGCCCCGTGTTCTCCTTACGCAGCAGTGCGATCTCGGTCTTCAGGCCCTCGCACTCGTCGCGCAGTTGCTCGTACCTTTTAAATTGGTAATCGCTCGCGGCGTCTTCAGCCTTGCTCAGCGGCGCAATGCGCAGTTCGAGCAACGCTTCGTATTTGTCCCTAAGCTCGACATAAGCCGCAAATTGCTGGTCGGTCATAGGAGTCTCCCCCCCTGCATAGTTAACAGTATCTGGCGCCATAATGTCACACTCCGAAAAAAAGTTACAATATCGGTTTTCCGCCTTCACTTATCTATATCGGAAAATATGACAAAAAGCATTAGTTTTCTGCGCGTAAAAAATACTTACAATCTATGAACAATCGTTTACAAAGTGGAGCTATCCCCTCTTCTTTACATCTTAACAGCGCAAAACGGCGCTTCAAACGCTGAAATTTCACACTTTGTCCATTTTTCATTGTGATTATTCAGACAGTGTTCAGAAAAAAAGCATTACGTGTTCATATTTAACGGGTATCATAATTTCAAAATCAATTAGTAAATCCTGCGAACAGTTACAATCAATCAAGGAGGGACCACCCGTTATGAAGACACGTTACTTAAGCCTTCTCGTAGCGCTCACCATCATCCTGTCCGGAGCGGCAGGGTTCGGCGGCGCATACCTCAATGGCATCATCAACACCCCGCCGCAGCAATACCAGGAGATGCAGCCCAACGAAACCATCAGCGCCCTCCCGCCTGCCAATGAACAGGCGAGTGCGCCGCCGGATTTTAATTTCGCATCGACGGAAGAGCAAGGCGACAAGGCGGCGGAACTCACATTCCTTAACGCCGACAGCAACAAGGTCGCGTTGCAGGAACTGACGATCCCCCAGATAGCGGCAGCGGCGGCGAAGACAGTCGTCGAGATCTACACAGAATCGGTCGCCAACAGCGGGCGCATGAGACAGTTCGTCACCGAAGGCGCTGGCAGCGGCGTCATCATCTCGTCCGACGGATACATAGCCACCAATAACCACGTAATTGAGGGATCCAGCAAGATCACGGTCCGCCTGAGCAATGGCAAAGACTACGAAGCCGCGCTGGTCGGGCGCGACAGCAAGACCGACCTCGCCGTCCTGAAGATAAACGCCTCGGGGCTGAAAGCGGCGACCTTCGGCAACTCCGACAAGCTCGTGATTGGCGAGCTGGCAGTAGCCATAGGCAACCCGCTTGGGAAGCTCGGCGGCACAGTATCCGAAGGGATAATATCGGCGTTAAGCCGTAACATCGAAATCGACGGCCACATGATGGACCTGCTGCAAACGACGGCGGCAGTGAACCCCGGCAACTCTGGCGGCGGCCTGTTCAACCGCTATGGCGAGCTTGTCGGCATAGTCAACGCAAAATCGAGCGGCGCAGATATTGAAGGGATCGGGTTCGCTATCCCCGCGAACCTAGCAAAAACGATCACGGAAGCGCTAGTCAAGAATGGCTTCGTGCCGGGGAGGATCGATTTCGGGGCCACGCTGGTCAATATACAAGACTCGATGACAGCCATGATGTTCCGCGTATCAGCGGCCGGCGTATATGTTTCGCAAGCCGACTCCGACGTCGCGCTCCAGGCCGGCGACCGCATCATTAGCATAAACGGCACAGAGATAAAAAGCCCAGCCGACGTGACCGGGCTGCTGGAACTGCACGGCGTAGGCGACGTGCTGTCGATAACCGTAGTGAGAAGCGGCGGTATGATAACAGTGCAACACACGCTCAAACAAGCTAAAACATAATATCACAAAACGGCCCGGGGAGCCTTAGGCAAGCGCCCAGGCAGCCAAATTGTAAAGCGCTAAGTAGATATTATTGTTGTTCAACTCCGGGGAATGGCCCCAGAACCGTCGCGGTTCTGGGGTTTTCCCTTTGGTTGGCGATATTTCAATATATGATATGCATCCTTACAGTGCGACTGATTCTCTGTACACATGAACACCCCTTACTGACCCCTAGGGGTCAGTAACCCCTAGCCGCGTTGATCCGAGCTGTCGCCCGGGCAGCGGCGGCGTGCGCTTGCAAATGCCCGGTGTGCGACAGATTAGTGAGCAGCCTCTCCTCGGCGCGGTGCAGCGCCATCTCTGAGCGCGTCACGTCGATCTCTTCCCCCCACTCCGCCGAATCGACGAACAGCTCGACGGCGCCCGACGTCATTTCGAGGAAACCCTGGCCGATGGCGGCGTTGTGCCACACCCCATCTCTCTCTACCCTCAACACACTTTCCGTCACGACCGCGATGACGGGCATATGCTCGGCCATGATGCCCATGTCGCCATCCGGGGTGCTGATGATTATTTGCGCTACATCGTCGTTAAAAAACTCCTTTTCGGGAGTCATCACAAGCAGTCTAAAGGTTTTTTGCATGTTCGTACACGTCCTCAATCGCGCCCTTCATGAAGAAGCACTCCTCCGGTATATGGTCACAATTCCCATCGAGGATATCGCGGAAAGACCGGATCGTGTCTTCCAAAGGCACATATTTGCCGGGGTTGCCCGTGAACGCCTCGGCTACGCTGAACGGCTGGGACATGAAGCGCTGGATGCGGCGGGCCCGGTTCACGACAGTCTTGTCTTCGTCGGAAAGCTCCTCTATGCCAAGTATAGCGATTATATCCTGCAGCTCCTTGTACCTTTCCAAAACTTCCTGCACTTGCATGGCGGTGCGGTAGTGGGATTCCGATACCGTGTCCGATTCCAGCATGCGGGAGCTGCTCTCCAATGGGTCTACGGCGGGGTAAATGCCCATCTCCACTATGGAGCGGGATAAGACCGTTGTCGCGTCAAGGTGTGCGAACGTCGTGGCAGGGGCAGGGTCGGTCAGGTCGTCAGCCGGGACGTACACCGCCTGCACGGATGTAATGGAACCCTTGTGCGTAGAAGTGATGCGCTCCTGCAGCGCACCCATCTCGTTTGCCAGAGTCGGTTGGTAGCCGACCGCCGAAGGAGTGCGGCCCAGCAGCGCTGACACTTCGGAACCTGCCTGGGTGAAGCGGAAGATGTTGTCGATGAACAGCAAGACATCCTGCCCGGCGACGTCGCGGAAATACTCGGCCATCGTGAGCCCGGTCAACGCCACCCTCATGCGCGAGCCAGGCGGCTCGTTCATCTGCCCGAACACCATCGCGGTCTTCTCGATGACGCCCGATTCGGTCATCTCGAGCCACAGATCATTGCCTTCCCGCGTCCGCTCGCCCACGCCAGTGAACACAGAGTAGCCACCGTGGACCGTAGCCACATTATGGATAAGCTCCATGATAAGGACAGTCTTCCCGACGCCCGCGCCACCGAAAAGGCCGATTTTGCCTCCCTTTGCATAAGGCGCCATCAAGTCCAGGACTTTGATCCCGGTCTCCAGCACTTCGGATATCCCGCGCTGGTCGGCAAAGAGCGGCGGGCTGCGATGAATAGGCCATCGCTCCGTGCCCTCGACGTCCTCTTTGTCGTCGACAGGCTTGCCCAAGACATTGAAAACGCGCCCCAATACCCCGTCGCCTACAGGCACGGTCACCGGGTCGCCGGTATCCCGTGCGCCCGCCCCCCGCACCAACCCATCGGTAGGTGTGAGGGCCACGCAACGCGCGGTGTCGTTGCCTGTGAGCTGCAACACCTCGGCAGTGATCAGGCCGTCCGGGCCGTCGATCTCCACGGCATTGTTCAGTTCCGGCAGGTTCCCGTCCTCGAAGCGGACATCAAGCACCGGGCCAATTATCTGCGAGACAGTTCCGTTCATATCTACATCTCATCCTCCTCTTCCATGGAATCGGTCCCCGCTATGATCTCCGATATCTCCTGTGTGATCGCCCTCTGGCGTACCCGGTTATACTGCAAAGAGAGTTTGTCAAGCATTTCATTCCCGTTCTTGATCGCGCCGTCCATGGCGCTTATCCGCGAGGTCAATTCGCATATCCACGCCTGCACGAGGCAGCCGAACAGATAGCCTTTCAGGTATTTTGGGATCAGCATCTCAAGGACGTCATCCGCCGATGGGATATACTCCGCGTAATGCACCCTCGGCGCGCCCAATGTCTCCGGCGAAAGCGGGAACAACCTTTCCAACGTAGGGGTCAGATGCGCGGAAGTCCTGAATTTGGTGTAAATAACATCGAAGCAGTCGACCTCGTCGTTTTCAAACATGCACAACATCCGCTCGGCCATCTCCCTGGCTTTGTATAGCGTCGGGTTTTCCGCCGAATATGTAAAGTCGCTATCCAGCGGCACATCCATCCGCGCAAATTTCCCATAACCCACATGGCCGACGGTCAGCAGCTTGGCGACCGGCGCCTCGGCCATAGTCTCGGCGGCCAGTTTCATTAAATTGTGATTATACCCCCCCGCCAACCCTTTGTCGGCGGAGATGACCAGGAGCCCGCGCTTCTCTATCCCCAGGCCGACGTCCAAATAGCGGTTCTCGGTTTCACAGTCACCCAGAACGGACGCAGCCGTGAGCCGGACGCGGTCGTGGTACAGACGGCTCCGCTCAAGCATTTTCTGAGCCTTCCCAATATGCGCCCCGGCGATCAGTTTTTGGGCGCTGGAAATCTTCACGGTCTGCTTTATGCTCCTCATATGGTCGCGGATCTCGCTGGTGTTGCTCATGCTTAAGTCCCTTTTTGCCGCTGCGGGGATGGCTTGAAGGCTTTCGCGTATTCCTCGCACAGTTCCTTTGCTTTCGTCTCCGCTTCGGCGGGAAACTGGCCGGACTGATTGATACTGGCGAGAAGTTCCGGCGCCTTCTCCCTGAAAAGGGCCACGAGTCCGGCATTATAGCGCGACACATCGGCAAGAGGGACGTCATCCAAAAAGCGCTCCTTGGCGTTTAGGAGGATGACGACCTGCTCCTCCATCGGGATGGGCGAGTGCAGGGCTTGCTTGAGCGTCGTCATCAGCCTCTCGCCGTGGTTCAGCCTTGCCCGGGTCGCGGCGTCCAGATCGGCGCCGAACTGAGAGAAGACCTGCAATTCGCGGTATTGGGCAAGCTCAAGGCGCAGCGAACCTGCGACCCGCTTCATCGCCTTTGTCTGCGCCGCGCCGCCGACGCGGGATACGGACAGCCCGACGTTGACCGCAGGGCGAAAGCCCGAATGGAACAGCTCGTTTTCCAGGAAAATCTGCCCGTCCGTAATGGAAATGACATTCGTCGGGATATAGGCCGAAATGTCCCCGGCAAGGGTCTCAATGATTGGCAGCGCCGTTATTGACCCGCCGCCCATAGCGTCTGAGAGCCTCGCCGCGCGCTCCAGCAGCCGCGAATGCAAGTAGAACACATCCCCCGGAAACGCCTCACGCCCCGGCGGGCGTTTGAGCAGGAGCGACATAGTGCGGTACGCCACGGCGTGCTTCGATAAGTCATCATAGACGATGAGCACGTCTTTGTGTTCCCCGTACATGAACTCCTCCGCCATCGCGCACCCGGCATAGGGGGCCAGATATTGCAGCGGCGCGGAATCGGAAGACGAGGAACAGACTACGATGGTGTGCTCCATAGCATCGTGGTGGCGCAGCGTTTCGACGATGTTCGCCACGACGGACGCTTTCTGCCCGATGCCTACATAGATGCAAACGACCCCTGTGCCGCGCTGGTTTATAATGGTATCGACTGCTATCGTGGTCTTCCCGGTCTGGCGGTCACCGATGATGAGCTGGCGCTGACCCCGCCCAATGGGGATCATGGAATCAATGGATAGGATCCCGGTCTGCAACGGCACGCTCACGGGCTTGCGCTTTGTGACGCCGGAAGCCAATTTCTCTACGGGGCGCTCCTTATTGGTCTTGATGGCCGGGCCGCCGTCGATCGGTTCGCCAAGCGGGTTCAGGACCCGGCCCAGCAATTCGCTCCCGACAGGGACGTGCATGGTTTTGCCCGTACGCTTGACCTTAGCGCCCTCCCGAATGCCCCTCCCGCTCGAAAACAGGACGCAGCCTACATTCCTCTCTTCCAGATTGAGCGCCATCCCAATATTGCCATTGGAAAACTCCAAGAGCTCGCCGTTCATGCACCCCAGCAGCCCATGGACGCGGGAAATACCGTCGCCTATCTGGATGACAGTGCCGGTTTCTTCCAGCCCCTTGTTAAAATCATAGCTCTCCAGCCGCTCTAAAAGCAGGCGGCTGATCTCGTCTGGCTTGCCGGACATTCGATCACCCCTATACTCTTCGCATTACTTTCGACACATCGTCGAACCTAGTCCGCAGGGAGCAGTCCCAGCTTACCCCCTCGCATTCCGCGATAAATCCCCCCAGCAGGTTTTTGTCTCGCGTGATATGAAGGTCGATATCCTCCCGGCTCTTAGGGTCGAACAGCCCCTTATCCCCGGCTGCCCGAACCAGCTCTGACGTCATTTCCGGCGTTATTTCATCGAATACGGCGATATGCAGGTCGATTCGTTTCATCTCCCTGTGGGCCAGCGCAATAAAGGCGTCCGCCGCTTTCCCAATGCCGCCCAGCCGGCGCATGGAAGCCAGCAAGCGAACGAACCTTTTGGTCAGCGGGTGGAATCTGTCGCCCAGCACATAGTCCACCGTGGCAAGTTGCTCCCTGACAGGGAACAGCGGCGAGTAGAACACCTTAGCGCTCTGCGAGAACTCGCGCGCCAGGAACCGCAGTTCTTCCGCGACCTCCGGCAAGGCGTTCTCGCGCTTCGCGGCCATTAAGAGGGCTTCGGCATAACGGACAGCCAAATCAGCCATGACTTGCACCGGCTTTCTGCAGCACGGACTCTATGATTTCCCGGTTCTTCTCAGAATCCATCGACGACTCGACAATGATCGAAGCCGCCCCCAGGGCCAGGGCGATTATGGCCTCGCGGGATTCGCTCAAGCTCTGTTCATGGGCGCGGCGGGCCTTCTCCTCCCCTGCTTCCGCAAACCTTCGCGCTTTCTCGTTTGCCTCGGCTATGATGCGGTCGTGTTCCAGCGTGGCAAGGTCGCGGGCTTCTTTCAGCATCAGGGCAGTCTGGCGCTCCAGCTCCGCATTATGGCTGGCGCGCTGCTCTTCCATTTCGGCAATGATCCTTTTTGCGTCCTCCGCGCTTTGCAGCATATCGTCTACGGCTGCCTGCCTGCCGTCGATGACCTTCATCAGCGGCTTCCACAGGATTTTCGTCAAGACGAACAGCAAAACAAGGAGCGAAAACGCCACCAGGATCTCTTCCGGCAAGTAAAAATCAAACAAGTTCATGGCGCTCTACGCCCTGGTGAAGAGCATCAGCGCGACCAGCAAGCCGTAAATCGCGCAGGCTTCCGCCAGCACCATGCCCAGTATGGAAATCGTGCGGATGGACTTTTCCTTTTCAGGCTGCCTTGCGATTGCTTGCGTCCCACCGCTCGCC
>Ga0123353_10012394_pt1 | contig 12115 bp, 4 predicted proteins | sample TergutLab28metaG_3_FD_92763 | JGI IMG/M metagenome (GOLD analysis project Ga0123353, IMG submission 92763) | Labiotermes labralis P3 segment gut microbial communities from Petit-Saut dam, French Guiana - Lab288 P3 | ecosystem: Host-associated > Arthropoda: Insects > Digestive system > Gut ... | reverse complement strand
CCTCGTCTTCGGCAAGGATGTTTGACGGTTCATCGGGCGGCTGGATGCTTTTTATGCATTCCCGAAGCATTTTAATAAATGCCGGGGTTTCGGCAGTGATCGCCTCTGTGTTCTTGTCGCGCCCCAACTGTTCCAGTTTCAGCGCGACGGCGGAGATGTCCATCCTCCCTATGTTTGACAGCGCGCTTTTCATCCCGTGCGTATGTATCACGAATGTCCTTATTTCGTCTTCTGTGTACACGCCGCCCTTTTCCATAAACCTATCCAGCACTTCAAGGGATTTTTTCGCGTCGCGGACGAAAACATCGGCAAACTCCGGCAAACCGTCGTCATTCGATGTATCATTTTGCTCGCCCCCGGCGCGCCGCCTCGCTTCCTCGACGACCTCGGGCGGCTGCTTGTCGCGTATCAACCTGTTCAGCACCGTGTTTAGCTGGCGGATATCGATCGGCTTTGATATGTAGTCATCGAAACCGTTACCGAGGAAAATCTCCGCCTGCCCTGCCACCGCGTTTGCGGTCAGCGCGACGATAGGCTGATCGTATCCCATTTCCCTCAAAATCCTTGTCGCCTCAACACCGTCCATTTTCGGCATCATGTGATCCATGAACACGATGTCATACTCGCTGCCGCTGCGTATCTTTTCAATGGCGCCGAATCCGCTCTCCGCCGCTTCGACCTTCAGCGAGTACGGGGCCAAAAGCCCTCTGGCGACGAAGATATTCGTTTCCACATCGTCGACTATTAGTACGCTCCCATAGGGCATAGGATCGCGCGATATCTGTATGCGCTTCATTTGCGCCCTGCTGCTGGTGCGGAAGTTATGCAGGCTCTCGGCTATTTCTTTCCCCACGATGCTGGAATCGATTTTGCCCTGCGGCAGAAATACCGTGAACACGGAACCCTTTCCGGGCTCGCTCTCAATGGCGATCTCGCCCTTCATCATGCGGATCAGATTTCGAGTAATGCTCATTCCGAGCCCCGTCCCCTCGGTGGAACGGTTTGACTCCTGATTGAACCGTGAGTACTCGTCAAATAGTGTCGTCACCTGCTCTTTCGTCATACCCTGGCCTGTGTCGCTTACGCTGAGCACGAGCGTCACTTCATCATCGCTGTTCTCTGTCTCCGTAAATGTGACCGTCATTTTGACCGCGCCTTGTTCAGTGTACTTAAAGGCATTGGATAGAATGTTGTTAAGAATCTGCTTGACGCGCAGTTCGTCGCCGGAAAGGTTCATCGGCAGGTTTTCGTCAATAGAGAGTTCAAACTCAATTGGCTTACTGCCTATCCTCATCATGTTCAGTTGAGCGGTATCGCTGATGAGGCTAGCGGTTTCATATTTTGATATCAGCAGTTCCAGCCTGCCGGCTTCGATCTTGGATAAGTCGAGTATATCATTTATTATTCCGAGCAGCATGTCTCCCGATGTGTATATCTTTTCAAGCCCCTCCCTGACGTTTTGGTCGAGCGCGTCATTGTGGAGCTGTATTTCGGTGATGCCTAATATGGCGTTCATTGGCGTGCGGATCTCATGGCTCATCGTGCTCAGGAAAGCGCTTTTGGCCTTGTTGGCGGCTTGGGCCGCTTCCTCCATTGCTTTGCGCTCTGTGATATCCCTGGCTATCCCCATGATCCCGATGATTTCGCCGTTAAGATGAAGCGGCACCTTGTTTGTTTCAAATAACCGCGAGGTTCCGTCATGGGCAGGGACATATTCCTCATATGTCATCAGTTCCTTGCCTTCCATAACCTCGCCGTCCATGACTCGGTACTGATCCGCAATTGCCTTCGGGATTCCGAGGCCGCTCTCGTCGTCCTTTCCGAGCAGGTCGCTTCTCGGGATATTAAAATATCTCAACAGGCTTTCGTTGCAGCGCGTGTAGTTTAAGTCTAAATCTTTGCAGAACACCAAATCGGGGATCGAGTCAAACATCGTATGAAGCAACGACTTTTCCGTCTCCAGATCATGCAAAAGGTTCTTTGTTTCCGTCAAGTCGAATATATAACCTACGATAGCAAAACTGTTTGCGTACGGGATCCTCTTAAACTCCACGCTTAAGTATTTTTTCTCACCCATGACTTCCATCACGGTGTCAAACATTGCCTGCCCTTCCCTTGCGGCTGTCATAAGCCTCTGGGCAAGAGGAATGGAGGGCCGTCCGTCAGGCTGGAACGCGGGAATGCTTTTTTTCATCATCTCCGCAAATCCGCCTAGCATCTCTTCCTTGTCCTTGAAACCCAGGAAACTGATTCCGGCGGGATTACAGTCGATTAATTTAAACGCGCTGTTAAACAGGACGTTTACGTGGGGGTTCGACTCAAACATCGCGGATGTGGTGGATTGCGCCGACTCGATCTCTCGGATCATGCGCTTTTGCTCTCTAAGGTCTCTGAGATACGCCGCTACAATATGCTCTCCTTTGAAATCCACGCGCACCATAGTCAGTTCGCACGGTATCTCTTCGCCGTCGATAGTCTGATGCATCCATTCGAAACGCTCGTGGCCATTTTTAAATGTGTTGCGAATGTACTGGGCGGCGGCTTCGCTCGACAATCGTCCGTCGGGCTGATATTCGGGCGAAAAAGCTTTGAAGTTTTCAATATACTCTTTTTTATCGGACATTTTGAACATATGGACGGTCGCCTCGTTGATGTCAATAAGCTCCATATCCTTGTTCCAGAAGTTCGCGCCGTACGGATTCGCGTCGAGCAAAGCGCGCAGGAGCTCGTCCGACTCGTGCATCTTCTCCATTTCCGCGAGGCGCCTGTGCGTCTCCATGTTTTCATCATGCTCGGCTTTAGCGTCTTCCATGTTTTTAACGATGCAGTTTATCGGGATATTTACGCCGAGCGCAATTTTTCTCGCCATGCCGCGGCATGTGTCGCTGCCGCACGCGCCGCAGTCCACGGTCTTTTTCTCATCGTCTGTTTTGCCGATAAGTAAGTACGCTTTTTCAACATCCTCCTCTGTTATTGTAGGGAATACTATATTTACGGGGCTGTACTCCCGGGAAAACTTCGCGAGGTCGAAGTCGTCGTCATACTTTCTGTACCGCTTCTCGTAAAATTCCCTTTCCCTGCCGCCGGTCGCCGCCTTACGCCTGGCGTCCATCACGCGGTTGATCTCAAATATGTTCGCGGAATGCGTGCACGCAGTGCCAACGTTACAGCCGTCGGCACAGTTGAGAACGTCAAAAACACGAGGGCGCGACGAGGCAGGCGAGTCCGCGTACTCGTCGAGTACTTTAAAAACGGAGGCGCCTTCGGCTCTGTCGACGCTTATCTCCTTGTCTGTGAAAAACTCAATGTTCTCCTTCAGCCCTCCCGGCATGGGGAATATCGATCCCAGGCTGCATTCCTCGCTGTCAAAGTCAGTCTCCGTTACCGGAAACTCAATTTCGTTCTTCTCAAAATATCCTTTGAGTTTTGTGAAGGTGATGCTGTAGTCCGACAATCCGGTCGACTCAAACTCGTTGGCTTTCGCGACGCAGGGCGAAATGGCCGCTATGCGGTCGGTTATGCCCTTGTACTCTTTCATATATACGCTGGCGCACGCCATTGGGCTTTGCGCGGGAGACAGGTATTTCAGCAGGTCATGCCTGTACATCTCACAGTAAGTAACTATCACCGGACATGGCTGCGTAATCAGCGGGGGGGATGCGCTGTTTTGCGCATGCCTGATGTTTGACCAAATGCATATATCGGCGCCCAGGGACACGTCGTATATCTTATTCACGCCAATGCGCTTAAAATATGTGAACATCCTTTTCCATTCGGGGATATTTGTCCTTATGGCGGGCGCGGCGATCAGAGAGATTGGGACTCCTTTCGCAAGGTCGTCAAAAAACCGCTCCGTGTCGTCTACATGATACCTTGCGTTGTGCTTGCACGCGAAAAGACACCTGCCGCACGAGATGCACTTTTCCTGGTCGATTTTTACTTTGATACTCCCGGCTTCATCCTGATATGTGATATTGGCCGGTTCCATCGGGCATTCCCTGACGCAGCGGTTGCAGCCCGTACATAGGTCTAGATCGGTTTTTATCAGTTCCATCGAATCGTGCGCCTCCCGGTGCTATGATCTGGCAACTGCCTCAAATTTATCTCTTACCTCGTAGAAGACGCCGGCAATCATCGGGTCGAACTGCGTACCCGCGTTTTCCATGATGAGCCTGACCGCTTCCTCCGGCGAAAACGGTTTTTTGTACGGCCGCTCGGAAACCAGCGCGTCATATACGTCGACGACAGCCATGAGCCGCCCCTGAAACGGAATATCCGTGCCGGCGAGCCCGCGGGGATACCCTCTGCCGTCCCAGCGTTCATGGTGACTGCCCGCAAACAGCCTGGCGTTATTGAGAAACTCAACGTCGTCCGTGCGCGAAGCGATCTGGTCTATCGCGTTTTCCCCTTCGGTCGTGTGTTTTTTCATGATCGAAAACTCGTCGTCGGTCAGCTTTCCGGGCTTGTTGAGTATAAGGTCCGATATTGCGATTTTTCCCACGTCGTGCAGGCGCGCCGACGAGATGAACAGCGCCCTGTTGAGCTTAATGATCTCATCGCTGTAAATGTTCCGTTCCGCCAAAGCGTCGAGCAGGATCTCAATGTATGTGGACGTGCGGTCAACATGGCCGCCAGTCCCTTCGTCACGGCTTTCGACCAAGTCCGCGAAGCCGAATATGATGGCGTTCTGCAAGTTTTCGAGCTGCACGGTTTTTTGATGGAGCTGCGCAGTGCGTTCGCGGATCAGTTCGTCGATCTCAAGATGCGTCTTGATGCGGTTTATGAGGACCGGTGCGGAAAACGGTTTCGTGATAAAGTCGATAACGCCGAGCTGGAAACCCCTGGCTTCAACCTCTGCATCGATCAGGCTGGTAAGAAATATGATCGGTATATCAGCTTTGCTCTCCTTCATGTGGCTGAGCGCTTCAAACCCGTCCATCTCCGGCATCTCAATGTCGAGCAAAATGAGATCCGGCGTTACTTTGTCGAGCATTGCAAACATTCTGCCGGCGGAAGGCAAAGTCATCACCCGATAGTATCCTTTTAGGGCTTCTTTTGCTGCGGCTAAGTTTGTATCGTTGTCATCCACAACGAATATCGTTTTTTGCATTTCCGCACCCCTTATTAGCTGATTTAGCTCGTTTTGGGATAGTTTATCATAATTCATAGAATTTTACGAGTATATTATGGATTTATATTGTAATTTATTAATCGTTTGCTTCATTAATTGATTTCTCATACATGCGTTTATTTTGCCGCTCGCAACATCGTTAGCCCGTCTGAAAATCCGTGTTCGATGTTTTCCTTTATCTTCTTCGGGTCAAATATCATCACGTTTCCCGGGTCATGCCTGGGGACGACCTTCCTGACCGTGACGCCGTCCGGGACCGCGACTCTCCGGAAAACTCCCGGCGCTTTTGTCCGGACCGCTATGATTTCTTTATATCCTTTTTTTATCAGCATGTTGATCGGGCAGTTGTTGTGCAACGCGCCGTCAATATATGAATTCTTTTCGATTATCACCGGATGAAAGCCGGGAACGCAAGAGCTTGCGGCTATATACTGCAGAAGCTCCCCCTGCTTAATGTCTTCAAGAAACAACTCATAGGGCCGCCTCTCGGTCACCGACACAGTCACCAGGCCATAGTCATGGCCGTTGGCGCGCAGTTTCTGCTCGTCAATAGTGCCGTCGATCATCTCCCTGATCCTTGACGTATCGACCCCATGTTCTTCTATTATTTTACGAAGGCTGTTGCTTGCGTCGGTCAAATGGCGCATATCCCATTTGGACTCGCCTATTTTCAGCAGCTTGCAGGTGTCCGAGTCAAAAAGCTGTTCCGTGGTAATGCTTGACCACATTTCGGCAGCTTTTGCGAAATCTCCCTGCGCGAAAGCCGCGGCGTTGATCGCGCCTATCGACGTGCCTACAAATCCGGTGAAGTTGTACCCCTCTTCAATAAACGCTTTCATTACGCCTATGTGATATGAGCCCCGTGAACCTCCGCCTTCCAGAGCCAGGCCAATCATGCTGTTTCCCCCATTTCTCAAACATCCGGGAGTTTCGCCGCGCTGTGCGGCGATAAGGAGGCGGGAGTCGAACCCCGCACGCTTCCTTTACCGGAAAAGGTCTCCTTAAAAAAAGGCCGGGCGGCCGCTTTCGATTGCGCCGCAGCGATAATCTTATCACGGCTCAGCCAAAGACGCAATAGCAATGTACGCAATAACAATGTGAAAAATAACGAAGAGGCCTGTGTGCGCACACATGCCTCTTCGTTTCCAGCTGGATTGTTCACGATTCCGCCGCCGTCCTTTGCGCACGGTTTCCTGATCCGTCACGCAAACGGCCATTTCCTTTTCCGCCTCTCCCTGCAGACCATCACTATTGAAAATGACAGCATAAATAATGAGAAGAGGAGGGCTATGACCAGCGTGGTCGTCGTGTCTGATAGACCTGTTTTCGGCATGTTCGACTGCGGAGGTTTCGGAGTCGGTGTGTTCGGCAAATCACCGAGCGGCGGACCATTGTCAGGTATGTCTGTGGTGCCTTCACCTGGCGGGCCTTGCGGGCCTGCGGGGCCTGCCGGACCAGCCGGACCTGCGGGGCCTGCCGGGCCTGCGGGGCCTGCCGGGCCTGCCGGGCCTGTGGGGCCTGAACCCCCCGGGCCTGCGGGACCTGCGGGGCCTGCCGGGCCTGCCGGGCCTGCCGGACCCGGTGTACCGCCGCTGACCGGCGTCCACCTGGCAAACAAGGTGTGGTTTTGTTGATTCGTCACTAATGTCGTCGCGGTTACCTGAGTCCCGCCGGCTTGTTCGGTATACCATCCGCTAAAGGTGAAGTCGGTTCTTGCGGCGACGACCGGAAGCGCGCCGTACGGACTGCCTACGGTGACTGACCTGCTGCCTACCTCGCCTTGCGCCAGCGCACCCCCGTTTGCCGTTGCGTTGAAGGTCACTGTCACTACTGTCGACGCCCTATTTCTAACTATAACTTCTACCGGGGCGCTCGGTTGCTTGCCTTCTTCTGTCTGGATAGCTCTTATCGTCTCTCCAGCTACGGGAGGTCTGCTTATGTCTGGTATCACAGTAGACCAGTTGCCGTTTCCGTTTACTGTTGTATAGAGCAGCGAGCCGTCCGGCAGCGTTACTAATATCTCCGCCCCGGGCTCGCCTCTGCCTGTCACTTCCGTGTCTCCCTCGTAGAACGGGTTCACCTCGGGTATTGCGGAGGAAACAGGGTCGGTCGTCCACTGTGCATACAGTGTGTGATTCTGTGTGTTCGTCACTGTTGTGATCGCTGTTACGCGGGTTCCGCCAGTCTGCTGGGGATACCAGCCGCTGAAGGTAAGCCCGCTTCTCGGCGCTACGTTGGACAGCGTACCATAGGCCTCGCCCACGGTAACCGTTTTACTGTTTGTCTCACCGGCGGCAAGCGCGCCTCCGTTTGCCGTAGCGTTAAACGTTACGGTCACTCTTACCGGTTGCCTCTCGCCTACCGTTACTTCTACTTCATCGCTCGGTTCCTTATCTTCTTCGATCTGGACGACTACTATGACCTCCCCGGCCACGGGCGGCCTGCTGTCGTCCGGAATCTCCACTGACCAATTGCCGTCGTCATCCACCGTGGTTTCAAGCTCAGTGCCGTCCGGCAGCGTCACAATGATTTCCGCTCCGGGTTCACCTTTTCCTGTTACTTCACTGTCCCCTTCATTGAACGGATCGACGATCGGCTTCGCTGAAACGCCGGGCTCATCTTCTCCTGAGAATTCCAGGATCGTGGGCTGGCTTCTCACATACCTCTTATAATTAGAGTATGGAGGGTCAGACCCGCTGTAACTGTCGTCTCCCCTTCTAACGACGTAGATCGAGTGCTCCGTATCAAGGACGACCGGAACCCCGCTGTTGTAAGTTACGCCGTCATAAGACCATTCCATGGTCGCCGCATTATACCCGTTTACTACCTTTGCTATGTCGTCCGCCGTTACGTTTGGTTTCGGATGCTGCACATGGAGTCTGAACGAGCCGGGGTTTACTATGAAGGTATCTGTAGCGCGCATATTCTGGTTGGTCGCTTCCAGAAAGTACGTACCGTTGCCTATGAAGTTCGATACCCTTATGAGCGTCGGCCCGGTTCCCGGCTGACTGTCATAGAAGTACGGGAAACTGAACATGCTCAGGTCGAGATCGTCGGTCTCGTTGACAGGCATGAAGAAGATTTCCAACATTGTGACTGTCTGGCCGGGGTTTATGATCATGTACTCCACTGTGTCGCCCGTTCCTCTGCTGAACGACAGATATGTCCCGATCAATCCGCCGCTGCTTGCGCTTCTGGATATGAATTGGGAGCTGTATGTGTTGAAATTTGATCGCATCGCGTTACTGTACGTTGAGAATGCGCTTGATGAACCCGTAGCTTTTCCCGGAGGGAAGATCGCACGCAACGAAGAGTAGTAGGAGTATGGCGCTACTCTTGCGTCAAACGCGATCGCTACGCCGATACCGTTGATTCCAATAGGCTCTGAGCCGGGTGAGTTGTGCTGTATCTGTACAGTCGCGGTGATCATTTTAGTGTCCGGATCCTGTCTGAACGTGGTTATAAGTCTCGTGTTCGCGTCGGCGACCATGATGCCGTCATTAACGAGCGGGAAATCATAGACTTGCAGCGCGTTAGCCGTGATAACGGGATATATACCACACACGATCAGTAAGGCCAGGAACAACGCAATCATTAAGTTGCCTTTTTTCATGTATGTTCATCCTTTCTTTTTCCGCAAAAGGGCTGGCAAATGCATTATACCCTCCCCGATTCGGAGCTTTGTTCTCAGGGCCGTCACGTAAAGAAGTCCACATACTGCGCTCCCGCGTACTCAAAGGCTACGGCATTCCAGTGCTCGAGCACCATCATAATGTCGAGTCCGTCGACGGTGCCGCTGGCGTTTAAGTCGCATGCGGGATTGTACGCGCTGTTCATGATGTTGACATTGATTATCTCCATGATCATCATGGAGTCCAGACCGTCGATCCTGAGATCGCCGTTGACGTCGCCCCACCACAGGTTGAATATCCCGTTATCCACTACGCCCGGAGGCGCCAGCATGATGAGATCAGGATCTGACGCGGATATGGTGACCATCATTGCCCTGAGCAGATAACCGGGACGATGGATCACCAGCACATATGTGCCAAACGGGATGTTTTCCAATACGAATTCGCCGATCAAGGGATCCGTGTAATCCGTGGTCACGACGGCTTTCGTGCTGAACCCCAGACCGGCCGGCGTCAGGAAGGTTTCCCTAAGTTCGACCGTGATGGCGTGCTGACCCAGCAGGTCATAAGACGCGTCGATAAGCGGGTTATCCTGCGCGAGCGGCCAGACATAGCCTTTTACCGACCTGCCGCTCTTGTCTACGACTGTCCTGCTTACTTCGTCGCTGGGGTCTTTGTCGTCTTCTATTTGTATGGCTTTTACTACATCGCCCGTGTTGAGTTCGACTCCTGGAGGCAGATCAGCCTTCCAGTCGCCGTCGTCGTCGACCTCTGTTTCGATTTTTGTACCGTCGGGCAGCGTTACGATGATATCCGAACCAGGCACACCCCTGCCCCGAATCGCCCGATCGCCCCTAACAATATTGCTGACTGTCGGCGCTTGTGATTTGTCTACGATCTCGTGGCCGTCGCCGTCTTCTTCTGTTTCGTCTTCTACTTCAATATCCGGATCGCCGTTTTGCAGGCCTGCGACGCTGACTGAGTTTTTGATCGTCATACCGTGAGCGTTCGGGGCTACTTCCGCCGTAAAGGTGATCACTTTGGTTTCACCGTAGGCAATATCGCCGATCCAGACTTCCAGCGTTCTGTACTTCGCGGAGCTGGGGTTGCTGTCGTACGAATGGAACGTCGGAGCATGGCCGTTAAGGAGTACAGAGCCGGCGGTATAGATCAAACCTTCCGGGATCACGTCTTTCAAGGTAGCGCCTGTCCATACGGATTTCGGCCCGAGATTCTTAACGGTGATCGTGTACTCAATGAGGTCTCCGACATGTGTCCTGCCGTCGTCGTAGTTGCTCTCTATTACCTCCGAGGTCTTTTGCAGAGACGGTATTACATCCCTCTTTGCCATTACGACCGCTATCACCGGTTCGCTGGGATCGTTAGGCGCCAAAGTCTGCGTGACCGAGAGTTCGTCATCCTCAAGCAAGTTGATACTTGCAGGTACCGTAACACTCCAGATTCCGTTCACAACCGTGGCGTTTCTTCTGGTCACGCCGTCCGGGAATGTGACCGTGATCGTCGCGCCATTCAGGCCTTCGCCTGTGATGACTCTGTCTCCTTCGTTTACTTCATCCACATCCGGTTTCTCCGTGCGTCCGATAACCGGCGGCGGGTCGATTATTTCCGTTACTTCTTCTTCATCCACGAGCGCGGTATTCTTGAATACTTTGCCATAAGCCGTTTCGTTTATCACCGCGTCGAATGTCACGGTTGTGGTGACGCCTCCCGCGATCGGCGCGAGGTTTACGGTAAGGACCCCGGCTGTGTAGCTGGCCGCCGAGCCGGCCGGACTGCCGTTGATCCGCACGCTGCCGGGAACATAATCGACTTCAGTGGGCAGTTCGTCAATAATAATGATGTTTTCCCAGAGTGATTTCGGATCCCCCGCGTTTGTTACGGTGATCGTGTACCGCAGAGTATCGGTTACGCGGCGAGTCCCGTCTGTCCTGCTTGTATTCTCCGACGTTTTAACGCGCACTTTATCCGGGTCCGGCCTGCCGACAACAGTGGTCGAGACTTCAGGGCTTGTATCCTTGCCCGGTTCTGTCTGCACAGCTTTGATCACGTCTCCTGCTTCGGGCTCCCTGCCCGTAACGTTGACTGTCCATGTTCCGCCTCCCGAGCCGTCGGGAACGACCGTAGTTGTGATCGCCGGTCCGCCGTCAGGCAGCGTCACCGTGATAGTCGCTCCTGGTACGCCCGTGCCGCTTATCGTCGAGTCGCCTTCTGTCACTTCGTTTATTGTCGGTACAGCCGAGCGGTCCGCGACCTCCTGGCCGCCTCCGCCATGGCCGTCTCCGTCGTCGGCCTCCAAATCCAGATCGTCTCCGCCCTTGCCGTCAGTACCTTCGACCAGAACGCTGTTGATGATCCTTGTCCCGTAAGCAAGCTCGTTGATAGTCACTTCAAACTTAATGACTTTCTCCGTCCCGCCTGGCAGGTCGCCCAACTCAATGGTCAGCGTATTGTTTTCGAAGGTGTAGTCGTCGACCGCGACCTGAAGGACGTCGTTGATATAGACATTACCCGCGAACGTGACTCCGGCAGGCATTACGTCCGTCAATGTGGTATCAGCCCACATAGACATTGGATGTCCTTCGTTTTTCACCGTCACCGTGTACTCGATAGTGTCGCCAACGCGGGCTTTTCCGTCGAGGTGCGTCGCCAGGTTCCTAGAGCTTTTTGTTAGGACGACGTCGTCCGCGCAAGAGTAGAAGCTCGCCTGGAACACTACCTGCGCCGCCGGGCTGGGCATAGTTCTCTTATAGTTACCGTATTCCGGGTTATCGCTTGAGTAAGCTGTGCCCCTGTATCTTACGTAAACGGTGTTCGGTCCGTCCGGGATAGTCAGCGCGGCGCTGCTGAACGTGACGCCGTCGGTTGACCATTCCATTGTGGTGGCGTTATAGTTTGTTATTGTCCTGTTGGCGTTGTCCGCGACCAGCCCCGTCGGCGGCGCTTGCAGGAAATGCATCTTGAACGCGTCCGGGTTCACGACATAGTACGGGCTCCCTGCCGCGCCCGGGAAGTTGGGGTATGAACCCATATATCTCGATCCGTTGCCGAGCCAGGTGCTGTGTCTCTTCAGCGTGCCCAAATCGCCGACAAACTGGAATCTGAACATGGACTCGCTCAGCGTTTCAGTTCCTCCGTCAGTCGGTATGAAGAAGAACTGTACGAACGTCACAGCCTCTCCCGGCGCGATCGAAATCGCATCGTCATCCGTCGCGGCGCTGATGATAGCTCCCATAAACCTGCCAGTATTGTCATTGCGGATCATTTGTGAAGACACCGTATCGAACTTGTTGAGAGGTCTGTAACAGTACTTATAGAACTCATCGATATCATG
>Ga0123353_10012391_pt1 | contig 12116 bp, 8 predicted proteins | sample TergutLab28metaG_3_FD_92763 | JGI IMG/M metagenome (GOLD analysis project Ga0123353, IMG submission 92763) | Labiotermes labralis P3 segment gut microbial communities from Petit-Saut dam, French Guiana - Lab288 P3 | ecosystem: Host-associated > Arthropoda: Insects > Digestive system > Gut ... | reverse complement strand
TTTTTCCTATTTCTGAAAACTGAATCTATTATATAATTATGACTCTTGGTTATAAATCTAAATAGTTTTGTTTGGAATTAATCAGCTAATCCTACAGGGGGAAGTCATTGAGTGCGTTTGAAGAGCTAGTTGGTATAATGGAAAAACTTAGAGGGGAAGGCGGCTGCCCTTGGGATCGCAAGCAAGATCTTTATACGCTGCGCGCATATATTATTGAGGAAGCTTATGAACTTGTTGAAGCGATAACGAACGGAATTCCGGATAATATAAAAGAGGAGGCCGGGGACCTGCTTTTGCAGATAGTTTTCATTTCCTCGATAGCTAAAGAAAAATGTTATTTTAATATAAATGATGTCGTAAATGGCATATGCGATAAACTTATACGCAGGCATCCGCATGTATTTGCGAATGAAAGCGCTGCGGACAGCGATGAAGTTTTACGTAACTGGGAGCGTATAAAGCTTGAGGAGAAAGCTGAAAATATAAAAAACGCGCATGAAAGTAAATCAATTTTGTCAGGAGTGCCTTCCGGGCTTCCGGCCCTATTGAAAGCGTACAGGATACAGGAGAAAGCGGCGCATGTCGGTTTTGACTGGGAAAAGGGAAACACTGCTCCAGTTTTTGAGAAAATTCAGGAGGAAATAAAGGAAATCAAAGAAGCGGTGATGAAGAAAGATGCTGCTTGCATTGAGGATGAAATAGGAGATTTACTGTTCGCGGGCGTAAATCTCGCCCGTCACCTTGGAGTCAATCCTGACGCGGCATTAGGGCGCACTAACGCAAAATTCATATCGAGGTTCTATGAAATTGAAAAATTAGTTGCACAGAGCGGTCGAGATTGGGCTGAATTCAGTCTGATGGAGCTGGATGGCTTTTGGGATTTAGCCAAAGAGCGCGTTGGATGATTTTATACCAATTGGTATTAAGTGTAAATTCATTAAGTAAAATTTTATAAGGAGGTAATTTTTAATGACAAAGAATAAGAAAAAAGCATTGATTATGGAAACTGCGCTCAGAGACGGGCATCAATCTCTTATGGCTACGCGTATGAAAACCTCCGATATGATTCCTATCCTTGAAAAGATGGATGATGTTGGTTATTATGCGTTTGAAATGTGGGGCGGAGCAACTTTTGACACAGCAATGAGGTTTCTTAATGAAGACCCGTGGGAAAGGCTTCGCGTAATACGTAAATCCGTAAAAAAAACAAAACTGCAAATGCTCCTTAGAGGGCAAAATCTTGTTGGCTACCGCCATTATGCGGACGATACGGTTCGTGAGTTCGTAAAGCGCATGATCGGAAACGGTATTGACATAGTACGTGTTTTTGATGCCCTTAATGACCTTAGAAATATGGAAATAGCGGCTGATCAGGTAAAAAAAGAAAAAGGACACCTGCAAATGTGCATATCTTACACTCTTTCCCCGGTCCATTCGCTTGATTCATTTGTAAAGATGGCTGTGGAAATGAAAAAAATGGGAGCCGATTCCATAGCTATAAAAGATATGGCAGGCCTTCTTAACCCTGCGGATGCAGTATATCTTGTCAAGGCTATAAAAGAAAATACTGACGGTATAGTTATTGATATACATTCACACTATACGAGCGGCATGGCTTCAATGACTTATTTTGCTGCTATAGAAGCAGGAGCGGATATCGTTGACTGCGCAATTTCACCATTCTCATGCGGAACCAGTCAGCCGCCTACAGAGTCGCTTGTAGCCGCGCTTAAAGGCACAACGCACGATACTGGTATATCTCTTGAAAAATTAGCCCCAATAGCGTTTTATTTTAGGGATATTCGCGAAAAATATAAGAATCTTATTGTGGATATCGGAGTGGATGTCAATGTTTTGCTTTATCAGATACCGGGAGGGATGTATTCAAATCTTGTGAGTCAGCTCAAGGAATATAAAGCTCTTGATAAGCTTCCACTTGTGCTGGCTGAAGTCCCTATCGTAAGAAAGGCTATGGGATATCCTCCTCTTGTCACCCCTACAAGTCAGATTGTTGGGACTCAGGCGACGATGAACGTCATGACTGGACGCTGGAAGATGTTCTCCAAAGAAGTCCGCCAGTATTTCCTTGGGTATTATGGGCGGCCTCCGGCGGAGGTCGACCCCGAAGTGCGTAAACTGGCAATAGGTGACGATGAGGCAATAACATGCCGACCGGGTGAGAAGATCCCGCCTGAGATGGAACAGGCGCGTAGAGATGCTTCTACTTGGTCTACTCAGGAAGAGGACGCTCTTTCGTGGATAATGTTCCCGCAGGTTGCAAAGGACTTTTTACCTAAAAAATTTGCTGTGCAGAATCAGCGGGATATAGGGCTTAATGACCTAGTTGATGAAGCTGCATATCCAATTTGAGTTCCTTTTTTGAGATCATAGAATTTGCCTCTGAAGACGCTATGACGCGTCTTTTTGGGGTTGAAGACATAAACGTAGGCTTATTTCAGGAGAGGTTCCCCGTTAGCATTATCCTGCGCGGGCTTTCGGTACAGATACGCGGAGCTGACGAGGAACCTGTAAAGATAGTTTATGAATTACTTAAGCGCCTCGTTTCTGTCGCCAATAGAGGTTACATGATAGAGGCCGATGATATAAGACATGCAATGAACGATATAGCTGAAGGGAAGGCCCCTCATATAGAAACGTTGTGTTCAGAGATAATATGCACTACTGCAAAAGGTAAGCCTATAAGAGCAAAAACTGTGGGGCAGATGGAGTATATAAATGCGATGCGCAAGAATTACATTTTGTTCGGTATAGGGCCTGCTGGTACCGGGAAAACATATCTTGCGGTTTGCGAAGCTGTTTCCATGTTGAAATCACAGAAAATAAGCCGCATAGTTCTCGTCAGGCCGGTTGTTGAGGCGGGTGAAAGACTGGGTTATCTGCCGGGAGATTTGCAGGAGAAAGTTGAACCTTACGTGAGGCCTCTTTATGACGCTTTTTATGAATTGCTTTCCGCAGAGCGTTTCTTAAGATATGTTGAAAAGAATGTTATTGAGATCGCTCCTCTTGCATATATGAGGGGAAGGACACTCAATGACAGCTTTATAATATTGGATGAAGCGCAGAATACTACGGCTGAGCAAATGAAAATGTTTTTAACCAGGCTTGGTTTTGGTTCAAAAGCAGTAGTCACTGGGGATGTCACTCAAATTGATCTGCCTTCGGGAAAACAGTCTGGCTTGCAACAGGTCGGAAAAATTCTGAAAGGGATTGACGGAATATCGTTTTTTAATCTTACTGCTGCTGATGTTGTAAGACATGAAATTGTTCAAAAGGTTGTGCAGGCTTATGAAAGATATGAAGAGCAAAAGCAAAACAAAAGTTAAGCTTATATCGGAAATTAAAAATGCATTCAACCTTTACAGCTCGTTAAGCAAATTATTGATTCCACTCCTGTTCTTTGCGTACAGCGCCTTGTTGATACAGTGGATATTCGGACAACACTTTATTGTTGGGCAGCCGTCTCCTCAGAGCTATATAGCTTTAAGCGAATTGCAATATATGGACAGAGCCGCTATGGAGCGTTTGCGTGATTTAGCTGAACAGCATATAGTCGCGATTGTTGTTAAAGATGGGGAAAAAAAGCAGGAATTTAGGGTCGCACTGCAAATACTTAAAAATTTGTCCAGCGAAACTGTGGCTGTTCCGATAAAAAATTTTCCGCTGGAACTTTTTAACGCAATAATTAATATTCCTGAACCTGAAAGGAGTAAAATTTTATCGTATATTGAGGAGATAGGAGAGGATTTATCCACTTCGGCAAGAGATGAAGATGATTTTATGTATTACTCCGAACGATTGTGGGATGAAGTCGATAAATTAAATTTATCACCTGATTTAGCTAACATTGTCTATCAAATCCTAAATAATCTTCTAGGAGATAATGTCAAGGTTGATGTGCGGCTTACACAGGAGTACAAAACCCAGCAGGCAGATAATATTCCTATCATAGAAAGAAGGATCGATATTGGTGATGTGATAGTTGAGAAAGGCAAGATAATAACTCCCCAGATTGCGGCTATACTTAATACTCAAGGATATATAGGCCAGAATTTTCCATTGCGTTCCTTCATCTTTTGCAGCTCTTTGATATTATTATCTCCTTTCTGGATTAATATTTTCACGAAAAAAGAACCGCCTCAAAGGCGGCCGTTGCCATGGCTTTTCATTTCGCTGATTATTGGAGCGAGTTGGTTTGTGGAGATGCTTGGCAGCTATTTCAGCGTAGTAGGTCTCGGTAGCTGGTTTTTGATAGTTTCTTCCTATGTCACCCTATCACCTGATATATCTTTTTGTGTTTCCCTTGGGGGAAATTTTATCTCTACATTCCTAATGATAGGAACTTCATACGGAAGGATAGGTTTGCTTTTATTCATAGGTGTTATATGCACGATTGCAGGATACTATATTATGAAAGACCTTGTATCGCGCAGGAAAATATTGCATCGGACAATGATCTTAGGGGTTGTTTTTTTAGTGTCCGAAGTTATCATTCGGTGGGTTATTGGTTTGCCATATTTCTGGATTACAAGTGTAAAATTATTTGCTTTCGGCATGGTATTAAGCGTAATATTTTCATTGTCGCTTTCGTTTATAGAAGGAATTATGGGAATTACCACTCCAATGAGGCTTCGTGAAATCTGTCATCCTTCCGTGCCGCTTTTAAAAAAGCTGCAGATAGAGATTCCAGGAACTTATCAACATGCATTTACCCTTGGGTCGCTTGCAGATATGATAGCGGAAGAGTTGTCCCTTGACGCTAATCTTATGAAAGCAGGGGCTTATTATCACGATATTGGAAAACTGAGACGTCCTCTTTATTACGTTGAAAATCAACTTAATGTGGGAAATATTCAAGATTCTCTTTCGCCGCCTCTTTCCGCTGTAACGATAATAGCTCATGTAAAAGAAGGACTTGAACTTGCAGCGGAATATGGGCTTCCTGCTGTTGTCCGTGATTTTATAGCCGAACATCACGGAACTACATTTTTAAGTTATTTTTATAAAAAAGCACAAGCAGAAGGGCTAAACGTCTCTGAGGAGCAGTTCTGCTATCCGGGGCCCAAACCACGTTCACGTGAAACGGCATTGCTTATGTTGCTTGACTCGATGGAAGCAGGTATGCGTTCTTCCATCCAAAATATTTCTTCTGTGACGGACATAGAGAAGGTTATAAATCGTGTATTCGAAATGAAACTTTCCGAGGGACAGTTGGATGATGTCAATTTCACTTTCCGTGATATGACAAAAATTAAGGAAGTTATGCTTAAATCATTTCAATCAATGTATCACACTCGTAAAATAAAAGAATTACAGGATAAAACTCAGCGTTCATAGTTTTAGGTTGATATTTCAGGAGGAACTTTATGAGCTTCATTAGAAAACCTGTTGTGATTCTATTATTGATAATAAATGTGTTTTTTATATCTTCCCCTGCGGATTCAGCTTCTTCCGGGGTTGTTCTTGTTCTGTCAGGAGGAGCCTTGAGAGGATATGCTCATGTTGGCGTGATGAAGGTGCTCTGGGAGAACGACATCCCGGTTGCCGGTATAGTTGGGACAAGTATGGGGGCTCTAATGGGCGGGCTTGCCGCGATGGGATGTTCCCCGGATCAGATCATTGAAATTATCTCTGAAATTGATCTCGCTTCATCTCTTGCGGAACATAGCGGTAATGTTTTCGTCCCAACTGGCACTCATAACGATATAAGCACTCATTCAGGATATTGGCTCAGAAGAACAAAAACAGGAGATCAGCATGGCCCCCTTGGCTTTTTTTCAGCTACAAAACTTTTTGAAAAATTTACAGACTGGGGGTCCAAAGTTGAGGTCGTTGATTTTATGGATCTTCCCATACCTTTTGCGGCAGTTGCAACAGATATTGAAACCGGGGAAAAAGTTGTTCTCAGAAGCGGAAGCGTTGCTTCCGCGATGCGTGCTTCAATGGCGATTCCGGGCTTTTTTGAACCTTGGAGAATTGGAGATAAACTGCTTGTAGACGGCGGGCTTGTTTCAAATTTGCCCGTATTGACCGCTAAAGAACTTTTTAACGGATATCCGATAGTGGCAGTGGATGTCACAGATATACCGGGGAGTGGCGGCAGCGTAAACTCTATGGTCGATGTTTTGGATAGATCGCTAACGATCATGACGCATCAGAATGTACTTGAAGAGAGAAAATACGCTGATGTTTTAATAACTCCTGAAGTGCATAAATATGGCATATTTGACGAATCTAAAAAGGATATTATCATAGAAGAGGGGATAAGAGCTGCCAAAGAAAAGGTTGAATTAGTCAAATCGCTATTAAGATTTGATCCGGGATGGGAAGAAAAGCTTATTATAATAGAAGACCCAATAGACACATCGGTAAAAGATGTGATAGTGAAAGGACTTCCACCGAAATCCTCCGCTTTGATAAGAGAAAAATATTTACACTGGATCGGAAAACCTGTTGATACAAAAGCTATTATTGAAGCAAGCAAAGAGATTTCCGAAAGGAGCGATATCCTTGCTGCTGATTATTACATAAAGAATGAAGACGGTATGGTAGTTTTCCTTGAGGTCGTCCCATTACCGGACAGCGATTGGGGAGTTTCTGGATATACTACAAATATAGACTCTTACCGCTGGCTTTACGTAAGGGGCATATTCAGAAACATATTATCAGAAAGAGATGCTTTTTATGGTCTATTCAAGCTTGGAGAAGATTGGGGAATTGATTTAAACTATCAGACTGCTCCTTCCCCTATAAATTATTGGGAATTCAAATACTCGTTTCATCATTGGGCTCTTGATCCAATTAACAGTGATCATAAAAATTGGAGACGACACGGAATTGGATTTTCCCGTTCATATGTGTTTGGAGCTTTTGATTTGGGACTTGGATATGCTTTTGAATTTATTGACGGAATAGGAGGGAATAACAGTTCTTCGGGGCCTGTGTTTTATGTTTCCCTGAACACGCTCGATGTCCCTTCTGACCCGACAAGCGGCAGCGCCCTTACGCTATCCGCGTGGTGGGCTGATTTTGATAATATTATGTTTCGCGTGGATTATTTCCAGCCACTAAAGATAACCAATTTATGGAGGACTTATTTAAGATTGGGATTTGCGGAAGGAAATATTGATGCAGTAGGTCATGCTGTTTATCTTGGAGCTGCGCAAGAGCTGTACTCAACCGCGGCTAATCCTATTGAAGCGGAACGCATGGCTTGGGCAAATATAGCGTTTCGAAGAGTTATAAGCAGAGGCGTTTTTGGTACTATAACCGGAGAAGTTTTTGCGGGTATCGGATACGCTTGGGATAAAAACAACAATAAGATAGATATGCCATGGGAAACAGGAATATCCTTTACAATTCCAAACAATATAATCAATGCAAAATTTGTGGTATTTTATACAAGTCAGAAAGAATGGCGTTTCGGATTTTTTGTAGGAAATCCAATATGGGATCGTTATCCTTTACCTTAATTTTAATACAGGAGGTTTTTTTTCTTTTATGGCACGCAATATAACACCAAGAGACAAGGATTATTCACAATGGTACTTAGATATAATCAAAGTGGCGGAATTGGCGGATTACGCTCCTGTTCGCGGCTGTATGGTAATTCGCCCTACAGGTTACGCTATTTGGGAAATGGTCCAACGCCATTTTGATGAAGCTTTCAAGCGTACCGGACATGTGAACGCGTATTTCCCGCTTTTGATACCCAACTCGTTCCTTGAAAAGGAAGCTGAACATGTAGAGGGATTTGCCCCTGAATGCGCTATGGTGACGCATGCGGGGGGAGAGAAGCTTGAAGAACCTTATGCTGTTCGCCCGACATCCGAAACTGTCATAGGCTATATGTACAGTAAATGGGTACAATCATGGAGAGATCTGCCCATACTTATCAATCAGTGGGCAAATGTAATGCGATGGGAAAAACGCCCTCGCCTTTTCCTTAGAACCTCCGAATTTTTGTGGCAGGAAGGGCATACCGCGCATGAAACTGAGAAGGAAGCCCGTGAGGAGACCATTAAGATGCTTGAAGTTTATCGTGAGGTAATGGAGAATTTCCTTGCTCTGCCGGTTATTACAGGCGAAAAAACGGAAGGCGAACGTTTCCCCGGCGCTGATAATACTTATACGTGTGAAACTATGATGAGCGATACGAAAGCCCTTCAAGCCGGTACAAGCCACTTCCTTGGGCAAAATTTCGCGCGTGCGTTTGATATAAAATTCCAGAACAGGGCGGGAGAGCTTGACTACGTTTGGACTACAAGTTGGGGCTCTTCAACTCGCTTGATAGGCGCGATTATAATGACCCATTCCGATGACGATGGACTTGTAATACCTCCTCGCGTGGCGCCTATTAAGGCAGTTATCCTTCCAATATCGAATGATGAGGCGTTATTGAACGAGAAAATTTTACCGCTTGCAAGAAACTTATCAGAACGTATGGATAAAGCCTTTGGAGGTTATTATACGTCTGTCGACGAACAGTTCCATATAAGGCCGGGAGATAGATTCTTCCATCACCTTCAAAAAGGAGTTCCACTTCGCTTGGAGCTTGGAGAAAAAGAATTTGAAAAATGTTCTGTGCGCGCTGTTAGGCGTGATACAGGAGAAAAAATTGAGCTTCCGCTGGAAGGTCTTGAAGCCAAAGTTATGGAAATACTTGAAGACATTCAAGTATCGCTGTATACAAAGGCATTGGCTTTTAGGAAATCAAACACGAGAAAAGCTGAGAATTATGAGGAACTTAAAAGTATTATAGGCAAAAACGGTGGTTTTACTGAGGCTTATTTTGCGGGGACGCGTGACGACGAGCGTCGCATTAAAGAGGAAACCGGAGCGACAGCAAGATGCATGCCGCTGCACGATGACGAGCGCGGAAAATGTTTTATAACAGGAAAGGAAGGCCGCAAGGTTATATTTGCCAAAGCATATTAATGTTGAATAGTAATATGCATATAGTCTTTTCCTATTCAATAACCTCTATTTCTTTTTGCAAGTCATTTATATGGCATTCGCGCCATGATAGTTTGTGCCTTGAAAATGCCGCTGTGTATTTGAGCCCAGAACCAGTGAGGACAGTTACGATCCTGTCGCTCTCTTTTATTATCCCTCGTTTTTTTGCTTCATAAGCCGCTGCAAGAGGCACCGCTGACGCAGGTTGTCCAAAAAGGCCATTGGCAGCCTGTTCGGCTTGCGCTGAGATTATAGCTTCCTCGGATACTCCTATCGCGATTCCGTCGTATTTTTTTAGCAATGCGAGGGTCTCATTACCGCTCGGCGGGAACGGGTTATCTATCGCGTGTGCAATTGTTTCGGGATCAGGAAATCTTTTAACTTTCATTTCTCCTTTATCATAAGCCACAACTATAGGAGAGCATCCTGCGGCCTGAGCGCATATGAAACGCGGTACCTTGTTCGTATAACCATGTTTTTTCAGTTCCGCAAAGCCTGAAATTATTCCTCTAATATTTCCCCCAGAGCTTGTCGGAACTATGACCCACTCAGGCACATCGAAATTTAAGCTTTCCGCAATTTCAAATGATATAGTACGGGAGCCGGCTGCGCGAAAAGGTACATCCGAATTCATGAAATAAATACCTTTCTCTTTCCCAAGTTCAAGGCTTTTATTGTATACATCATCGTAATTCCCAGCGACCCTGAACAACCGTGCGCCATATATCACCACAGGCGCAAGTTTTTCTTCAGCTAAATTTTCTTTTACAAGTATGGTCGTTTTCATTCCGGCGTAGGCGCCGTAAGCTGCCACTGAAGCAGCCATATTCCCTGAAGAAACTGTGCCGATATGATTGAATCTAAGGGCATGAGCGTGTGTTACACAGCATGAAGTCCCTCTGTCTTTAAATGACCATGTTGGATTTACGCTCTCGTTCTTTATTCCCAAATATTTCACTCCGATTTTACCCGCCAAAGAGGGAACAGAAACGAGCGGAGTATTCCCTTCTCCGAGGGATATTATTTCGTGAGGCTCAAATGGGAAGAACTCATGATAACGTTCGGCGGACCATGTCTTTGATTTATCTATCCCGTGCCCGTCAAACACCAAATCAAGGGGCGAGTTGCAATCGGAGCATCTGAAAATTCTCGTTCCTTCAAAATTTTTTCCGCAGTTTACGCATATTAGGCTAGCTTCTTTCAATTATGAACACTCCAATCTGATGTCTTTTGCTGCATTATTATGATTCTATTGCATATTTGCTTCAGGTCAAGTCTTTCGCACAGCGATATCGCAGCGGCATAATCCGGTTTGGTCGGTTGAAATAAACCCAAATCAAGCTCCACGTCAAATTTTAAGCGGTTAAGCTCTCTGCTGGCATAGACTTGCTCTCTGTTATCTTTTATGTTTTTTTTATGCGATGGCTTTAAATTTTCAATATTGTCAAGAAGGTTTTCAATGGTCTTATACTCGCTTATGAGCTGTAAGGCCGATTTTTCCCCTATGCCAGGCACTCCGGGCAGGTTGTCGACCGTATCGCCAAGCAGTGCCAGGTAATCCGGCATCGATTCAGGAGGGAATCCGTATTCCTGTGTAAAAGCTTCGACATCATAATGATTGAAAGCGCTAACTCCCTTTATTGGGCGCAATACTTCCACACCGGGGCGCAATACCTGCAACAGGTCTTTATCCGATGAGACCACTAAGCCGTTATAAATACGGCTTGCAGACGCTATTGTGTCATCAGCTTCGACTCCTTCTATCATCACCACGGGGTACCCTAAATATTGCAGAAGCTCTACCAGCAGCGTAATTTGAGGTTTGAATTCAGGCGGAGTAGGTTTGCGCGTTTGTTTATATTCCGGATATATATTATGCCGGAAAGTTTTCCCGGGCGCGTCAAATACAATAGTTACTCCAGCTATTTCGCGTGTGATTTCTTCAGTAAACAGCTCCTCATCAAATAATGAGGGCTGATAATTCTCCATTTTTTTCTTGTTGTTTTTTTTCTGCTTGAGAATAGGAGGGGCGACTATTTTTTTTGTATCCGGGGAACAAGTTTTGCGTGTTTTATTGTATTCACGTTCCAACCGATCAAGCATATTCATGAATCCCATTATCACATTGGTCGGTGTCCCATCATGTGAGTTTAGCATCGGCACCGCGTGAAAGGCGCGAAACGCAAGTCCATGTCCATCAATAAGCATTTAAGCTTCACCTCCAGTTGTCTATACCAGTTTGAAAACGAACATCGGCAAGGCGCGAAATACCTATCGCTTCGCTGGAGCCTCCGTTGCTTCGCTCCTCCTGAAACAACGTAAGCAGAAAGCCAGCGAGGAACGAGCTGCCTGTGCCCTTTAGGGTATGCGAATCGCTTAGTTTCCCCACCAAAGCATACGTTTGATTGCAAATTGGTATTATAACAAAACTCCTTAATTGGAAGCTCAGCTTACCTGTGGCACCCAAAAAGCACCGTTTACTGCTGCTCCCTTCCGGACCTGACAGGGTTCACAGGTTTTTGCCGCACAGGACTGAACTTCCAACTAAAGAGTTTATTTAATTGTATCATATATGTATAATCTGAAAAATGTGTTTTCTGATATAATAAATTTCGATGGTATGTTTTGCGGGCTGCAAACGGCCGGCGCCAAGTTATGCCAACAGAATTATTTTCAAATAAGATTATTAGAGCGACTTAAGCGCGACTGTTATGTGTTATAACTTTAATTACTTCGAGTGAAAACAAAACATTTTAATTATTATTGTTTAACAGGAGGAAAAAAGTTATGCGTTCGTCGCTTGTTTTTCAGTTTTTTTATGTGAAATGTTTATGCAATAATGACTTTTATATTAATATAAATCCATCACATGATGGTTTCAGCCGGCTCAACAGCGTGTTCTAACCCGCGCAGTAGGGCTGTTTTTTTTTCTCACCGTACCATAATATTTGGAAAGGAGGGCGGACATATAAAACGAAATTCAGGAGCTTGCCCGCTCCCCAAAAAAGGGGCAATAAAAAGAGAACCCAACTCCAAAACAAAAGAGGCCGTTTAACCACGCTGCACGTAAGCAGTGAGGCTGAAAACGGAGAACCCCAACTCCAAAACAAAAGAGGCCGTTTAACCACGCTGCACGTAAGCAG
>Ga0123353_10012390_pt1 | contig 12116 bp, 8 predicted proteins | sample TergutLab28metaG_3_FD_92763 | JGI IMG/M metagenome (GOLD analysis project Ga0123353, IMG submission 92763) | Labiotermes labralis P3 segment gut microbial communities from Petit-Saut dam, French Guiana - Lab288 P3 | ecosystem: Host-associated > Arthropoda: Insects > Digestive system > Gut ... | reverse complement strand
GCGGGCTTGGCCTGGCTGGTCTTGGCCAGCTCGGCGCGGCGGCGGATGATATCGTCCACCTCGCAGACAAAAACCTCGTCGGTCAGCTCGTTGTGCAAGCCGCGCGGGACAAAGTGGGTGTGCAGGAGCTTGTGCGCCATATGCCCGTTGGGCTTGCCTAAATACTCTTTGTACAGCTGTTGGATGTACTGGTTCTCATGGGACCGGCGCTGGACCTTCGCCTCGTCCTCGTCGTACAGATTCCTCAGCCGCTTCTCGCGCACGTCCGGATCCTCGGATCGGGGCTGGCCGCCGCCCATGATGCAGCCGCCGGGGCAGCCCATCACCTCGATGAAATGGTAGGGGGAGGTGCCGTTTTCCACCTGCCCCATGAGCTTCCCCGCGCCGTCCAAACCGCTGGTGACCGCCACTTTGACGGTTACGCCTTCCAGGAACGCATAGTCGGGCAGCGTGTCGGAAATCGTCAGATCCGCTTCCTTGATCTGGGCAAAGCCCATGATGGGCGCCACGTGCAGAGAGTCGAAGGGCAGCTCGCGCCCGGTGACGAGCTCATAGACCGTGCGCAGGGCGGCCTCCATGACGCCGCCGGTGAGCCCGAAGATGTCGGCGGCGCCCGTGCTCAGGCCCATGGGGTTGTCGAAGCCCTCGTCGGGCAGGGAGTTGAAGTCCACGCCGGTCGACTTGATCATATAGGCCAGCTCCCGGGTGGTGATGACCGCGTCCACGTTCCGCAGCCCGTCGTTTTCCATCTCGGCCCGTTCGATCTCGTACTTCTTGGCCGTACACGGCATGACGGACACCACGTAGAAGTCCTCAGGGGCGACATCGACGCGGCTGGCGTAATACGTCTTGACCATCGTGCCCAGCATGGTGTGGGGCGACTTGCAGGTGGACAGGTGGTCCAGGGAACCCGGGTAATGGTGCTCGGCATACTTGATCCATCCCGGGCTGCAGCTGGTGATCATGGGGAGCGCGGCGGGGTTGCCGGCCATCGCGTCTTTCAGGCGCCCCAGCAGTTCCGTCCCCTCTTCCATGATGGTCAGGTCGGCGGCGAAATTCGTGTCGAACACATCGTCAAAGCCCATGCGGCGCAAGGAGGCGGCCAGCTTGCCGGTCACGCGGGTCCCCGCCGGCAGGCCGAACTCCTCGCCCAACGCCACGCGGACGGCCGGCGCCACCTGGGCCACCACGCGCCGCTTGGGATCCCCGATGGCGTTCCACACCCGCTGGATGCCGTCGGTGGCGCGCAGCGCGGCCACCGGGCACACGGTGGTGCATTGGCCGCAAAACGTGCAGTTGACCGACCCCAGCGGCAGGCCCATGACGGGGGAAATCTCGGTGTCGAACCCGCGGTTCTGGGCAAACAGCACGCCGGCGTTCTGGATCTCGTTGCACACCGTGACGCAACGGCGGCACAGGATGCACTTGGTCATGTCGCGGGTGATGGACACAGAGGCGTCGGCGTGGAAATTGGAGCGCGCGCCCTCGAAGCGGGAGTTGTCCACGCCCACGATCTTCCCCATCTTTTGAAATTCGCAGTTCTGGTTGCGCGTGCATATCAGGCAATCTGTCGAGTGATCGGACAGCATGAGCTCGTACAGGACCTTGCGCGCCTCGCGCACCTTGCGCGAGTTGGTCCAGATGACCATGCCCTCGGCGACCTCGGCCAGGCAGGAGGCCACCAGCGAGGGCGCGCCTTCCACCTCGACGACGCAAATGCGGCAGGCGCCTTCCTTGTGGACGCCCTTGAGGTAGCAAAGGTTGGGGATGGTGATTTGGTTCTGCTGGGCGGCTTCCATGATGGTCGCTCCCTCCTGGGCGCTGACCGGTTGATTGTTGATGGTGAGCGCTACCATGTCGCCCTACCTCCTTTCACAGTGCAGACAGCGCATGGACTCGGCCATGGCGGTCAGCTTGTGGTATCCCAGAACGACTTCCTCGAAGGAATCGCGGCGACGCTCCAGCTCCAGCATATCCAGCGGGTAACGCCCCAGCTCCACGACCTCGTCGTCGTCGGCGACCGGGTTTACCTTGATCTCGGGGCCTTTGTTCAGGACGCCGCGCCCGCCCAAAAACCTATCAATCGCGATGGCGGCCTTCTTGCCGTCGGCGATGGCTTGGATGACCGTGTCCGGGCCGCGTACCACGTCGCCGCCCGCGAATACGCCCTTCATCGTGGTCATCATGGTGTCCTCGTTCACCTTGAAGGTGCCCCAACGGGTGAGGCCAATGTTCTCGGCCTCGATGAAAGGCAGGTCGGCGTACTGGCTGATGGCTGGGATGGCGCAGTCCACATCGATCGTGAATTCGGATCCGGCGATCACCACCGACTTGCGCCGCCCGCCCGAGTCAAACTCGCCCAGCGACATCTTGACGCATTCTATCTTGCAGATCCGCCCGTGATCGTCGGCGATGAAACGGACGGGCTGTGTCAGCTCGACCAGCTCCACCCCTTCGTGGAGGGCCTCGTCGACCTCGTTCTCGTACGCCGGCATCATCTTGCGCGTGCGCCGGTAGAGCAAGGTGACCTTTTTCGCGCCGAGGCGCAGGGCGGTGCGGGCGGAGTCCACGGCCGTGTTGCCGCCCCCGATCACCACCACGTGATCCCCCAGCGTCATGTCCTGCTGCAGGCTCACCATTTTGAGGAAGGTGATGCCGTGGACGACGCCTTCGAGGTTTTCCCCCTCGATGTTGGCCAGCACAGGGTATTCGGCGCCGGTGGACACGAAGATGGCGTCGCTCTCCCGGCGCAGGGTTTCGAAGCTGATATCGCGCCCGACGGTCATGTTGAGGTGGATGTTGACCCCCTCTTTCTTGATCAGGCCGATCTCATGGGACAAGACATCCGCGGGCAACCGATAATCGGGGATGCCGAAGGCCAGCACGCCGCCCGCTACGCCCTCGGATTCGTAGACATCGATGTCGTAGCCGATGCGCGCCAGGTAGTAGCCGCAGGTCAATCCGGAGGCGCCGGCGCCCAGGATGGAGACATGTTTGCCGTTGGAGGGGAAGATGACGTCGTTGATGATCTCCTTTTCATACCGGAAAGCGTAGTCGGCCACAAAGCGTTTAATGTCGCATATGGCCACCGCTTCGTCCAGCGACCGGCGGCGGCATTTGGACTCGCAGGGACGCGTACACACGCGGCCGCATACCGCCGGGAATGGGTTTTCCTGGCGAATCAGGTTATAGGCGTCGATAAAGCGGCCCTCGGACACCAAGGCCATGTAGCCGGGCACGTTGACGTTGGCTGGGCAGGTGTTCTCGCAGGGCGAGATGAACAAATCGCCGCACACGCCGGCGCCGCAGATTTTATCCCGGATATGTTGTTCGTATTCCTCCCGGAAATTCTTGATCGTGCTCAGCACGGGATTGGGCGCGGTCTGCCCCAAATTGCACATGGCGGTGAGCTGGATGTTCCGGCCCAAGATCTCCAGCAACTCGATGTCGCCTTCGCGGCCCTGGCCTTCGCAGATGCGCTCCAAGATCTCCAGCATGCGCCGGGTCCCGATGCGGCAGGCCACGCATTTGCCGCAACTCTCGTCCTGGATGAAGTCCATGAAGTAGCGGGCCGTGTCCACCATGCAGGTGTCCTCGTTCATGCAGATCAAGCCGCCGGATCCCATGATGGCGCCCATTTCCTTCATGTTTTCATAGTCCGCCGGCGTGTTCAAGTCGCGCTGGGTGAAGCACCCGCCGGAAGGGCCGCCTATCTGGGCGGCCTTGAAACGCTTGCCGCCGGGGACGCCGCCGCCGATGTCGAACAGGATGGCGCCCAGCGGCGTGCCCACAGGCACCTCCACGATGCCCGTGTTGGAGATATCGCCGGCCAGCGCGAACACCTTGGCGCCGCCGCTCTTCTCTGTGCCAAAGGAAGCGTACCACTTCGCGCCGTTTTGCAGGATGGGCGCGATGTTGCACAGGGTTTCCACATTGTTGATGATGGTCGGGCAACCAAACAGCCCCTTCTGGAAGGGGAAAGGGGGTTTCTGCCGCGGTTCGCCGCGCTTACCCTCCACGGAGTGCATCAACGCGGTCTCCTCGCCGCACACAAAGGCGCCGGCGCCGATGCGGATCTCGATGTCGAAGGCAAAGCCCGAACCCAAGATGTCACCGCCCAACAGCCCGGCCGCGCGCGCCTGTTCCAGTGCAAGCTCCAGCCGTTCGACGGCCAGCGGGTATTCGGCCCGGATGTAGACAAAGCCCTGCGCGGCGCCGATGCCATAGCCTGCCAGGATCATGCCTTCGATGAGCGAATGGGGATCGCCCTCGATCAGGCAACGATCCATAAAGGCGCCGGGGTCGCCCTCGTCGGCGTTGCAGACGATGTATTTTTTATCGCCTTTGGCCTGCCGGCCGGCCGCCCATTTGACGCCGGTGGGGAACCCGCCGCCGCCGCGGCCCCGCAGGCCCGAGGCTTTGATCTCGTCCACGACTTGGTCGCCGGTCTTTTGGTTCAACCAAGCCGCCGCCGCCGCGTACCCGTCGCGGGCAATGTAGGCGTTGATGCTGCTGTGATCCATAAAGCCGCAGTTGCGCAGTGCGATCTTGACCTGCTGGCTGAAGAAATCGTTGTCGCTGATCTTGGGGATGTGCCGCCCTGAGCTGGCGTCGAAAAAGGTGTATTGTTCCGGAACGTAGCCCTCGACCAAATGGGCCTTGACGATGTCGCGGACCTTTTCCGGGGTGAGCTGTGTGTAAAATACGCCGCCGGGTTCGACAAGCATGACCGGGCCCACCGCGCAAGTGCCGATACAGCCGGTCTCCAGCAGTTTGACCTGATGCGTCAGGTGATACCGCGCGAGGTACTTGGCAAGCGCCTGGTTTATCTCGGCGCAACCGGAGGACACACAGCCGGCGCCCCCGCAGACTAAGATTCGGAATTGGTAGCGGGACATTTCATCCAGATAGCCCTTTTTAATCCGTTGCAGATCCTCAGAAGATCTGATCATTTCCGCCTTCATGGCAATCCTCCTTTCAATACTCTTGCAGGATACGATCCAGCTTGTTCACTTTGACCTGCCGGTACACCTTTTCGTCGATCATCATGGCCGGCGCCAGGCCGCAAGCCCCGATACAGCGGGCGACCTCGAAGGTGAACTTGCCGTCCCCAGTCGTCCCGCCGGGGCCGACGCCCAGCGTGTCCGTCAGATGCTCGATAATCTTCTTGCCGCCCCGGACATAGCAGGCGGTGCCCAAGCAGACGCGGATGGTGTGTTCCCCCCGGGGCGCCGGGGAGAAAAACGAGTAAAAGGACACGACGCCGGACACTTCGGCCAGCGGGATATCCATGCCCTGGGCGATGAAACGCTGTACCTTCAGCGGCAGGTAGCCGTAGATCTCTTGGGCCAGGTGGAGCACCTGGATGAGGCTGCCCTCTTTGTCCCGATAGAGATCGATGGCGTTGGCGATGCGCTCGAATAGTTGCTCCTCGGTGCCCGTCGCGCAGGCGCATGCGGCGGTTTCTGTTTTCACGCTCTCATTCCTTCCTTTCTCTTTTTTCCTTGTTTCTCTTTGCACTTTTTTCCCTGTTACTTTCGTTTTTTCCTTTGTCGATCATATTATAAACCTTAATTGTGTGAAAAGTATCATGGCGCACAAGAAAAATCGAGAAATTATCGGGGGAGGACACATAATTTTCTCACAAATCTTCACATTATCATCACAATTAAGCGAAAAGCCTCTCGGAGACCTTTTCCCAGGAGCCGCGTAGCTTGCTCTCCGGGAACAATGCCATGTGCTTTTGCAAAACGTCGGCCAGGTAAGCGTCATGGGATTTTTCGTCCTCCAGGGCGCGGATATCGGCGACGACCCGGAAGATCACATGCAGGTTATGCCTCTGCAACCTGTCGGCGCAATCTGGCGCCCCCGGCGCCCCCAGCGGCGACCCTTCCGCGCAGACAGGGCATGGGCAACGGTACCCTATGCGCCCCAGCGCGTCCGCCTGGTTGACGGCACCGTAGGGGGTCATATAATAACCGCTGTTTGCAAAGTGGGCGTAGGAAGAGGAGTCGAAGACATTGGCGCCGGCCCTGTGCAAAAACGGGATCTCCAGCGGATCCCCCGCGCCATAGACATGCAAGGGCTTGCCGGGACCGATGGCGCCGCGCGCGTCGCCAATGACCTGGCAACAGAAGCCTAAGTCATGCTTCTTGTTGAAGAAGGGGACCAGGCTACCGATGCCGTAGTATTGCATGTCCAGCGCGGCGAGCATCCGGATGTGGCGACGGCGCAGGTCGAGGAACCGCCCCCCCTGCTGTATCCCTGCCAAGACAGCGTATTCGCATAAGGGCAACGCCGCTAAGGTCCTCTTATAGGATACCTGCATCTTGTCTTCGGCCACCGTGCGCTTGTCCCCGGGCGGCGTGATGAGGTCGATGGGCGCCGCGACATCCGCCCGTATCTGATTCTGGAACCTGACAATGGTCTCGTTCTTCAGGTACAACGGCCGCCTAAACCCCTGAAACGCGCCCGAGTCGGTGCAAATCATGCCGTCAAACCCGCCGATATGCGCCCTGAGCGTCAAACCGTCGGCGAAACGCGCCCGGGTGGCGCGATCCTTGTAGAGGAGGAAGGCGTTCATCATGCACGCGGACAGCCCCGCCTCGCGGTATTCGTCCGAAAAGAGGGAAAACGGGTAGTCCGTACGATAAACCGGTACAAAAACAGGCAGTTGCACGACGGCGCCCCCCGCGGCGGTAAATGCAAGCATGAAAAGCCCCTTTCCTATGCGCATGATGCGCCGTCCATCGTACGCCGCCATCGCACGCCGCCCATCGTACGCGATCCCTTATGGAGGCGGCGGCGCCCGAAAGACCTTCTCCCATTTGATATTCAACAGCACGATGCCGAGGGTGTACGCCGATATGGCCTGCCCCACCAGGAGGGAGGGCACTAACACGAAGTAGGGGACAAGCAGGAGAAAGTGCAACCATATGGGCACGACGAAGCTGGGGACGATGGCGATGGGCAGGACCAACAGCCAAACGCAACGGGTCTTGCGGCGCAACAACGCCACGGCGCCCGCCGTCAACAGGCCCACCAGCAAACCGCCGCCGATGTCGGCGGGGCCCAAGCCGCCCATGAGCATGTTGGAGAGCATATTGGCAAGGCCCAGCGGAAGAATCAGCCAGGGGTGTACGCCGGCCATGGCATACAACGCCGTCGCGATGCGCAGCTGGTACTGGCCAAAGGCAAAGCTCTGGGTGGCAAACATCAAGACAATATACACGGCCATGATGGCGGCGGACATGGTAATTTTATAGATAGAGCGATAATGTTTCATGGATCAACACTCCGGAGGGGTCCGGGGTGGGGGCCCGTGGATGTGTCCGTGGATGTGTCCGGGGAGGGGGATCCCGGGAGAACCCCTCGGCGCGACGATCCAGCCAAATTCGCTTTCGGTTTCGACAGGCGCGGACTTGATGAAGGGCGACGACGATATAAACGCGTCCAAGGCGGCCCGCTCCCTGCGCTGGATGCTGACCCGCTTGGTCATCGATTCGCGGCAGGCGGTAAACAAGGCTTTCCGAGCCGGTAGTTCGGCCAAGACATCCAGCAAGGCCGGCGCCTGCCGCGCCACGACCGGCACGACCTTCATGACGAGGGCCGCATCGTATACCGGGATGCCTGTCCGGGCTTCCAGGGCCTGCCAACCGTTGCCCATCTCCCAGACGATTCCCGTGAGCTGGGGGATATGGTAGCCTTGCGCGTAGGCGTTGACCAGCGCAATGGATTGGGGGTCGCGGTCGGCCGCCACGTACCGCCCGGTACGCGCATAAAAATCCGGCGTCAGCATCAACGGATGCACGCCGCACCCCACATCCAGCACATGGGCCGCGCCCGCGGTAAACTCCCGCAACAGGCGACAAAAAGCGCCGGCGTCGGCGTCGCGTAGGCGTTCCCGAGTGCTGACATGGCTGCCCAGTATGCTGCCGATGAGATTGGGATCGTACCGCGCCCCGCCCGCCAGGGCTTCCAGGGCTTCCAGTGCTTTTTGGTAGCGTTCGCCGTCTTCCGCCGCGTCGCGGTAGCGGCGCAACGAGGCATAGACCCGCCGCCTGGCCTCTTTGCGCAACGCCCTGTAGGCAGCCGTGCGGCGGATGTCGGCCAAGGCGCAGCCGCCCTGGATCATGGCGCCGATCCGGGCATCGCCCGCCACGCACGCGGAGATCATGCCGCGGGCTTTTTGGGGTTCGATCTTATAGTCCCGCGCCACCTCGGCGACAAGCACATCGACGAGGCCGCGCCGCACGGCATGGCCGGGCCCGCCGTCGGGTATGTCGTCAGGCGGCACATGGCCGGGCACGTCGTCAGGGAGGCCGTGCCACACGTCATCGTCGGGTACGTCGTCAGGTACGTTGTCAGGCACGTTGTCAGCAGGCCGTCTATCTGGCACTGAGGGCGCCAAAGGCGCTAACCCGGGAAGGCCGGCGTCAGGGAAGCCTGCCCGACAACATACTCGATTGCCTTTTGATGCAGGACGTATTGCGTCATATAGGGCAACCCGAAGGTTTCCTCATCGAGTTCCCGATTGGGTTCGTCGCCAAAGAAAAAATCCATATCCGCTTCGCTGACCGAGAGGCCCGCATCTTCCGCCACCGCCTGGTAAATCAACGCAAGCAAGGCATCCGCCTCCAGGGATTCACGGTAGTTTTCAATTAGCTCGTCCTCTCCGGAGAAACCTGTTTTTTCGACGATGAACGCTTTGGTGTCCATCCCGGAATCCTTCGCGTTTTCCCTGAAGTAATACAGCATGGCGTTTTTCCGGAACTCATACATCTGCGTGGGCAGCGATGTCACCTCGACCAGGGTGGGCAGGTACTGTCTCAAATATTCCCGGATGGTCGCATCCGCGATGTCTTTCCATACCGTCTCTTGCAATGCGGCCGTATCCACAACATAGTTGACAGTCGTCGCGAATACCGCATCCTTGCCGGCTAGCTCTTCAGCGTAGTTATCCGGGAAGGTGACCGCGAGGTCGAATTCGTCCCCCGGCATCTTCCCCACCAGTTGCTCCAAGAAACCCTCAATGTAATCGGTGTACCCGACGATGACGAACGCCCCCTCCCCTTCGGTGGAACCCCTTTCAAAGGGGACGCCGCCTACGCTCCCGACATAATCGATGTTCACCACGTCCCCCACGGCTATCGCGCGGTCTTTCGTCGGATAATCATATTGGGGGGCATAGCTGGTAAGCAGGCTCTCCAGCTCTACGGGGACAGAAATACCGTAACAATTGGCAACATTCACGTAGTCGAGGGCCCTGATGCCTGTCAGGTAGCCACCGTCGTCAATCCCCTCGCTGTAAGAAAAAGAAAATGGGGCTTCGCCGAGGCCGAGCAAGATAATGAGGGCGACGGCGATGGCGAGGGAAAGGCTTGGCACTTTGATTCTCATTTGACATTCTCCTATTCTCCGGCTTGTCTTTCTCTCTTTGGCTTTTCTCACGCTGTTTTTATCACTCATAGTTACCATAGTTAAGTATAGCATAGATTTCTCCGTTAGGGAACACCCGACGCATTTCTTACGGCGGAAAATTTATCCGGTTCATCCGACATGGCTATCTCATATGCGGGACGGATGATCATATCAAACCTTGTCGCGATATACCGGTCATAAAATTCCTTTTGCAGATCGGAACTATAGGGGACGCTGTCAATAAACGTGCGAATCCTTTTCATATCCATTCTGCCGTAAATCCGTTTCAGCGCCGCGTTGCAGTCTGTATACACGGCTTTTATCAAAAAATCATAGTAATTGATTTTTAACCCGTCCTGTCTGAGCGTGGAGGTGGGGAATTGAAACACTCTCGCGTTCATCGCATCCTTATTGGTCAGAGCGTCCCGCATAACTCTCTCATCGGCTTGCGGTAGCAGACAGCTCCCGCAGTCAAACACAGGCGCGATCTCCGTTTCGCCGGAGACAGCGTCAGAGAGAAATCCCCAATTGCCGTTATGCCGGTCAAAGTTGCCGAGCATGGCGTCGATCACGAACATGTCCCAGAAAAATGCCGTTAAACGGACAGGATCGACGAATTGCTGCTTCTCAATGGTATCGAGAACGTCAAAAAGCTCTGTCCCGTTTCCTCCCGAATCAGAATCCAAAACGGTATTCTTGATCGAACAGAAGTCGTGCAGGAGCTTCCCGTCAACGGTGAAATCACGACAGGCGCATACCACTTTCGCCTTGCCACCGACGTTAAATGTGCCGAGCATCGTTTCCTGTGCCGTCACGCCGAGCATATTAAATATGCTGCTGGCAATGTGCTCGGAGAAGCAACTGTTCGTGTAGGAAAGGTCGGTCGGCTTCCCGGCGCCGGAGGGCGGGAACTTCAGCATATATGGCGCACCGTTGTACTCCACGGCGATCTTCTTGCCGTTCGCTCCGTTGTACGCCCTGCCCGGTATCTGTCTGCAGCTTGTGAAATCGATCATTTTTATCATGCCCGCGCCCCTTTCCAAAGATATTTTTGCCGCAAATAATCCGCGTGTTCCGGTGTAATGATTTGGTCATTGATCTGTGCGGCGTTGATGCTGCCGTACAGCTCTCCCCACAGGCAATCCAATAAGTCCGACCCGCTCTTCAAGCCGTCTTTATATGCGTCCAGGTCGTGTTGTAAATATCCCGGCAGATTGTATTCATATGAGCGTTCACGCTCCGCACGTTTTATTCCGCCTTCCGTCAACAGCTCCATCGATACGCCGAGCGCTTTCGCCAGCTTATACACCGTTTCGGCCGAGCATTTTTCGAGCCTCGTTTTACCGCTGCATATTTCACTCAATGTCGCGTGGGAAATATCCGCTTCCGTGGCAAGGCGGTATTTAGTCACTTCCCGCCGCTTCAATAAATCTTCAATGATCATAACTTGAATCACCTCGCTTCCATGCCTATTATATCGGAACTCCGAAATAATAGCAAGGGGAAAAGTGCAATTCTATAAAAAATTTAAAACGGCAATGTGCCAAAAAGCGTCTGGACAGCGGCGCAATCCTGTTGTATGATAGGAAGGTAGGGAGGGGATTGCATTATGCCGGCATGGCTTGACAACGCGGTATTCTACCAGATTTACCCCCAGAGTTTCTATGATACCAATGGCGACGGCATAGGCGATCTCGAGGGCATTATCCAAAAGCTGGATTACATCGGCTGGCTGGGTTGTGACGCGGTTTGGTTGAATCCATGCTTTGCCTCCCCCTTCTATGACGCGGGGTACGATGTGAGCGACTACAGGCAGGTCGCGCCCCGCTACGGGAACAATGAGGATATGCGCAGGCTCATCGCCGAGGCGCATCGGCGCGGTATCCGCGTATTGCTGGATATGGTCCCCGGCCATACTTCCTTGGAACATGAATGGTTTCAAAAGTCGGCGCGGGGAGAGGCGGGGCTTGCCGGCCGCTATATTTGGGCCGGCGGCTGGGATAACTTCGAAGGGATCGAAGGGGTGCGCGGGGGCATCAGCGGATACTTCCAGCGGGGTTGTTGCGCCGTGAACTTTTTCTCTTGCCAGCCGGCCCTGAACTATGGCTTTGCCGCCCCCGACCCCGACAAGCCCTGGCAAATCCCCCCCGGCGCGCCGGATGCGCTCGCCACCCGCGACGCGCTGACAGATGCGATGCGCTTCTGGCTTTCCATGGGATGCGACGGCTTCCGCGTGGATATGGCGGGGAGCCTCGTCAAGGGGGACGGCGGCCCGGCCGCGACGGCCGCGCTCTGGCAGGATGTCTTGGGGCGGCTGCGCGGGGAGTTTCCCGAGGCGGTATGGGTCTCCGAGTGGAGCAATCCGGCCCTATCCGCCGTGGCGGGCTTCGATATGGATTTCCTGTTGCCATTCGGGACGTTGCCGTATATGCGTTTGTTCCGGGAACAACCGTACTTTGCCCGGCGCGGCTCGGGCGGGTCGGGCGGCATGGATGCGTTTGTCGCCGGGTACGAGAGGTTGCTTAAAACCGTCGCCTCCCACGGACCCCACGGATCCCAAGGATCCCACGGACCCCATGGGTCGATGATCTGCATACCGAGCGGCAACCACGATACGCCGAGGATATCCCGTCGCTTGGACGACAACGAATTGCGCCTGTCTTTCGCGTTTTTGCTGTCAATCCCCGGCGCCCCTT
>Ga0123353_10012389_pt1 | contig 12116 bp, 12 predicted proteins | sample TergutLab28metaG_3_FD_92763 | JGI IMG/M metagenome (GOLD analysis project Ga0123353, IMG submission 92763) | Labiotermes labralis P3 segment gut microbial communities from Petit-Saut dam, French Guiana - Lab288 P3 | ecosystem: Host-associated > Arthropoda: Insects > Digestive system > Gut ... | reverse complement strand
TGTATTAACCTTTTGGCGCCAGAATTATTTTTTTTAATTTTAACACACCCTGTATATAAAATGTGAATAATACAGGAACCAAATACATTAGAATTATGAAACATACTGCATTTTGAAGAGAAAAAGACCGAGAGTATACACCATGTTTGAAATATTCGGTACCTATATTTGTTGAATAAATATATAAAATGCAAATTTGGAGGTTAGCGGTGCGGTACATCAACTATAGTTGACGTTAGGCGTCTAAACGTTAATAGTACTGAACCATCAGGTTCTGTTACCAGAGGATTAGTTAGTGACATTATAAGGGGTATTCGCGGGTAAAAAATATGGTGTATAAGATTGTCTTGTTTCATTATGTTGCAGTAGTTGAAGTAGGCATTATAAGGGCACAGGGGCAGGAATGTCGGCAGAGAATGCGTTTCTTGTGTGGAAAGATTAAAGTGAATATAAAAAAAAACTGCTGTTATGTCAAAATGTACAGGCCTCAAATTTAAAATATTAATATTGCATATTATTATATGTTTTTGTTTTTTTAATGTGTGTATAGTTCTTTGTTTACAACTGCATGGATTACATAGTGTTAAGTGGAAGGTGCAATATGAATGATGGATTGGGAAGAATGGGGACAGAAGTGGCTGTGGTCTGGTTTTGGTGTCATCCTAGTGTTTACCTGGAGGTACTGAAGACAGCCACAAAAAGATCTCAGTCAGGATAGCCAACCTGTGTCCCAAAAATGAAATAATGGAACTCCTTGTTCAAATCTTGAGTGCTGATCACTTAACTGTGATATTTATTGAACTATTTTGTAATGTGCATGATTAAGTGCCCACATTCAATTGAAGAATGAATTGTTTGGTGTGATATGTGACAGTAGCACAGCTGCCAAAATGGTATGAAAGTTTCTGGTAAAATAATGGATTAAAATAAATTACTTCCTGCATGTCTTTCTTTTTTCTGTTCCATTTTGTTTTTTTCTGTAGGAATTATGGTAAAAAATCTCATCAATCTTATGTCTTTGTAGGAAATGTGCAAAATGACAATGGGCCCATGTCGTTTACTTGATTCAACCAATAACTGGCCGTCATTCTTCAAGTGTGATGATACAGCCAGGTTTCCACCCATGTGCAAGGTAAGCATTTGTTGAAAGCTTTCTCAGCAAAAATATTATTAGGGAAAAGAATTATAAGGAGTGCATGATAATAATATAGTTTCTTAAATAATATTCAGTGAAAAGTTTGTGTGTCCATATTTGTGTGCGTGTGGTATTTGCCATTCTATCTTATGGTTACACCAGTTATTTTTAGTGTTAAACTGTCTAACTTGTATTTGGGAGATACCTGTGTGGAGTTTGTGCACGAACCCAATTCAACTTTCCAGAGATTTTAATTTCTTTTTTCCCATTTTCCAGACAAATATTGGCATGGTACCATAAAACATACTTAATATATCCTTTCCTGTCAACTAAACTACACCATACCTGATGGTACATGACCTCTGTAGTTGATATATTGTTGTTTCAGAAACCTAAAAATACGAATATTTCCTGTCTGCACTGCAAATAGGATATTGTATGTATTCTGCTTTAAGTGGAGTTTTGAACAAACCTTGAATCACGTTTTTATACTTTTCTTTTTAAAATGAATACAGATTAGGTGCTTGTCTGTCACATGTTTTATTTCTGAAACTCAGTGGAATGTGAAGAAATTTTGTATAGGAGGCCCGTATGAAATGAGTAAGAGAGAAGCTTAATTTTTGTCCATATCACAGACCATAACACTATGTAAATTTTAAAAAATTGGCTGTAAATTTTTAAAAATTGGCTGCTATGTATCTTGTTTAAGTGTTTTGTTTGGCATTTGTATAATCTTAATACACATAAAATAATATGTCTGTGCATTCCCATTTGGCTTTTTCCACAATAAACTTGTGTATTGCTGTATGTCACGAATGTTGGCAGGCAGAGATTATTGGAGTGCAGCATAGTTGAATTGAAAGAAATGAAAACAGAAGTCTGCAGTATATAGACATTAACCCTAGAAGGCTGCAGATTTGCAAGGAACACATTTGGGAAATCCTGTATTTTATTTGTTGTACACTTTTGAGGCATCTTTGGTGAAGTAATTTTTGTGAACTGTGCGCACAGATAGGCATTATAGACCAGTTGTGTCCTGTACGCGTCGTCCTAATGTTAACATGTCACTAATATTATTAATTTGATATTTCAGAATGACATTCGAGAACTAAAATTCAACACAACAGGTCAGTGTCAGAGCCCTCTGCTGCCAACTGATAACACTCAGGCATTCTATGAAGGGGTGGAGGGTTGTGGGGTCCAGTGCCAGAACCCGTTGCTGACCAGTGATGAACATAGGCAGATTCACCAACTTGTTGCTTGGGCAGGAACCATTTGTCTTCTTTTCAACCTCTTCACTGTAGTAAGTAAACCATTTGAAGGGCTAAATTATGATTGTAGGAGTTCTTATTGCATTCATTTTAATGAAATTACTGATTTTGATGTTGGGGGATGTATACTTAATGTTCTCGGACGGTTTTGTTCTGGTTCATTTTCATTCATTGTAACTTGTACTGAGGTGAAGCCATGTGAAGCTTCCCTAATTTTAAGGTGGGTAATTATACAAAAAATTTGTACATGATGAAATAAACAGCAATATTAAATGATCTGAGCCCAAGTTAAATACAACATTATGAAATCAGTAGTGTATTTAAATTAGGTCTACACATTGACTGGTGATTGGTGTGACTTTCAGATGACATTCATCATTGACTGGCGATCAGCAAACAAGTATCCAGCGCTTGTTATTTTCTACATCAACTGCTGTTTCCTAGTGTCTTGTGTTGGTTGGCTGGCACAGTTCATTCCAGGTGCACGGGAGAGCATTGTCTGTCGCAAGGATGGTACTCTGCGAATGGCTGAACCCAGGCAAGACAAACATTGTCTTTGTGTTTTAATCTTAAGCTTGTTCCCACCCCTCCCCCCCCCTTTTTTTTGTTGTAATGCAAGATGTGCCCCGGTGTCCCCCATTAACCTATAAAGGGCAAATAGATTAATTTTACTGTTTCTTGGCTTGAACATTATGCCATTAAAGATTATATTATCACCATACAGTTTGTTCCTTACCATTAATAATGTTAGTACAATTGCTGTTTGAATTTGTGGGATAAGGTCTGTGCATGGTTGCCAGTTTGTAGTTATGATAACGTATGAATCATTATTACCAGGTACATGAAATTTTGTATAAAACTTGATCATGACGTGACTTAACATGGTGACTGCATAAAGCTGTAAAATTATGTTGGACAAGTTTAACCCTGTGTGAATGTGTACCAGAGATGTGTGGAAGTATATCACTGTGTAATGTAATTGTTAATTTATAGTGTTTGCTGAAACTCAGCATACTAACACAAACACTGAAAGAAAGGTGAGTGTTGTGATTGCTTCCTAGAACTTCATATGTGATGAGATGACCCTGTTTTATGGGGAAAGGGAGGGGCACTGTTTTCTCAGCATTTCACAGAAATGGTCCAAATACTAGATTATGGAAAACAATCAGAACTTAACAGCTTTCCACTCCCTAATGGTTTCACTATATTTAATTGCGTTATTCACACTAATATGTAATTCACACGCCTTAATTTTTTGTGAGACCAGCAACAGGTACTGCCCAAACATTTTCATGCATTTTCTTATTTGCTTAAACCTCTGATGCCAGAATTATATGCCTGTGGTTATGTGTAGAATACTGGAATTTAAATAGGCATTGCATAAGAGTATGATACACACACATCACATTCAGCATTATGAGTGTCACACTGTACTTTTCATATATATATCATGTTTGTCACCAAGGAGTTACTAATAGCCTCAACAAAGACATTGTCTTCAGAATGCGAAAGTTGTAGCAGTAGGTGTGATACCATGTATGGGGTATTTGGTGGGAATGGTTCACTGTTGTTTGCTACACATTACATGATGAGCATGCTGTGAAAATTGTGGTGTGGGATTGAATAATTAATCTTAACTGATGTGAAGTTTTACTGTATTGAAAACTTATTGCTTTTACAGAACTTCATTAAAAATTTGTTACCCAATGCAACATATTTTACGGGATGCCTGAAGAATTTACATGAGGTAAAGGTAAAGTTTACCCTAGAACAATCCATTAAGGACCAAAGGGGGAGTAGAGGTATATCTGTGCTCCTTTAACCTCACTGCTAGATGGAGAGTGGGTGTTGAACGTCATGCCCCGGCTGCTTTACCCCTAGGAAGAAACCCAATATCCACTGTACCAGAGGTTGGACGGGCCCCATTGCCGGTCTGGACGGGTGTGGAAAATCTCTTTCCCGCCTTGATTCAGTGCCCAGACCATCCTGTCTGTAGCTACTCGCTATACCAACTATGCTACACTGATCAGTGTTTACATGAGGATCATCTCTTCTTATGAATTAACCCTGTTTTGGTCTGTGCAGTTTCACATCATAAATATCAGAGTTTTTGAACATGAAATTAAAAAAACAGTATACGATTTGTGGTGTGAACTGGTGTTCCATAAATATGAGGAATAGGTCTATTGTCACTTGCTTAATCTGGAAGTAGGAAACTGCTGATTCTTGTGGAACTTTTATAACTGGCCCACCGCAGTACAGTATCATTGCCCAGGTGTGAATAGAATGTTTCAATAAATCACTGCAAAAACTGTAAGACTTCAAATATCTGTGATGTTTGGGTTGGAACATTGAAAAACTTGAAACTCTAATGTAATTGATACGTAATAACCCATGAAATTAATGCCAACTGAAACTTTCACTTTTATTGTTTTTAAATTATTAGTAATTAAAAAAAGGCATTCAGTAGTTTTGCAATTTGGGTGACACCGTCTATCCTTACGTCTGGGATGCACTTATTTCTCCACAAAGTTGCTTGGGCAACAAAAGTTTGTGTTGTGGAATTGAATATTTTTGGGTACTCAGTATGGAGTTTGATGTGGCTGTTCTAGCATGTATAGTTTTGATATGTTTCCTAGATTTTTGGAAAATTTGTGGACCCCTGCATTACTGATACATGTTGGGCTTTTTGGCTTTATAATACTTTTTAATATTTGAAATTATATTTTTCTCACAGTTTATGATACCAATTAAACATCAAATATCAATGTATTAAAATTAATGCATTTACTTCAATGTAAGTGTCAGTAGTAGTTTTATGTGTTAATAACTTTTATTTTTTAATTCATCCAGCTAGGTGTAAAGAATGTCATCAAAATATGTACTGTAGATTTTTGATTATTCAAGTTAGTGGGTGGGGGTAATTCTTCCACCCCTGGAGAAACAGTCATTAAAAGCTGGTAAACTTTAGTTTCATGCTTAGTATAACCGCTCTCATTTTTGTATGATGGGGAATTTAGTGGCCTTGAAAGACAATAATCAGTTCTTATATAAACAATTTTGTTTACAGTATAAAGTAGGTTCTTATTGTTTTCCTTGTTTATAGTGTACTTAATTTTTTGAAGGTGTGGGGGATTAAGCAAATTATATTCACAGTCAAGTGGTCATGATTTTTAAAAATGCACAATGAAATTGAAGTTTGTGGGGGAAGGTTTGGGTTTTGGGTGACCTGATCTTTGAATGAACAAGGAGAATCTCAACAGTGACACAATATGTTACAGTGCTGGGGAGAACCTCTCTTGTGTGATTGTGTTTGTGCTGGTGTACTACTTCATCATGGCTGCTTTGGTGTGGTTTGTCATTCTGACATATACATGGCATATCAGTTTCCAGGCTCTGGGTAAGTGCAGAGTTACATTTATTTCCACACTGTGCATCATCAGAAATATATATATATATACACTGTATAACCTGCAATTCTTTTTTAATAGGATTAAATACAGGTATATAATAAATTCTGAATTTTTATCAGCATCTTTCACAAATTGTTTTATTCCACATAAAGTAGATTTTGTGGGTCATTTAGAATTGGCACTTTTTTACTGTGTGTCAGTAATCAAACAATAATCTGTGTGTGTGTGTGTGTATAAAAATAAGTAATACACACACACACACACACACACACACATGTCTTTGTAAAATATATGGACACACCATTTTTCAGTCAAATATTTTTTGAGAAATGTGTAGCTCACAGGTACTTGATGTATGTGTGTGTGTGATACATGATATATGTAAATCTTAATGAAAGATCCTTGATACATGTTTTACTTTCAACACTCATGTCTGTGATTGGTGAAAAGTAGAAAAATTGGTGAAGTAATTTGGCCCTAATATCTGCAACTCCTGTGGGATGTTACGATCTTGAACTTTGGTCACTTCGGAAGCACTGTATTGTGCTGACACCAATGCTACATTTACAGACGTCAGTTGTAAACTGTAAGAGAGTACTGCTCTTAATGAATGGCATAATTGTATAAAATGCCATAAGAGTGCATGTAGATGGTAGATTGTACATTTAAATTGCAATGATGCAGTCCGCATGGTATTATGGAGTTATTTTTTTGTATATTGAAGCATGTGTCTCTGTTATAGTGAGTTTTATTTTATGAGTGGGTGCCATAATGTAGAATTCCTGTTGCAGGCAAAATTCAAGAGCGGATCGATAAGAAGAGTGCATACTTGCACATGTTGGCATGGTCAATACCTCTGGTTCTTACCATCACTATTATGGCATTAGGGGAGATTGATGGTGACAGTGTTGCTGGCATATGTTTTGTAGGATATGTGAACAAGGCTGCACGTGCAGGCTTCTTGATTGGTCCTCTCACCATAGTGATCCTTGTTGGAGGGTATTTTCTGTCAAGAGGTGAGTGTTCATTAGCATAAGAGAATCCACAGATAAGACTGGAATGGAAGGAGTGCATGGAGTAAGATGCAAAAAATGAAAGCCTTCACTAATGTGGTACACTGTATTAAGACAAAGGATGCTGTGGTACCTATAGGATATTGTGTGGAGGAAATGCCATTGCCAAAAGGAGGTCACATTATAATTAAGAGGCATTTTATGTTTCATGTATTACTTTTGTTTGTTAAGATTATAAGCGTGTATTAGTCAGTGGGGTTGAGTTGGCTGTAATCCCATTTATCAACCAGTATGCAAGAATAAATACCATAAGAATGTGCATGAAATGAGTTGATAGAAAAGAAGTGTACATGTCAGCATAATGACCAAAGATCAGAAGACTAGGATATTAATACACAATGAAGTGCAGTATAGATTCTGTTGAAGTGTTCAACAGCCTGACTGCAGTCCATTTAAATTAGTCTTTAACGAAATGATTTGGAAACAGATGAATAATTTTGTGTTTTGTAAGAAATGAAAGAGTCTATGCTGAATGAAGCACACTTTTTCTTTATCATCATACATTGTGCTTTCTGAGGCTTTGTTCTACAGGTGATTCTGTTTTTTTGGGAATCTCCTCAAAGTCTTTTTCCTTTTGGCTAAGTGGAAAAAGCATAAGAGATTTCTGTGTTTCTGCTAACAAAAGAAACATTGAATTCTCCAAAAAGGGTCTAGAAATGAAACTGACATCATTGCAGAGTTTTGTATGTGATATTAGTAAGCTAAGTGCACACAAAAGATGTCAAGTTGCTGGAAAATGTACCAGTTTGATGCTGTGTATTAAATATTACCTTATCAGATGATCTAATTTCAACTTCTATGTAGGTTTAGGTTTGGGTCTAACAAGATTATTTTATTTTGTAGAATTTTTCGTGCCTCTGTTTGTAAAAGTTTTGGCCTAACCTTAAATCTCTTACCGTACTGCACACCACGCACACCAACAAGTTTGACATAGCTGCTGTAAGTGCTTATGTTGTATCTCTTCACATTCATTCATTTTGTCTATTTCCATTCGTACAGTCTGCCACATTGTAGTTTGTTTCAGTCTTTATTTTCTTATGCAGTGGTAGGAATCTTTTTCCCATCCATGGGTAACATGTCTGTAATGTTAGAAGGTTAACCTCCCTGCTCACATCATGAAGGCTTATTGGAGAATGGAGGTATAGATGAAGGTAGTGGTCAGCTTCTCACCCTGGCAGCTTTACCTCCAGGTGAAGAGCCTCCAGTACCCATTGAATAGGATAGTGGCTCAGACCCAGAGCTGATCTGAACGCTTTGGAGAGGAGGAAAATCTCTTGCCTGTGCCCGGGGTCAAATCATGGTTCTTCAGTTGTTCAGGCTGTAATGTAGTCACTATATTGACTGTCCTGACCAAGCTCTGCCTAACACTTTGTTCTTAGTTTCATCTTTTCATGTTGCATATCTTTGCTTATATCTTGCCTAATTTCCTGTTCATGAATTTTATTCCTTGCTTATTTTTTCATATTCTGTAGGGATTTTATATATGCTACTTTCCCCTGCTTAATCTTTGTCCATGTTTCTGTTTTGTGTGTGGTTAAACAATAAAGATCTGGATTTGGTGCTGTCATGGAACTATGGTTTGGTGCATAGTTCTTTGCTGTTAGTTCATGTTATGACTGTCTGGGATTAATGAAAATAAAGTACAGTTAGGTCATCCATAGCAGCTCTGCATGTATGCTGTGTTTTCGTTATCAAGTAACAGTGTGAATGAACATCAAGATTTGTTTAAAACTCAGAAAAGCAGCTACAGAAAGATATTAAGTGTTTAAAAGTGTTTATAGAAATGAAACTTTTTGTACACATCTTTAAATGGTTTTAAAGATTCAGAGATGGATTTGAGAGCCTTGATTATATTCCAAGGACTGGGCTGCTGTTAACTGCTTTAAATCCAGGTACAGTTGCATGTTGGTGATGTTGTGACTAGAGACTGTTGAATAACTCTGAAATTGGTGGAGGATAAATTACACATTAACCAGGAGGTGATTGATCTGATTTTTCTGGAAGATAACGGGAAGTTGAAGACCTGCATGAAGTTTCAGCTGATCTCATTCTGCTATGGTTGTTAAGGGCTTTCTGGCAAATTACAGCATGGTGGAGATAAGCCGTCCACTCTACTGGCCTAACCTCATGTTAACCGACTTTTCATCTGTTCTCTTAATGAAACCACCCTCAAATGAAAATTTCAGGATGTCAAGAATAATCAAGAAGAATGTAACCACCATATTAAATGCACTTCCTTTGGATACCTCTGATGCCTGCTTTTTGCAGTTTTTGGAAAAATTTAAAAAGTGTGCTGCAGTACGAAGAATTTACTTGAAAGGAAAATAAAACAAATGTCTTCTTATATTGTGTGTGTTTTTTACATAATATGTTCTGTGTGACCTAAGTTTCTGAAATTATCTACATAAAATTGTTTCGCCAACCATCTGATGTTGATATTTAGAGGTTATGTATATTTTAGGCCTGTCTGTGGCCATGGATGTGTAATGAAGGGTTAAAAGATCAGTCTGTGGTTATTAAGGTTGAAACCGCATGTGTTGTAGGTCTTATAACACTTGTCAGACTGAAGATCAACAGTCAAGATATTATCTCAGAGAGAGCGAGTACAAAGATACGTCGGACCATAGTGCGCATTGGCCTCTTTTCACTGCTGATGTTTGTGTTTGTGATGGTAACTTTTGTGTGTCATGTGTATGAATTCCAACACCATGACGGATGGAGGGACAGTTTCAGAAAATTCATTGTGTAAGTTAAATTGAAAATGTTTGTTTTCTAAACTAACAGCAGCATGCCATAGTATCTGTAACTTATTTAAGACTATATTAGCTGCCTAAGTAAAGGGGTTATAAAGGGATTGTAAAGTTGTTGCCTCAACATTTCTTTTCTTAACATTCAATGATTCTCTCATAGGCTTAGATTATGTAGTGTGATGGTTAGACGAATGAATGCATGAATGGCTATGGAACAGTGGTGGAATTATACCGATGGGGCAGAAACTTGTAGTGTAACCTGTCCCAGTTCCACTTGTCTACCACAAATCACACATGGGCTGGCCTGAGATTGAACTGTGGCCTCCATGATAAGAGGCTGATGACTAACTGCCTGAGCTGTCAACACATCTTACTGCACTCCACAAGAGTAAACACATATGACTTGTCCTTGGCAAGTTTTCTTTGCTTTTAATGTTAATGTGGAATTGAAGAAGGTGGCAAAAGAGTGACATAAGATAACTAAATTTCATCCTCTTTGCCTTGAAACTTTGACCTTGATATATTCAACCAAGTTTAAAATATCACATGAACTGATTTTTGGTACAAATTTTGTAAAATGAACAAGTGAATTAAAAAAAAAGTTTGATCAACTTTGTATGAGGAAGGAAGAGATTGTGATTATTGTTTCTTCTTTTGTCTATACAATTTTGACTTCATTTGAGAAAATCAGAAGTGTGTACATTTATGTGGCATTGAATATGTTATTGAAGCTATTGTGATTTGAGGAAGGGAAGAGCATTTTTGTGGTAGATGATACAAAAATTTGCTGTGACATGAGTGTTGAACTTTCTTCAGTCCCATTTTCCACTGCCAACACACGCACAAAAGTACACAAATTCTGCATTTTATTGCTTATAGTTTACAAATTATGTATTGCATGTGAATAATTAGTGGATATCTCTTTTTACTATGTAAAATAAAATTTCAGTGCGTTGGAAACTAGCTGGTTGAACCTCAGAAAGGGCTGTGCCTCAGCTCATTGATTCCTGCATAGTCAGTGTGGGATTTGTGATGTAGAGAGTGACACTAGAACAAATATTTCGTTGCATACTTTGGTGTTTACCTGTGACTGTCATTCAACCAGTTCTCCATACTCCTATTCATTCATCTGCCTTTGCTCATATATAGTCTTAGTAATTGACAGCATCAGTAATAAAACACCAAGAGGAAGAGAACCTGAAACCTTAAGTCAGCAGATGCCACTAGTAAATGAATGATTACTCATCAATGTTGAATAGTGCTGTTTCACTTCTTTGAGTAATTTATTTACCACTTTTTTCACCCCATTATAAGGTATGTTGATATTAATGAATAATCTTATAATATGATTAACTTATTTACCTTCCTGTACTGTTATTTACATTTGTGTATGGTATCTCTATTTGCTGCATGTTTTCCGTACCTTTACTTCAGTGGGAAATTCATTTTCTCTTAAGGAATTACTTTAAGGAAATGCATATCTTGATAAAAGGGGATTTTGGCCACAAATAGATACACGTGTTTGCAGTCACTTGAGCATGTAATTTTTGCAAAAAGTTGCTCAGAATTCCAAAGTTTTAAGAAGCATAAAATCAGGTTGGCCAATTTAAATGAAACTGTTCATACTATTGTATGTCTGTATGTAGGATAATGAACTCGTTACCTGTGTTGTATAGAGCATATTTATGGCATGCTGTATGGTAACCATAATAGAAATACAGACTTATGAGGCAGTGTTTGACTTGACTAATCTAATTTTCACATTTTTTCTCTGGAGGGCTTTGACCTGCATCCAGACAGCAGAGATGACAGAACTGTCTGTAAGTTTCTTCTGCATAGCTTTCTGCAGTGAGTTAGCTGGAGATTCTGCTTGGTGCCTTTTTGAATTGTTCTGCTGTACCCATTTAGAGTACAAAGTTTAGTTTGACAGTTGTCTTTTCTTTTGGCATATTATATAATTACTCTCTGACATTTTCTGTGTATAAGGTGTGGATAATTGGAAGTATTAGTATGATTTTGATTATTTATGTGGGACGGATGGTAGAGAATGCAGTTGTGTTTCTTAATAAGACACTGCGGTATATATATATATATATATATATATATATACGATGGGGTGCTGATAAGTCCTTAGCCCGACCAGGAAGGAAACAAGCTACAGAGACCAAACTTGGGATTTATTCAACACGCTCCCCACGAACCTCAATACACTTCTTAGCCCGTTGCTCTAACTTTTGCAAGCCACTCAAAAAAATTTAGAAGTTTGTCTGTGCAACCAGGTCTCCACAGCAGCAATGACCTCCGCGTCAGACGAAAAATGGCGCCCTTTCAATTGTTTTTTCAGTCCAAGGAACAGGTGGTAGTCCAATGGGGCCAGATCCGGAGAATAGGGTGGGTGATCAAAACACTGGAAGCCCTGGTAGGCCAGTTTCTTCTGGGTTGCAAGTGCCTGGTGAGCTGGGGCATTGTCATGC
>Ga0123353_10012388_pt1 | contig 12116 bp, 13 predicted proteins | sample TergutLab28metaG_3_FD_92763 | JGI IMG/M metagenome (GOLD analysis project Ga0123353, IMG submission 92763) | Labiotermes labralis P3 segment gut microbial communities from Petit-Saut dam, French Guiana - Lab288 P3 | ecosystem: Host-associated > Arthropoda: Insects > Digestive system > Gut ... | reverse complement strand
TCGCGTGGAACAGCGCGAAGGTCAGCGCGCTGAACAAAATGTAGGTTCTCGCGCCAAATCCCCCGATGTATTTCAGCAGCAGCCCCCGGAAAATATATTCCTCAATCAGCGGAGCCCCAACAACGACAAAAAGAAATATAACAATGGGGTTGCTCTCCAATATAATGGATTCCAGGGGGTTCACGGCTTCGCGGCCCGTCACCATTTCCAGCAGGGAATACAGTCCCAGGCCAAGCAGGTTGATGGCGACCATCGAGGCGTAGCACGCGGCAGACAGCCCTGCGATCACAGCAGGAGACACCCGGCGTTTTTCCCCCGCAAAAGGCAGCGGCTTTATTTTGCGTAAAATGAGCAGCATCGCGGGCAGGCTGATCAAGTACAGCGGCAGGAAAATCACCATCACCTGCAGCCATGCAAGCTCCGCCAAAGCGGGGATTTGCTCAATCACAAGCGTCAGCGCAATGCTGCTCAGCTGGTGCAGCGCCACCATCGCCAGCAGGGCAAAGCCAATGCGGCTGAAACGGCGGCGAACCTTGCTCCTGTCAATGATTGTCGTTGGGCTTTGCAGGATAATGTCGTCGTTCATGGCGTGTTCTCCTAATTGTCAATTATCAATTGTTTATTGTTAATTATCTCCATCGCCGGCGCCAAGTCATTGCAGGTGCACAGCGTGGCCCCGCAGGCAAGCATATGCCGTATCTCCGCGTGCGTGTCCGGGCACCAGCACCAGGGCTGTATTCCCCGGCCATTGAATTCCTCCGCCAGTGCGGGCGTCAAATCACACATTTCCAGCCCAACACTGTACAAAAAATCATAACTGTTCTTCCCGAAGTGCTTCATGGCGTGGCCTATAAAGCCCTGTGTCCTCACTGCATATTGCCTGCATGCGTACTCGGTGATATTCGCGTCAAAGCAGGCGATCACGCAGCGCTCCAGCATCTTGTAACGCTCCAGCAGCGCCACTGCCTGGTCCACGTGCCTGTTCGTCTTCGTCTTGATCTCTACATTAAGATATAATGAAGTCCTGCTCGCCCAGTCCAAAAACTCCTCGAAGCTGGGCACCCGCTCGCCCTGCCCTGCGTCGAGCTTCTGTAGCTCTGTCAGCGTGAACTTGTCCACCTGGCCGCTGCCATTGGTCGTCCTGTCAACGGTCCGGTCATGAACCAGCGCGATCTGGTGGTCTTTCGTCAGGCTCAAGTCAATTTCGAGCATGTCCGCCCCGGCCTCCTGCGCTTTGCGGTATGCCAGCATGGTGTTCTCGGGGTATCGCGCTTTATAGCCTCTGTGCGCCGCAATCAGGGGCCGGGCCGCGCATTCACCAAAATAACCGGTCATTGATTTCTCCGAAATATATGGTTTGATATGCCTGTAGGGGTGGCGTTCTCGCCACCCGCGTTACGAAGGCAAGCCAAAGCTTCGATGTTTGATAAAATATGTGCGCGGGCGGCGTGAACGCCGAACCCCTATAGGAGGTTTTATTCCGCCTTCTTCCCATTGATCACAATCTTTTTCGCCCTGGCGTTGCCCGCAATGTCATTGCAGTGGATATCTCCCTTGGCTTCGGCGTCACCGCCGATATCGCTGCATTCGATGTTACCGCCTGCCGTGGCGTTGTTGCCGATGCTCCCGCAGGAGAAATGGCTGCCTGCCGTGGCGTTGTTGCCGACGCTCCCGCAGGAGAAATGGCTGCCTGCCGTGGCGTTGTTGCCGACGCTCCCGCACTCAAAATGACTGCCCGCCGTGGCATTGTTGCCGATGCTGCTGCATTCAATATGGCTGCCCGCCGTGGCGTCGCCCTGGATGTTTCCCTCCATTTGCAAGGAGCAGCCGCAGGTCACGTTCAGCGGGTCATAACGCAGCAGCCAGGTGTGCTGCGATTGCTGCGCGTCAAAGTGAAATATCTTTCTATGAATATTTTCATAGCCCAGCAGCTTATGCCCCAACGCGACCACGCCTCTTAATGTGTTGTCGTCCGGCCAGGGCAATGCGTTGCAATACTCGAATACCGGGTTGATCTCAGGCGTATCTTTGCTTTCAGGGAGGGATTGTTTTTCCAAAGCCTGCCTGCCGAACAGCTGGTCAACCGAGACACCAAAAATGTCGGCAAGCACAGGCAGCAGCGCGATATCGGGGCAACTTTGGCCGTTCTCCCATTTGCTCACCGCCTGAAAGCTCAGGCCAAGCCGCTGCGCGAGGGCCTCCTGCGTCATGCTTTGCTCTTTGCGTAACGCCAGAATGCGTTCCGATAAAATTTGCGCATAATTCTTCGTGTGTTCCATGGGGTACCTCCTTGTATTATGATGTCCCCATTGTAACGCATGGCGGGCAAAAAAAGCTATCATGGGTGGGTTGAAAGAAGCCCACGGCGCTCAACCAACGGTTGAATTTGCACAGAAATAATTTTACATGATAAATTGTACCATCTTTTAGGCGAAAAGTCAAAGTATTTTTGCCTATTGCGTTTTCCCGCGAAGTATGTTATGATTTTTTATGAACAATGAAAGGAGCGATCCCATGCGTATCATCCCCGCCAGTCAGCCAGGCCCCGAGATCACTGCTGATGAAATCAGCGCGGAAATCAGCCGCGTCTTTGTCGAGGGCTTTTACCACCTGCTCAAAAATTTATGCAAAGACAAAACCAGGCTGGCCAAAGCCCTGGCGCATATGTTCAAGATGGAAGACTTTTTTGTTGCTCTGGACGGGAATCGCGTAGCGGGTTTTCTCGCCTGCACCACCGGGCTTGAGGCCTGCGTCAAGCTGGATAAAACACAGCTGCGCAAGCATCTTGGCTTTGCGCGCGGCAGCCTGGCCTGGCTTGCCATGCATAAGCAAATCGACATCCCCCATTATCCCTTTCCGTTTGAAGAGGGCATGGGCGCCCTTGAAAATCTTGCCGTAGACCCAGCCTACCGCGGGCAGGACATCGCCCGCCTGCTCTTCGCCCATGTGATGGACGCCGTGCCATACCGCTCCTTCGCATTGGAAGTCGCCGATAACAACACCGCGCAGGAGCTCTACAAAAAAATCGGCTTCCGCGAAGTCGCGCGCATCCCGCAGAAATTCGCGGCGATCACCGGCACGAAAGCCAATTTATACATGATAAGGCCGGCGGATGCGGCGGTGGCAGTAAAATAGCAACAAGCGGTTGCTTTTCTTTCCTCGCGGCATGTGATATAATTGACGTGAAAGGAAGGTGCCGATTTATGAAAACGCGAAAAGTTCTCAAAGAGCTGCGTAAAAAACATGGCTTGTCACAGGACGAAATGGCGGCCAAGCTGTTTGTTACGCGGCAGGCGGTTTCCCGCTGGGAGACCGGGCTGACACAGCCCAACACCGAAACGCTGCTATTGATCTCAAAGACCTTTGATGTGCCCGTCAACACGCTGCTGGGGCAGCCGATGAAGCTGCACTGCCAGGCCTGCGGCATGCCTTTGGCGGACGAAAGCTTCGCCCGGGAGCCGGACGGCGGTTTTTTCCGGCGGACCCAATGGAAGCGGCGCATCCTCTTCGGCTAAGATGAAACTCTCATGCGTAATTTCCCCCTCCCGCAGCATACTACCATTAAACGTAGTATGCTGTTTTCATTGGGAGGCTCATATGGACAATCGACACCTCAACATCAACAACAAAGCCACCAAGCAGTGGGCGCGCAAGCTCATGCGCGGGCACGGCGGCGCGGGCTTCCTGCTGCTCACCGGCGGCTTCACGCTGGCGGCGGCGGCGGGCTTCCTGCCCCTGCTGCTGGACTTCGCCTCCGTTCAGGCGATGGCTGCCCTGCCGGTGCCGCTCAGCCCGGCAGAGACCCTGGGCTTCAACACCGCGCAAGTCGCTGCGGCATTCCTGCTGGCGATGCTCGCGGCCCTGCTCTGCGCTCCCCTGCGCCTGGGCCGCGAGGCCTGGTACTTTGGCGGCGCGGATGCCCGCAAGCGTTCCTGGGCCCGTGTGCTGTTCTGGCTGCAGCCGAGGTGGGCCTTCAAAGCCACGCGGTTTGTTCTGGCGCTGCGTTTGCGCAAGCTGCTTTGGGCAGCACTGTACTTCACGCCCGGCGGCTTTCTCCTGGGCGGCACGCTTTGGCAGGCCAACCTGGGCGAAATAGACCTCGCGCTCTTTCTCGCTGCCGCCGGGGGAGGCACGGTCCTGCTGGCAATCGGCCTGGGCTTCTACGCCGCCACGGTGCAGCGTTACGCCCTCGTGCTGCCGATCCTCGCCAAGCAGCCCCGCTGCAAGCTGCGCAACGCCCTGCGCCTCAGCGCCGCCCGCACCAACGGCCGCTGCGCCGCTTTGCTGCGATACCAACTCAGTTTCCTTCCCTGGTACCTGCTGTGCCTGCTCATCATCCCGCTGCCCTTCGCCGCGCCCTATCTCATCCAGGCAAGGGCCTGCAGGCACGCGGAATTATTGCAGGGCGGGTTATAATCGGGACCCTCTTTTTCACCCGAGGTGCGATTGTTTGTCCATGGCCGACAACAGGTTTGCCGTGGATATCAATACAATCATCTAAAACCGCCTTTCATTTGTGTATCGATCCTCCTGTAGGGGTGGCGTTCTCGCCACCCGCAGTTCAAAAAACCGCAATGCCGTGTGTTTTTTCAAAGCGCGGGCGGCGCACTCGTCCTCTTGCTGCCTCTTCGGGGAGATGTCACTCCATCATCTTTTCCAGTCTCTCCGCAATCTCCCGATACAACCCAGCTACCCCGCCTACCTCTTCCCACACCTTCCCCGGCTCCTCCAAAACCTCAACATGCTCCAGCATCAAGTTTGCGAATATTTCAAGATTTTCGATTGTCTTCGCAAGTTTTTCTTCGCCCTCCAGCACGACCCAGCGCATCACTTCCGACGTATAAAACGGCAGCGCCTTTGCATATTCCATGGCTTTTTCTTTCTCTCCGGCCAAATTGCAGGCCAAAACAAGCGATTGCATCGAATCGGCTTTCGTGCAGTCTCCCGGCTCATTCGGGCCTTCTTCAATGATTCTTTTATGAATCGCGATGGCTTCGCGCAGGGATTTCTCATCCGTTTTGCGCAACAGCGCCCGAGCAAGCCAACTGAGCAAATGATGGCCGTTCGGCAATTCCGCCACGCCTTTCCTGGCAATCGCAACGGCTTCGTCCCATGCGGCTTCCCGGTATTTTTCATGGACCGCTTCCCGGTATTGCTTTGCCTTTGCACGCTTGTGCACCATGTCGACGCCCAGCAAGTCATCGGTCGTCACGCAGAAAAACTCCGCCAGCGGCGGCAGCATTTCGATGTCCGGCAGGTTCACGCCCGTTTCCCAGCGGCTCACCGTCTGCGGCGACACATTGAAGGTCCTTGCGATTTCCTCCTGCGTCAAATTCCGGGCACGGCGGAATTCTTTTAATTTCCTACTAAATAATAGCGCCATATTAAATCTCCCCACTTATAATTTCGAAGTGCTTCCGTGAATATTATAACATCAGCGTGGCAAAAAGCAACTGCACGTTGCGTGTGATTTTAGTACGCAACGCGTGAATCATAACTCAATATACCCCGCCGCTTTTTTCACCCGAGAACGCAGAGACGCATGGCAATGCGTCTTCGCACTTTCATTTTTGTATTGATCCTCCTGTAGGGGTGGCGTTTTCGCCACCCGCAGTTCAAAAAACCCAGCTACCCCTCTCGCCGCCCGCACACAAAATCAATTATGCACTGGAACCATTCCATGATTTGCCCCCTCTTCCTGCAGGAGCGGCAATCTGCCGCCCGCAGCATTAAAACTCCCCCGAAATTTTCTTCCCTTTCCCACCAAAATCCCTTGCATTCTTCTACAACATGTAGTATAATGTGTGATGTACGAGTATATCTATAAATAGGCATTCTATTTATAAGAGAGAAAGAGAGGATGTTCGCCATATGAAAGATGACTATGTGCCGAACGAAAAGTACCGCAACATGTTTGGCGTCGAGCGCAACGGCTACGGCATGGAGCGCGTGGACCTGTACCTCGCCCAGCTGGAGGTGGCCTTCAAAAAAATCCGGGAAGACAACCGCAGCCTCAAGCGCGAACTCAGCGGGCAGCCGGCCGTTCACACCCAGCCCATGGGCCTTGTCCAGCCGGAGCACGATGCCGCCATGCACGCCGCCGTGCAGCAGCAGGAGGCCTACATAGCGCAGTTGCAGGCCCAACTGGGCCAGGAACAGGAGCAAAGCCACCATATGCAGGCGCAAATGGCCGAAATGCAGGAGCAAAACCGCCTGCTGCTTGCCAAGCTCGGGGAGCTGAGCGCGAACCAGGCCAGCGCGCAGCCCGCGGCCGAAAGCCTCATCGCGCAAATCAACGCCCTGCGGGCCGAAGCTGACGAACTGCGCCAGCAATTGCGCCGCCAGGCCGCTTCCACGCCAGCATCCACGCTGTACCAAGCATCGGCACAGGCAGGCATCCTGGGCGAAGAACAGCACAGCCTCATCGGGAAAGTCCTGGTGGAAGCCCGCCAGCAGGCGGAGGAAACCCTCCGCGCCGCACAGCAGGAAGCCGACCAGCTCACCCGCAAAACCCGCCAGCGCGTGGACGAACTGCGCGCCGAGCGCGACCGCGTCTATTCCCAGCTGCAGGGGATCTCTTTCGCCCTGCGCAATGTTTTAAGAGAATCCGGCGAGTCCGAATACAAACGGGGTGAAGAATTTGCCGCGTCTTAGCCTAAAACGCAAAGAAGATGAAGTTGCCGCTTCCGCGGAGGACCTGGCCCTCTCGCAGGAGGGCCGGGAAATAGTTGATGAAATCGACGAGCTGGCCGACGAAGCCTGGGAAGAGCAGCGCACCATCGTGCCCGCCCTGGCCGCCAAGCCCGATGAAATCAAGGCCAAAAAAATCAAGCGCATCGCCAATGCATTTTTCATTTCTGCGATTGCGCTGTGCTTGCTGTTGTCCATGGTTTTCATCCTCAACAGCTTTTCCGGCGGGCTGTTCGGCCTGCGCTTCTTCGTGGAACCCACCGACGCCATGGCCCCCGCCATCCGCCGCGGCTCGCTGTTGGTCACGGTCAACCGCCGCCCGGAGCGCATCAATTCCGGCGACGTCATTACATACAACGCCCTGCCCCACGAGCCCGAAAGCCGCCTGACCCGCATCGTGGAAACCCGCACCGGCAGCGAAGGCAACCACCGCTTCCGCACCAGGCGGCCCGGCGCCTCTTTGCCCGACAGCATTGTCATCCATTCAACCAGCGTCCTCGGCGTGGCGGTCGCCGCCATCCCCTATGCCGGCTTTGTGATTGCCTTCCTGCGCATGCATGCCATCGGCATTGCTTTTATCGCGGCGGCAATGTGCGCGGCTGCGGTGCTGCTGCGCAAATGGCTCAAACCGCCGGCGGAACCGGGGGCATCCAGGCTGGCGAAGTGGCGCCTGCAGCGCAAAGAACGCAAGGATGCCGAAAACCAGCCATTGCTGTAAATCATATTTGAAGGAGTCGCCCGCTCGTAGGGCGCGCCATAGGCCCGCCGTCATTAAAACAATACCATGCTAAAAAATCTATTTTCTAAGTTAAAATCCCGCCTGGCCGCATTCCCCGGCCGCGCAAAACACCTCAAGAACCGCTTCTGGTTCCGCGTCGCAAGGCTGCGCCTGCGCGCCGCTGCTGCTCCGCCGCGCAAACGCCGCCGGATGACAGCGCGGCAGCGCGGGCTTGCTTACTTTTTCGCACTGGGCGCCTGCGCCGTGGTGGCCGTCAGCGCGGGCATGCTGTCGCATCTCTATAACGACACCCCCATGCTGCTCGACCTCGACGGCAGCCTCTTCCACGGCGAGGAACTCATCCTCCTCGACCCCTATCGCAGGGATGAAATCGTGCTCTCCCCGGGTACGTTGTACGACAGGCCCATCGCCGTCCTCCACACCGGCGGCGAGCCCGTCCTGCTGCGTCTGCGCCTGGAAGAGACCATGCTCAGCCTGCGCCGTGAGGACGGGGATTTAATCGTCGTCGTCAAGCCCAACAGCGTGCCCGGCGAAAACGATGTACCCCGCACCATTTCGCAGCAGGCGGCACTGCAATTGCTCGTCAGCAACGAATTCGTCCGCAGGAACACCTCCTGGGACGACGCCCTCGAAATCAGGCTTCCCGCACGCAGGCTGCCCGGCAGCAGCAACGACGGCGGGCGCATCATAATCTTCGAAAAACGCAGCATGCAAATCGACCCCGATCTCGCCATGCCGGACCTCGACCTCCTGCCAGAGGACCTTGAGGAAATGGGCCTTGTCAGCGAAGCAAGCTATGAATTCATGGGCTTTTATTTGATTCCCGGCGAGGACGGCGAGCCGCTGTACCAACCCCTGCGCCTCACCGTCGATGAAAGCATGAACCCGCCGGTCATCACCCGTATTTCCTATGAATACTTCGAATGGGATGTTACCCAAGCCGATGTGCACATCTTTGGCCCCGATGAACAGGAGGGCCCGGTCCGCCTGGAAAACGGACAGGCACTGCGCCCCCTCAGCGCATGGGAGGAACCCGTCGACGCCTGGTTCTACGACGACGACGGCTGGCTCTATTACGGCACTCCGCTGCCGCCCAGCGTTATGACCCCCCTTGTCATCGAAAGCTTTTCCGTCGGCCCCGAAAGCCCTTTCACCGAGGAGCAAAATCGCTACCGCTTGCGCGTTCTTGCCCAAAGCGCTCCAATGGATCACCATGCTGTCCGCGAAGTGTGGGATAACCGCATCGACCTCGGTCTCAGCCTCAACGAGGTTTCGCCACAGGCAGGCACGATGATTATGGGGGTGCTGGGGGTTCAATAGGCCAATGCCACCCCTCCCAGAGCAATGTCAATCACTGAAGAAAGTTTTCAGGTTCGTACCGCCTGTAGGGAGGCACTCGCCACCCGCACCTTGATGAAACAGGAGCCCTTCATTGAAAAAAGTTGCCGTCATCCAGGATATCTCCGGCCTGGGGCGCTGCTCCCTCGCGGCGGCGCTGCCGGTGCTGTCCGTCATGGGCCTGCAGTGCCTGCCCGTGCCCACCGCCGTCTACACCAACCAAACAGGGTTCAGCCGCTTCGCGTCACTCGGCTGCGAGGCGCTCCTGAAAGAATTCCCTGTCCTGTGGCAGGAACACGGCGTAGGGCTCGACGGCATTTACACCGGCTTCATGGCCTCGCGCGAGCAGCTCGGCGCCGCTCAAACTATAATCGACACCTTCCGCCGCCCGGGCACGCTTTTACTCATCGACCCTGTCATGGGCGATAACGGGCAGCGCTACCCCGGTTTCGACGACGATCTCTGCCGCGCAATTGCGCAATTCGCCGCCCAGGCCGATGTCATTACCCCAAACGCCACGGAAGCCTGCATCCTCGCAGGCTTGGATCCCGGCGCATTCATGCAAGGCTCGCCGGAACAGCAGGAGGCTATGCTGCGGCAAACCTGCGATATTCTCCCGCAGGAGCAAGTCATCATAACAGGCTGGCGGCGCGGAAACTGCGTATGCATCATTTCCAGGGAAAGCAACACATTCATAATCTATGAATCCCCGGCTGTCGCGGGCTCCTGGTCCGGTACTGGCGACCTGTTCGCCTCCGCGCTCTGCGGCGGCTTGCTGCAAGGCGGCAACCTGGATCAATCCATCCGCCGCGCCATGCGTTTCCTCGAAGCCGCGTTAAAGGACGCCGCGCATTCCAACCTGCCCGAAGCGGAGGGCATCCCATTTGAACGCCACTTAAAGGAGCTGCTTTTTTGAAACATAAATCGCTGTATCATGTAACGCTCGCCGCCCTGTTTGCCGCGCTCGCCATGGCAATGATTATATTGCATGTCCCCGTCGGCCCCGGCATCCTCCACGCCGGCGACGCCGTAATCCTTCTCGCTGCCTGCCTGCTGCCCAAGCCATATGCCATGGCTGCGGGGGCCATCGGCGGCGGCCTGGCCAACTGGCTGCTGGGCTTGGTTCCCTGGGCGCCTTTCACAATCGTGATAAAAGCATCCGTCGCCGCCCTGTTTTCCGCGCGACACGAAAAGCTGCTCACGCGGCGCAACATGCTCATGTGCCTGCCTTACGCGATTATCACCATGGGCGGGTATTTTCTTGCCAATGGAATAATTTACAGCTGGGAAGCTGCCACGCTGCAAACCCTCACCTGGGACTTCATTCAATCAACGGTCAGCACAGGGCTATTTTTCGCCCTTGCTGCCGCGATGGACCGCGTTAAAATCAAGCAGCGCCTGCGCTTGATGTAATCGTATTATCTGCTTGATATATCTGTAGGGCGGCTAAAATACGAATATCGACTATAATTCCTGTTCAGCCTAAACGGTCCACCATCCGCATTAGCTCAAGGTACATCGGCAGCGTCTCCTCCAGGCTGCGCCCCAAGCCGATGATCGACCCGTGGTCGCCACGCACCGTAGGCATCACGTGCCATGTGCCGGGGGCGGGCCGCAGCGTCGCAATATCCTCGACATTTACATGCGGCTCCGTGAATGGGTGCGTGGCGGAAATCGTGTTCACCAGGCCGTCGTTGGCGCGCCACGCGTCCGTAATCCCCGAAGCCGGGTGCGTAAACGAGCCGATGAAGTTCCCCAGCAGCCGCGCAGCCGCGGACATATCGTTGGTGGCCCTGTTGTTTTCCGTGCCGTCCACAGGGTAAGAGAAATAGAACGTCCGTGGCGCCAATGCCGTCAAACGATTCACTGCCTCCGCGCCTGTGATGCTCAGGTCGGCGTAGGCGGTGTCATGCGCTTCCGCCGCGCCAAGGAATTGCCGCACGCTCTCCATTCCAGGGATATTGATGCCGAACGCCGCAAGGGTCTGGCCAAGCTCCGCATTGCTGATGGCCGAAGCCACGCTGGCCAGCAAGGGGCTCACATCCAGCACGCTGAGCAGGCTGACCCCATTGTGGGGTGCTGCCAGGCAGGTCAGGCTATGGATCCAATCGCCGCGCCCCCCAACAAACAGGCCCGAGACTTCCTCGCCCGCTTCAAGGGCCGCCGCCCGCTCTTCCGCGCAGCCGTTTAGCAGCAACGCGGCCATCATGCGCGCCGTCGCCCCGCCAAAGCTGTGCGCGATGATATTGATGCGGCGCAGGTTGCCTTCTTCGTCTTCTTCGCCCCAGCCCTCGATCAACGGCCTGTCGTAAACCCTGCCAAAGCGCTCGTGGCCATTGTTCTCGCTATGAGCAATGCCGTAGTCCACCTGTGTACCCGTGATCGCGGCATACAGCTCTGCGGCACGGTCCCAGGCGCTGCCGGCGGCGCTCACCGTAGGCGCATGAACCTCAAAGCCTTCGGCCGCAAGCGCAGGCAGCAGCGGCCCGCCCGTCGCGCCCCAGTAAGACACCGGGCTTGCGATGTCGTCGCCGAAGCCGTTAAGCCCGTGCACGAACACCCACGGGTGGCGGATACCCGTCCCTTCTTCTATCGCTCCCGGCCCACAGCCCGCTATCATTACCAGGCCCATAGCCAACGCCAAAAGCAAAACAGTAATACGTTTATAATTCATGGCGATACCTCCAGTCCAATTTTATTATACTCCGTTATAGGAAATAAATCAAGTAAAATATACGATGATTTACAGAAATAAAGTCGCATGTCGAACTCGCTACAAGTCCATTAAACCCTTGTATATCAAAGCAAAACCATTATAACATGTCCAAGTGCAAAATGGAATAGGCACGAAAAATATTTTTTCTCTTGCTCTCCTTGTCAATGCAAAGGGTGGAGATTTTTCTGCGTATAAAATATAAGCGGAAAAATACGACCCGCCATTGACAACAGACAAACAAAACATCATTGAAACAGGGACAAGGGGCATATTTGCTCCTTGTCCCTTAATTGCATTACGGCTTACATCCAAATCCACCCGAACAGTAAAATAATTTGAATCCATTGCCATATTGTAGGCCTTATGCTGACCGTGACTGTTGTGTCCTCGCTTCCGTCAAGCGGAGAGGCTATGATTTCCGCACTACCTGTCTTAATGAAATTTCTTGTTGAGCTTACTCTGACGGTTGTGTCGTTAACCCTTTCTAAGGTGACATAGTTGCTGTTGGTATGGTAATTCACTGGTTTATCTGCTGTAAGGGTAATTGTTCCTCTGTAGTCTACAGTTGTGGGGCCTGTGATGATGGCAGGGCTTATACTACTCCTGAATAAAACAATAGACAAGCACCCAAGG